>Ga0302324_100006791_pt1 | contig 24514 bp, 26 predicted proteins | sample Palsa_T0_1_FD_201949 | JGI IMG/M metagenome (GOLD analysis project Ga0302324, IMG submission 201949) | Peat permafrost microbial communities from Stordalen Mire near Abisko, Sweden - Palsa_T0_1 | ecosystem: Environmental > Terrestrial > Soil > Palsa > Peat permafrost | place: Sweden: Abisko... | reverse complement strand
ACGAGCGTGCTGAAGACGATCGGGCGCAGCCCTTCGTCGTCGGCGGCGCGATTGATCCGGCGCACGGCATCCTCCGCCTTGTCAACGCTCGACACAAATGGCAAAGTCACAGTGCGAAATTCCAAGCCCTCGAATTGCGTCAAGAGACTGTGGCCCATCGTCTCCGCAGTAACACCCGTCTGGTCCGATAGGAAAAAAACCGTCCGGCGGCTCATGGCATCGAGTCCTGTTTGGTGGCGCGCGTGAGCGCGGTTTTCGTTTTCGAGGAGTCCGCTTGAATCCCTACGTCATCCCATTTGAACACCTGACGATGCGCGACGTCGAGACGGTCGGCGGTAAAAACGCATCGCTCGGCGAGATGATCGGACAGCTTGCCGCTCTTGGCGTGCATGTTCCGGGAGGCTTCGCGACGACCGCTCAGGCGTTTCGCGACTTCCTCATGCAGGGCGGACTTGCCGCGCGCATCACCGAGGCGCTCGCCGGGCTCGACGTCGATGATGTGACCAAGCTTGCCGCGACCGGTGCCGAGATCAGAAAGGCCATTATGGCGACGCCCTTTCCGGCGCCGCTCGAGCAGGCGGTGGTGAGCGCGCTTGCGCGCATGAGCGCCGGCACTGAAATCGCTGTCGCCGTTCGCTCCTCCGCCACTGCCGAGGATCTGCCCGAAGCTTCCTTTGCGGGGCAGCAGGAAACGTTCCTCAACGTGCGCGGCGCACCGGCCGTGCTGCAAGCAATGCACGAAGTCTTCGCCTCGCTCTTCAACGATCGCGCCATCGCCTATCGCGTGCATCAGGGCTTCGAGCACGCGGCTGTCGCCTTGTCGGCGGGCGTGCAGCACATGGTGAGGAGCGATCTGGGCGCAAGCGGCGTAATGTTCACGCTTGATACGGACTCGGGCTTCCGCGACGTCGTCTTCATCACCGCATCTTACGGTCTTGGCGAGACCGTCGTACAAGGGGCGGTCAATCCGGACGAGTTCTACGTCTACAAGCCCGCTCTGCGTGCCGGCAAGCTCGCCATCATTCGCAAGAACCTCGGCGGCAAGGCCATCAAGATGATTTATGCCACACACGGCGCGCAGCGCGTTGCCACCGTGGAGGTGCCGGTGGCGGAGCGCGCGCGCTTCTCGCTCAACGATGCTGACATCCTCACCCTCGCGCGTCAGGCCCTCGTCATTGAGGAGCACTACGGGCGGCCGATGGACATCGAATGGGGAAAGGACGGCGTCAGCGGCGAGATTTTCATCCTGCAGGCGCGACCGGAGACCGTGCAGAGCAGGAGCGGCCGCGTCATTCAAAGATTTGCCCTGAAGCGCCGCTCGACGATACTCGCCACAGGCCGCAGCATCGGACAGAGGATCGGCGCGGGACCTGCGCGCGTGGTCCGCAATGCATCCGAGATGGCCCGCGTGCAGACGGGCGACGTGCTGATCGCCGACATGACCGACCCGGATTGGGAGCCGGTCATGAAGCGCGCCGCCGCGATCGTCACCAACCGCGGCGGCCGCACCTGTCATGCAGCCATCATTGCGCGCGAGTTGGGCGTGGCGGCCGTCGTGGGGTGCGGGGATGCGACCGAACGAGTGCGCGAGGGCCAGGAAGTCACGGTGTCCTGCGCCGAGGGCGAAACGGGCTACGTCTACGACGGCATGCTTGATTTCGAGCGCAAACAGATCGAGCTCGACGCACTGCCGAAGATCCCCGTGAACATCATGATGAATGTCGGCAATCCCGACCGCGCCTTCGACTTCGCCGGCATTCCGCACCGCGGCGTGGGCCTCGCGCGCCTCGAATTCATCATCAACCGCATGATCGGCGTGCACCCGCGCGCTCTGCTCGAGTTCGACAAACTCGATGGCGAACTGCAGGAGCAGATCCGTGTGCAGATGGCGGGCTATACGGACCCCGTCGGCTTCTATGTTGAAAAGCTCGCGGAAGGAATCGCGCAGATCGCCGCCGCTTTCGCCCCGCAGCCGGTCATCGTGCGCCTCTCGGACTTCAAGTCCAACGAGTACGCCAACCTCATCGGCGGCCGCGCCTATGAGCCGAGCGAAGAGAATCCCATGCTCGGCTTTCGCGGCGCCGTGCGCTATATCGATGAGACGTTCCGGCCCTGCTTCGAGCTTGAATGCCGGGCGCTGCTGCGCGTGCGCGAGGACATGGGCTTGCGCAACGTACAGGTCATGGTGCCGTTCGTGCGCACGGTGAAGGAGGCGCGGCAGGTGACCGAGCTCTTGGCGAAGAACGGTCTCGAGCGCGGCAAGGACGCGCTCAAGATCATCATGATGTGCGAGCTGCCCACCAACGCGCTCTTGGCCGAGGAGTATCTGGAATATTTCGACGGCATGTCGATCGGTTCAAACGACATGACGCAATTGACGCTGGGGCTTGACCGCGACTCCTCGATCGTCGCGAAGCTCTTCGACGAGCGCGACCCGGCGGTGAAAGTGCTGTTGCAGATGGCGATCAGCACCTGCCGGCGCCTGGGCAAATACGTGGGCATCTGCGGCCAAGGTCCTTCGGATCACCCCGAGCTTGCACGCTGGCTCGTCGAGCAGGGAATAGACAGTCTCTCCTTGAACCCGGACTCCGTGATCGAGACCTGGATGTTTCTCGCCACCCCCGCCAACACCGCACCGCAGCGCGACGTTCAGCCGCCGGCGTAAGCGGCGGCGAACAGCGCGCCGCGGTAGTGTTTGAGCTCGCGGATGGATTCCAGGATGTCCGCCTGCGCCAAATGGGCGCCCTCCTTGACGAAACTATCGGCGACGTGCGGCGCCCAGCGGCGCGCCAATTCCTTCAGGGTGCTGACGTCGAGGTTCCTGTAGTGGAAGAAGCGCTCAAGCGCCGGCATCTCGCGCGCGAGAAAGCGCCGATCCTGGCAGATGCTGTTGCCGCACATGGGCGAGGCGCCGGGCGGCACCCAGGGTGCCAGAAAATCGAGCGTGCGCGCCTCGGCTACGGCGGCCGACGTGGTGCTCGCGCGCACGCGCACGAGCAATCCCGATGAGCCGTGCTGCTTCTGGTTCCATTCGTCCATGCCCGCGAGCACCGACTCCGGCTGATGAATCGCGAGTACCGGCCCGCTTGCGAGAATATTGAGCTCCTTGTCGGTAACGACCGTTGCGATCTCGATGATCGAGTCGCTGTCGGGTTTTAATCCCGTCATCTCAAGATCGATCCAGATGAGATTGTCGCTCTTGGCCATACGCGCCCTCTATCCGTCAGCCGAAGGAGCGCCGGCCCGAGAGCGCATGCGCGAGCGTGCCGCCGTCGACGTATTCGAGCTCGCCGCCGATGGGCACGCCGTGCGCAATGCGGCTCGCGCGCACGCCAAATGAGGCTGCAACCTCGCCCAGGAAATGCGCCGTCGCTTCACCCTCGACCGTGGGATTGGTTGCAAGAATGAGCTCGCGCACGCCGCCACCGGCGAGAATGGCGCCGAGCTCACTCACGCCAAGCTCCTCCGGCCCAATGCGATCGAGCGGCGACAGATGCCCCATGAGCACGAAGTAGCGGCCCTTGTAGCTGCCCGACTGCTCGATGGCGACGACATCAGAGGGCGACTCGACGACGCACAGGAGCGTCGCATCGCGCTCGGGCGATGCGCAGATGGAGCAGTGCGTATCTTCGGTCAACATGCGGCAGCGGCCGCAGCGCACCACCGTCGCAAGTGCAGCACTCAAGGCCTCCGCCAACGCGCTCGCGCCGCTGCGGCCATCCTGCAGCAGGTGAAAGGCCATGCGCTGCGCGCTCTTGGGGCCTACTCCGGGCAGTGCCTTGAGCGCGTCAATGAGGCGCGTGAGTTGTGGCGAATGCCGCATAGTCAGAAAGGCAGCTTCATTCCCGGCGGCAGCTGCACGCCCGCCATTGCGCCCGCCATTTTCTCCTGCACGCGCGCCTCAACGCGATGGACCGCATCGTTCACCGCCGCGGCAATCAGATCCTCGAGGAGTTCGCGATCATCGCTCGCGACCGCAGGCTCGATCTGTACCTTCTTCACCTCATGGCGTCCGCTCATGGTCACCTTCACCATGCCGCCGCCCGACTCGCCGGTCACCTCGATGCTTGCGACCTCGGCCTGCGCCTTCTCGACGTTTTCCTTCAGCGCCTGCGCCTGCTTCATGAAATTGCCCATATTGCCACGCATTTGATTGTCCTCCAGTTCGCTTATTTGATTGGCCGCACCGTGTCCGGCAGCAGTGTCGCACCGAAGCGCTCGCGCAGTGCCTGCACGCCCGGATCGGACTCGAGAGACTCGCGCGCCGCTGCTAACTGCGCGCGCGACGCGTGCTCATCGGCGCGCGCCGGCGAGAGCGCATCCACTGCGGTCGACTCGAACTCCAGGCGCACGGGCGAACCAAAGTGGCGCGAAAGTGCCTGCGCAAGTTTCTCCTGCAGTGCCGGCGTGCTGACAAACGGGCGCGCCGGATCCAGCGCCAGACGCACGACGCCGCCTTCGCGTCCGATGAGCACGCAGTGGCTCGCAAGCTGGCGCGCGGCTCCGGATAAATCGAGCTGATTGAGGATTGCACTCCAGGATTGCGCTGCCGCATCGCCGGGCGCCAGCACTTGCGCTGCGCTCTCAGGGGCTGGCGGACGCGGCTCGACGGCGGGGTGCGGCGGTGCGGCCGCCGCTGCGCTGCGCGTCTCCGCCGCATCGCCAGGACGAAATGCGAGCATGCGCAGCAGTGTCATCTCAAAGCCCGTACGCGGGTCTGGTGCCAGCGCAAGATCGCGCCGCCCGAGAATGGCGGTCTGGTAGAAGAGCTGCACATCCTCGCGCGACATGCGCCCTGCAAGCTGCGCGAGCAGCTCCGGCGCGTAGAGCTCATCGCCTGCAAAATCCGCGATCGACTGTTTGAGCGCAATCCGCGCCAGCAGCGCCGCGAGCTCATCGAGCACCTGCGCGTAGTCCGGCGCGAACTCCTCAAGCGCAGTGGCCGCACCCATGAGCGCGGTGGCATCAAACGCGGCGAGATGTTCGGCGAGCCGCACCACATGATCGCGCGCAATCGTGCCCAGCATGACGCGCGCCGCCGCCTCGGTTGCGGTTCCCCCGCCGAAGGCAATCAACTGATCAAGCAGCGACAGCGCATCGCGCACACTGCCGTCGGCCGCCTGTGCAATGAGACGCACCGCCGCAGCTTCGAACGTAATCCCCTCGGCCTCGAGAATGTGGCGCATGCGCTCGGCGATCAGAGCGACCGGCAGGCGCTTCAAATTAAACTGCAGGCAGCGCGACAGTACGGTCACCGGCAGCTTTTGCGGATCGGTGGTCGCGAGCAGGAACTTTACATGCGGTGGCGGCTCCTCAAGCGTCTTCAGCAGCGCATTGAACGAGTGAGTCGAGAGCATGTGCACCTCGTCGATGAGGTACACCTTGTAGCGGCCGCGTGTCGGCGCGTACTGCACGTTGTCGAGAAGTTCGCGCGTGTCATCGACCTTAGTGCGCGAAGCCGCGTCCACTTCCAAAAGATCGACAAATCGCCCGGCATCAATCTCGCGGCAGGCCGCGCATTCCCCGCAGGGCTCTGCCGTAACGCCCTTCTCGCAGTTCAGGCATTTCGCAAGAATCCGCGCGATGGTCGTCTTGCCGACGCCGCGAGTGCCGCTGAAGAGGAACGCGTGATGCACGCGGCCGCTCGTCAATGAATTGACGAGTGCGCGCTGCACGTGTTCCTGCCCCACGAGTTCGGCGAATTTTTTCGGGCGCCATTTGCGCGCCAACGCGATATAGCCCATTGTTCCTCGACGCCTCTGCGCCGCATGCAAATATTGGACGGCTGCGCCCCAAGCCAGTCACCTGCAAAGGAGGTGGCCCGCACCAGCCTGACCTCCGGCACCCGACATCGTCGCTGCCGCTGCTCCCTTCCGGGCCTGACGGGGTTCACGACTAGTCGTCGCGGAGAAACCGATGCGAGCCACCATTGAACGCGCAGCGTGATCGCCCGTATGCCCGCTCTGGCGCAGAAGAGTGACGTTCGAAACTGAAGATGCAACGCGTGATCTCAGTAAATGACTGAGAGATCACGATCGGCATCCCCTGTAAACCCTCCTCCGGACTTGGCAGTCGCTTGGCCATGGCCCAATGCAGCGCCGCGTCACCAGATGCAATATTACTACATCGATTGCCCGAGGCCGGCATGGCCGCTGGGGCCGCATGGGGCAAGGGCTGTTATGCAGCAGAATAGGCTATTCGGCGAAAATGTTCGTCGTTTAGATGTAGTTAGAGCCCGGGAGACGTCGTGCTCTTCGTCCTTGCACTCCTGATGTTCACACTGGTGCTTGCCGTGCCGCTCGCGCACCGCCGCTTCTGGCCTATTAACGTGAAGCGCCCCGAGCTGTTCCTCGCCATCACGGTCACGACGGGCGGGATCGTTGCTGTGGCAGGGTTCATCTGGGCAATTTCGATTCTGCTTGATATTGGTATCGCTGGGGGTGCGCCTGCTTCAGCGGCTTCGTCTCAACATGCTCTTGAGTCCGTCCTTTTCCATCGCTTTTGGGTGCCAATAGTTCTCGCCGTCGTAATTGAGTACCTGATCTGCCGAATTACGCACACGATTTTCGGAGCTCAACCATGACGCAGAGTTACGGGCTCTAACCATTGCTGGAGCGGCCGTGAAACGCGATCAGATTGCGCCGCGAGGGCTGCGACATTTTGCACTCGCGGCGCTTCTCAGGCGCCAGCAGGCGGCCGCTCAGCTCGTTTGAAATTCTTCGGGGTCGCGTACCGTAAAAAACGGCGATGCCGTACGTCCTGCCGGACATTTCCACGGGCCGTCACCGGATTCCAGTGGTTTGAGAAGCCTCGCCGATTGTCGTGGGCGGTCAAGGGCACGGAGAGGGTGGGATTCGAACCCACGAACACCCGTTAAGATGTTACTGGAATTCCAGTCCAGCGCCTTCGACCGCTCGGCCACCTCTCCTCATTTTCAAAGTATAAGTGCTTACGCCTGCGGCGGCTTCACGGGCTTCGGGACCACAAACGCTGGCGGGGTATCGAGGCACGGATCCGCCCGGGTGCGCGCCGGCGGCGGCGGCTCGTTCAGATCCGGAATCTTGAGCGCCGAGCGCGTGTCCGGTGCGGTCAGACCGACAGGGGTCTTCAGCGGCGCGATGCTGCGCGCATTTGCATACGGCTGCGGGTCGTTGCAGGTGTTGTGGTTTCCATGACGATGGAACAAACCGCAGCCGCCAAGCGCGACCAGTCCGAGCACGGCGAAAATGCGTGGCAGCCAAACAGATCTCATGAATTCTCCCGTCAAAAGACAACACCGGCCGCGCGCGCGCTCGCGGCGACGGCCGCATGATACGTGCTTGCAAGCTCAGTGAGCGGCAGACGGATCCCGGGACCGATGAGCCCCATACGCGCAAGCACCCACTTGGCCGGGATGGGATTCCCCTCGATGAAGAGGTCGCGGTGCAAGCCGCGCAGCGGCGCATCGAGCTTCTGCGCTTCCGCGCGCGCGCCCGCAAGCGCCGCGGCGCTCAGATCCGCCATGGCCCGCGGCACGACGTTCGCCGTCACGGATATGACCCCGCGAGCCCCGCAGAGCATCGCCTCGCATGCGGTCGCATCATCGCCGCTGAGCACCGTAAACGCGGGCCCACAAGAATCGACGAGCTCGCGCACGCGCCCAACCTGCGGCACCGCCTCTTTGACGCCGACGATTGCCGAAAGTTGCGCCAGGCGCGCAACCGTCGCCGGCAGCATGTCGACGGCCGTGCGCGAGGGGACATTGTAGGCGACGACCGGCACGCGCGCCGCCTGCGCCACGGCCGCATAGTGCCGGTACAGGCCCTCCTGCGTCGGGCGGTTGTAAGCCGGTGTGACCACCAGAAACGCGGCAATCGGCAGCTGCGAGAGCCGCTGCACCCGCGCCACCGTTGCCGCGGTACTGCTGCTGCCGGCGCCGGCGATGACCGGCATGCGCTGGCCGAGTTGCTCACAGGCGCGCGCGGTGAGTTCGAAGATCTCTGCATCCTCGAGGGTGGCCGATTCACCGCTCGTCCCGCCGACCACGATCGCGCTCGTGCCGTTGGCGAGGTGGAAATCCAGCAGCCGCGACCATGCCGCAAAATCGAGCGAACCGTCCGGCCGCATGGGGGTGACGATGGGGACCAGACTGCCGGAAAACATCATTAAAACCCACGAGCCGGATGCGCGAGCGCGCGATGTTACGAGTCGGTGACAAGCCTAAGCAAGCTTGGTCGCGCCCGGCGTGCGCACCCGTTAAACTCCCCGCTCAAAGCGAAGGACTGACGCCCGTAGACACGATGAAGCAACACCTTGCGGTATCCGCGATCGGCAGCGATCGCACAGGGATGGTCCATGACCTCACCCGTCTGGTGAGCGAGTGCGGCGGTAACATCAGCGAGAGCCGCATGGCCGGTCTCGGGTCGGAATTCGCCATGTTGCTCCTCATTTCGGGCAACTGGCACGCGCTGGCGAAACTCGAAACGGAGTTGAAGCGCCTCGCCGACTCGAGCGGCCTCATCCTGCACCTGAAACGCACCGAGCCGCGCTCGACGCGCTCCGACATGCTGCCCTACTCGATCGACGTCGTGTGCCTCGATCAAAGCGGCATCGTTTCGGGTCTGTCCGGGTTCTTCTCCACCCGGAGCATCGACATCGCCGAGGTGTCAACGCGCAGCTATCCCGCCGCGCACACCGGCGCCCCGATGTTTTCAGTGCAGATGATCGTCAACGTGCCGAGCCGCATTCACGTGGCGCATCTGCGCGAGGAATTCATGGAGTTCTGCGATTCTTTGAATCTCGACGCGATACTGGAACCGGTAAAATCTTGAAGCTCGGCAGCAAGGTCCCGGATTTCTCGCTGCCCGCGACCGGCGGCGCAGTCTTCCGGCTCAAAGACGTGGCCGGCCAGAAGCTCGTCATTTATTTCTATCCCAAAGACATGACCTCCGGCTGCACGCGCGAATCCCAGGACTTTCGCGATCTGCACGCCGCCTTTCGCAAGGCTGGCGCCCGTATCGTCGGTGTCTCGCGCGACGGCCTCGCCTCGCATGAGAAGTTCAAGAAGCGCGACAAGCTGCCCTTTGAGCTCCTCGCCGATGAGGACTCGAAGATCTGCAAGCTCTTCGATGTCATCCACGAGAAGAGCATGTACGGCCGCAAGTACCTGGGTGTCGTGCGCAGCACTTTTCTGCTCGACGGCAGCGGGGCGCTCGCGCGTGAGTGGCGCAAGGTCAAAGTCCCGGGCCATGCGGAGGAAGTCCTTGAAGCGACGCAGTCTCTCTGAACCCGGCCCGGCAGCGGCCGGCAGCGAAATTGCGCACGAGGCGCCCTCGCGCGGCCAGCGCCGCCTCTTCGTGCTCGACACCAACGTGCTGATGCACGATCCGACCGCGATTTATCGTTTCGAAGAGCACGATGTCTATTTGCCGATGGTGGTGCTCGAGGAACTCGATGCGCACAAGAAGGGGCTGTCCGAGGCCTCGCGCAACGTGCGCCAGATCAGCCGCTTTCTCGATGACATGATTCGCGGCGCGACCAAGGAGCGCATCGATCGCGGCCTGCCGCTGCCGACATCGGATTCGGGCAACCACGGCCGCAAGAAGGCGAGCGGCCGGCTCTTCTTTCAGACGCGCCAGCTCGAGAGTGTGCTGCCCGCGAGCTTACCGGGACAGAGCACGGACAACGCCATTCTTTCGCAGACGCTGGCGCTCGTAAGCGAGCATCCGGATGCACGCGTGATCCTCGTCTCCAAGGACATCAATCTGCGCATCAAGGCCGCAGTGCTCGGGATTCATGCGGAAGATTACTACAGCGACAAGACCATCGAAGACGCCGACATCCTGTACACCGGAGTCACCTCGCTGCCGCGGAATTTCTGGGAGCAGCACGGCGAGAACATGCGCTCATGGAAGGACGCGGAACGCACCTTCTACGAGCTCACGGGCCCTGCCGTGCGCACCTGGCAGCCCAATCAATGCGTCTACGAAGACAGCCCGCAAGGCATCGAGGCCATCGTGCGCCGCGTCGCCGGCGACACGGCAACCCTGGAACTCATGCGCGACTACCGGAGCGCCCGCAACAGTGTCTGGGGCATCAACGCCCGCAACCGCGAACAGAACTTTGCCTTGAATCTGCTCATGGATCAGGAGGTCGACTTCGTAACCGTCCTGGGTCCGGCGGGCACCGGCAAGACTCTTCTCGCCCTCGCCGCCGGGCTCATGCAGACCCTCGAAACCAACCGTTTCGTCGAGATCATCATGACTCGCGTGACGATCCCGCTCGGCGAAGACATCGGTTTTCTGCCGGGCACGGAGGAGGAGAAGATGGAGCCCTGGATGGGAGCGCTCATGGATAATCTCGAGGTGCTCACGCAAAGCCAGGAAGGCGGCACCTGGGGCCGTGCGGCAACCAACGATCTGCTGCGCAACCGCATCAAGATCCGCTCCTTGAACTTCATGCGCGGCCGCACCTTTCTCAACCGCTACATCATCCTCGATGAGGCCCAGAACCTGACCCCGAAGCAGATGAAAGCCCTCGTGACCCGCGCAGGCCCCGGCACCAAGCTTGCCTGTCTCGGCAACATCGCGCAGATCGACACCCCATACCTCTCGGAGATGACCTCGGGGCTGACCTACGTCGTCAACCGCTTCCGCGGCTGGACCCATTCCGGGCATATCACGCTGGTTCGCGGCGAGCGTTCACGGCTTGCCGAGTACGCATCGGATATCCTCTAGAGGCACGGGCGGCGAAACTCCCGTGTCCGGCACCGGTCCAAGTCCAAGGCTCAGCGCGCCCCGCAAGGAAATCATGCGACTTCTGGAAAGGCTCTTCCCCGCCGCAATCGCCGTAAGCTTAACCTTAGCAACCGGCGTTGTTTGCGCCCAGACCGAACTGCCGGATATCGGCAACCCGGCGGCGGCGGCCATTACGGTCGATGAGGAGCGCCAGATCGGGGAGATGATCACCAAGCAGCTGCGTGATCAGGGCAAGATCATCGACGACCCCGAGGTCGACGAATACGTGCAGTCCCTGGGTCTGCGCCTCGCCTCACAGGCCTCCGACCCCGCCACTCGCCACTTCCAGTACTACACAGTGCGCGAGCCCGGAATCAATGCTTTCGCCATTTTCGGTGGCTTCATCTTTTGCAACTACGGCACCATCCTCGCCAGCGGCAGCGAGTCTGAGCTTGCCAGCGTCCTCGCGCACGAGACGGCGCACGTCACCCAGCGCCACCTCGCGCGTGAGGTGAATGCGCAAAGCCGGCAGGGCCTCGAGCAGGCCGCCACCATTTTGGGCGCGATCCTCATTGGCGTGCTTGCCGGCGGCAGCGGCCAGGCCATGGAGGGCATGGTTGCCGCTGCTGAGGGGGCGGCCATTCAGCAGCAGATCAATTTCACCCGCGCGCAGGAATATGAGGCAGATCGCGTCGGTATAGGCTTTCTCGCCTCCGCGGGCTTTGACCCGAATGCCATGGCGAACTTCTTCGAAAAGATGTCGCGGCGCGAGGGCATAAACGATGCGTGGGTGCCGGAGATGCTGCGTGATCACCCGGTGACCGGCAATCGCGTCGCCGAAGCGCGCGCCCGCGCCGCCCAATACGAGCACCGCAAAGCCGTGCAGTCGGCAGGCTATTCCCTCATCAAGGAACGGCTGCGCGTGATCACGACGCCGCGTGAGGAACTTGTGCATCTGTATACGGACATCGGTACCGAGCACGAGCCGGAGCTTGATAAAAGCTATGGGCAGGCCCTGACCCTGATGGCCATCGGGCGCCCGGCCGCGGCCGTTTCGATCCTGGAGCCCCTCGTCGCGCATCATCAAGGCAACACCTTGCTGTATGCGGCCCTCGGCCAGGCGCAAATGGCGGCCAAGGAGACGAAAGAGGGTCTGGCGACTTTTGAAGCTTCGCTGCAGCTCTTTCCGCGCAATGTTCCCTTGACCATCCGCTATGCCGAGGCGCTCATGTCGGCGGGTCGCGCGCGCGATGCACACGTCTTGCTCTTGGATCTGTTCAATAATATCGACCCGACACCGCCGCAGATCCGTCTCACTGCCATGGCGGCGAGCGCCGCCGGGGACGCGGGGGATGCGTACTACTACATGAGCGAATATCACATCGCCAATGGCGATCTCACCCTGTCCGTGCAGCAACTGCAGCTCGCCTTGATGACGCCGAACCTGACGGTGGTGCAGAAGGAGCGCTACCAGGCGCGCCTCGATGAGATCCGTGATTTTCTCGCCCAGGCGCATATGCAGCGTGCGAGCAACAATCACTAGTTGCGGCTCCGGCACACCTGCTTGCGTGTGCCGGCCTGCTACACTGCGGCTCCGGTAACGTCCGCGCCTCTACGCATGAGTTCACCCGCCCGCGCCAGGCTCGCAGCCCTACTCCTGAGCCTAAGCTGTCTCACGATCGTCGGCTGTGCGTCGCAGGCGCCCTTGAAGCGCGACCCGCGCGACCCTCTGGAGCGGGTCAACCGCATGACTTTTGCGGTCAATGAGAAGCTCGATCACGCCATCGCAAGGCCCATCGCGCGCACCTACCGCAGGGTTACGCCGCACTTCGTACAAACCGGCGTCTCGAACTTCATGGACAACATCAACTATCCCATCGTGATCGTGAACGATCTCTTGCAGGCGAAATTCAAGCCTGCAATTTCGGACACGGGCCGGTTCATCTTGAATACCACCGCCGGCGTCGCCGGACTTTTCGATCCGGCGACCGCCGCGGGCCTGGATAAGAACCAGGAGGACTTCGGAATCACCCTCGGCAAATGGGGCGTGCATCCGGGGCCTTATTTGATCCTGCCGGTGCTTGGGCCCTCGGACGCGCGCGACGTCGTCGGCAGAGTCGCCGATGAATTCATCACGCCGCAGAATTACATTTCAAACAACTGGGTACGCTACGGGCTCGATGGCGTCTATTACCTTGACCTGCGTGCGCGACTCCTCGATGTGGAAGGCGCGCTTGATAACGCCTTCGACCGCTATGCGGTGCTGCGCAGTGTGTATCTGCAGCATCGGCAGTATAAAATCAGCGGCGGCGCAGAGGCCGAGGACGTACCGGAGGATGCGCCGCCCGATCCGGACGCGAAATAGAGCCAGCGGCATCTGGGCGCTTCGCGGCGCGACGCGAGCGGCGTGCCCCAAATCGCAGTGCCGGATTCACGAGCCCCAGTCGCCAGGATTCGCGCATGGTTGATCTGTCGAAGTTTCCGATCACACGCAAATGGCCCGCTCTGCAGCCGGAGCGGTTGCAGCTCTATTCCGTGCCGACGCCGAACGGCGTCAAGGCCTCGATAATGCTCGAGGAGTGTGGGCTTGCCTACGAGCCGCATTTCGTGCGCTTCGACGCCAACGAGCAGAATTCAGCGGAGTTTCTGTCGCTTAATCCCAATAACAAGATCCCGGCCATACTCGATCCCAATGGCCCGGGCGGTCGGCCCCTGCCCTTGTCTGAATCCGGCGCCATCCTCATTTATCTCGCTGACAAGTCCGGAAAGTTCATCCCGGAGGATGGCGTCGCCCGCTATCAAACACTGCAGTGGCTGATGTTCCAGATGGGCGGCATCGGTCCCATGTTCGGACAGGTAGGCTTCTTCCACAAATTTGCGGGCAAGGACTACGAGGACAAACGTCCGCGCGACCGCTATGTCGCAGAGTCGCAGCGCCTGCTCGCGGTACTGAACGGCCAGCTCGCACGGCACGCGTGGGTCGCGGACGATGCCTACACGATCGCGGACATCGCAACCTTCCCCTGGGTACGCAATTTGATCGGCTTCTATCAAGCGGCCGATCTCGTCGGCATCGCAAATTATCCGCATGTGACCCGGGCGCTGGCGGCGTTTCTGGCGCGTCCGGCCGTGGTACGAGGCCTTGAAATTCCCGCGCGTCCCAGCACGTAGGGCCGTGCCAACCGAGCTACCCGCGCTTGCTGCGCAGCCGGGTCATGAGGTTACTCGCCGGTCGTGTCCTTCAAGGAGACTCCAAGGAGGCCGCGCGGCGTGATACCGACGAGGAGTTCGTGGTTAGCGCCCTGCGGCATGCGCACGAAGGGCAGCCCGTCATGCGCCAGGATCTTGGCGCGCCGCTTCCACTCCGGGTCTTCGTTGAACTTGACCGTGATCGGATGCGACTGCTCCGTATCCTCAGGAGCGGATGTTCGACTGCCCAGTGACTTATAGAACCTGTCTTTCGCGGCGCCGGGCTGGCTCGTCTGGCGCAAGGCGCTCTCAAATGCCGCCCGGCAGCTGGCGCTGTGTGCGATTCCGACACAGAGTTCCACACGCTGCTGCACCTGCTGCACGGCCGAGCGCAGCTTTGCGGTGTTGGCCTCTGCGTGCAGCTGCAGCTGCAGCTGCGAGAGCGGACCGGCCTGTGCGTTGCCCATCCATGGATCAGGCGCGAACACGAGCCCCAGCGCTAATGCAGCTGGAGCAAATCGCGTCTTCAAAATTGTTCCATGACTAAGCATGGAGCGATCATGAGCGCATGCGCGCGCGCTGTCCGTCGTCTACCGCACAGCCCTTTGAGATCTATTAGAGCTTTCTTATGTCGGATTTCTCCGACAAAACGCAGCGGGTTATGTCGTAAGGCCCTGACTCAACAGGGATTCAACTTCGCTGATGTGGGCGACCGCGCGAATCGGCGCCGGCAGATTCATAAATCGCACAGCTCGGCCGTGGCGCTTCGCAAGCGCAAGCCAGTCAAGAAGCACGGCAAGTCCGGCGCTGTCGGACGCGGTGACAGCGGCGCAATTCACCGCGAGGGCCGGACCCCCATGAACGGCCACGAGCTTTGATGCCGCAGCTCGCGCGCGCCGGGCCGTGGCAAAAGTCAGCGCGCCGCGGACCTCAACATTGCCAGACCCCAGGTCCACCACATCCACCGCGTCGCGCAGGCTCGTAGGCACGAACTCAACTCTTGCCCGTGGGTTTGCCGCCGCTTTCCATACGGGTGATCACCTCATCGAGTCCCTTCTGATCGATCTCGGAGCCAAAGTCCTCGCGAAAACTCTTCACGTAGCTGATGCCGTCAATCACGACGTCCCAGGCCTTCCAGCCGTCGGGTCCGCGGCGCATGCTGTAATTGACGGGCACGGTGCTGCCATTGTCACGCTTGACTTCCGTGCGCACCGTCGTGCGATCGGCGTCCGCACCTATTTTAGTCGGGAACACCTTCAGGCGATCACCGGTAAAGTCGACCAGAGATTTGCCGTAGTTCGCCTCCATCGAATGGTAGAACGCGGTGATAAAGCGCTTGCGCTGCTCCGGAGTGGCGTCGCGCCAATGCGTGCCGAGCACGAGCCGGGCCGCGTATTCAGTATCAAAATGCGGCAACAGGTCCTTTTCCACCAGCGCGTTGATTTTCGACGGATCCTTGCGGTATTCGGCGCGGTTTGCATCCAATTCCTTGAGCATGCTTTGCGCGGCACTCTCGAGAATCTGCGACGGGTCGGACGAGTTCGCGTCCTGGGCACTTACCCCGCCGGCGAAAACCAAACCGCACATCACTGCAATCAGTAACTTCATTTCTTCGTCTCCTCGCCCTTGCTCGCATAGCCGGCAAAGAACTTGTTGATCAAACTCTCGAGCACGATCGCCGACTGCGTCTGCTCAATCTCACTGCCATTTTTCAAATAGGTTTCGGAACCGCCGGCGCTGATGCCGACATACTTGCCGCCGAGGAGTCCCTGCGTCTGGATGCTCGCGAAACTGTCGTCGGGTATCTGATCGAACTGCGGGTCCACCCGCATGGTCACGACCGCCTTGTAGTCCTTGGGATTGAAGCGGATGAGCTGTACCACGCCGATGCGCACACCCGCCATGGTCACGGGCGACCCGGTCTTAAGGTCCCCCACATTCTCGAAGCTCGCGCTCACGGTGTAGCCCTTGCGGTAGCCCGTCAGCTTAAGCCCATTGGCGGGCAGCTGGGTCGTCAGAAACAGCAACGCCGCGAACCCCAGCAGGACAAAGAGGCCGGTTCCGATTTCGAGCGCTCGATTACTGTCACGCATGAAAGTTCCTCTTTAGATAAAGCAGGCGGTCAGGACATAGTCGAGGAGCAGAATGAGCACCGACGAGGCGACGACGGTGCGTGTCGTGGCAAGTCCCACGCCCGCGGCGGTGGGCTCCGCATAATAACCCTCATATACGGCAATCAGGCTGCAGGCAAGACCGAAGACCGCGCTCTTGACCACGCCCTCCACCACGTCCTTCAGGCCGACACTGCTTTGCATCTGCGACCAGAAGGCGCCTCGATCCACGCCCATGAGCTTCACGCCCACCAATTGCGCGCCAAAGAGGCCGATGATGCTGAACACCGCGCCCAGGAGCGGCATCGCAACCACTCCGCCCAAAAAGCGCGGCGCGGCGATGTAGCGCAGCGGATCGACCGCCATCATCTGCATCGCCGTCAGCTGATCGGTCGCGCGCATGAGCCCGATTTCCGAGGTGAGCGAGGTGCCCGCGCGCCCCGCGAACAAGAGCGCGGTGATGACTGGCGCGAGCTCCTTCAGGAGTGCGAGCGCCGCCGCGGTGCCGAGCGCCTCCTCGGAGCCAAAGCGTTGCAAGAGATCAAAGCCCTGCAGAGCGAGCACCATGCCCACGAACAGGCCCGAGAGCATGATGATGACCAAAGAGCGCGCACCGGCATTGTAGATCTGGTTGACGATGAGCCGGGGTCGTGCGAGCGCCGGGCCACACTGCGCAAGCAAACGCCAGAAGAACAGGGCAACCGCGCCGAGTTTGCGCACGCTGCGCGTGAAGAGCGCATCCGACAGCGCCGCGCTCATGGATCCTCCACGGCGAGGAGCGACTGAAAATAGTCTGGCGCCGGATAGTGAAATGGCACGGGACCCTCAGCGCTACCTTCCATGAACTGGCGCACGACGGCAAGCGAGCTGTCGCGCAGATCCTGCGGGGTGCCGGCGGCGACCACCCGGCCGCCGGAGAGTAGGTAGCTGTCGTGCGCGATCAGCGACAACTCCGGAACGTCATGCGACACGACGACGCTCGTGATTCCGAGAGCCTCGTTCATTTGCCGAATGAGTCGCACGATCATGCCGCGAGAGATCGGATCCAAGCCCACGAATGGCTCATCGTAAATCAGGAGCTCCGGATCCATCACGATGGCGCGCGCGAGCGCGACGCGGCGCGCCATGCCACCGGAGAGTTCAGCCGGCGCCAGATCCGCAGCGCCGCGCAAACCCACCGCCTGCAGCTTGGTGAGGACGAGCGTACGCAGCAGGGGCTCCGGCAGATCGGTATGCTCGCGCACCGGGAAGGCGACATTCTCGAACACGTCAAGATCGGTCAAGAGCGCGCCATTCTGAAACAGCATGCCGATGCGCTTGCGCATCGCAAAAACCTCGGCGCTCTTCAAAGTCGCAAGATCCCGACCCCACACCAGCACCTGGCCGCGATCGGGGGCGCTCTGCGCGGTCATCAGGCGCAGCAGCGTCGTCTTGCCGGTGCCGCTCGGCCCCATGATTCCGGTGATGCGCCCGCGGCGCACGGTGAGGTCGAGACCGTCGAACACCGGGTGCCCGTCGATGGCGTAGCTCACGCCGCGCACGTCAATCAACACCTCGGCGCCCGCGGGCGCCGGTGTCGGCGCGGGTTTATCGGGGTCCGTCACGCACCAGCCGCGCAGTGCCCCATCAGGCTGCCTGACTTTCCATGGCCGGCGCATAGGCGCCGCTGGTCGCAAGCCCATTTAGCTTCGCGCGCCGCAAGAGTTCCTTCTGCGCCGCGCCGACGTTGGCGCCCTGCCCGTTCCAGGCCTTCAAAGCCGTGTCCTGCAGAGCACGCCCGTAGCTGAAAGTGAGCGGCCAGGGCAGCGGCCCGAGATTATTCATGAGCGACAAATGCTGAGTCGCCTCAGTCGGCGACTGGCCGCCCGACAGAAACGCGATGCCCGCCACCGCCGGCGGCACATGGCGCTTAAGGCACCGAATGGTCGCCTGGGCGACCTCTTCGGGGTTGGCTTGCTGAGTTGCCTTCTTGCCCGATATCACCATGTTGGGCTTCAGGACCATGCCCTCGAAATCGATGCGATGCTGATACAGCTGCCCGAATACCGTCTGCAGAACCCTCTCCGTGACTTCCTCGCAGCGCTCGATCGAGTGCGCGCCGTCCATCAGCACTTCCGGCTCGACGATCGGGACGATGTCCTGCTCCTGGCAAAGTGCCGCGTAGCGGGCGAGCGCATGCGCATTGGCCTTGATCGCGAAGGCGCTTGGGATGTCGGGGCCGATGTCGATGACCGCGCGCCACTTGGCAAAACGCGCACCCAGCTTGCGGTACTCGATCAGTCTGTCGCGCAGACCGTCGAGACCCTCGGTGATCGTCTCGGCGGGGAACTGCGCCAGGGGCTTGGCGCCGGTGTCGACCTTGATGCCCGGAAGAATCCCGTTCTTCTCAAGATAGGCGGGGAACGCAATACCATCGCGGGTCTTCTGGCGCAGAGTCTCGTCGTAGAGAATGACGCCGCTGATCCAGGCGCCGGCACCGGGCGCGGTGAACAGCATCTCGCGGTAGCTGCGGCGGTGCTCCTCGGTCGATTCGAGCTTGATGCCGGCGAAGCGCTTCGTGATCGTGCTCGTGCTTTCGTCCGCCGCCAAAATACCCTTGTTCTTCACCATCATGGCGCGCGCAATGCGCGCAAGTTCGACCCGATCCATCACCCGCCCTCCAATGATCTAGCCTGAAAGAATACCAAATCGCACACCTGGGAAGCCCTGCGGCACCGAATAACTTCACCATTGCGCTTGGTGCTCCAGCCAATTAGTACTAAAATAGTCCTAATGTGCCAAAGCGCGGGCGAGAGCTTGGGCTTGTGCCATAACCCGTAAGGCCCACCATGCTACGCATCAGCCGATTGACGGACTACGCGACGGTCATCCTCGGTGTTCTCGCCGCGGCGCCCGAGCGCATGCATACCGCCGCGGCCATCGCCGCCCGCACGCGCATCGGTGCGCCGACCGCGAGCAAGCTCCTGAAGCAGCTGCACCGGGCTCATCTCGTGACCTCGAGTCGCGGACTGCACGGAGGTTATCAGCTCGCGCGAGCGGCTCATGAGATCAGCGCCGCAGCCATCCTCGATGCTCTCGAGGGGCCTCTTGCACTCACCGACTGCGCCGCAGGCCACGGGCATTGCGGCATCGAGGAGACCTGCCGAGTGGGGCGCGGCTGGCAGCGGCTGAATCTTGCCATTCGCCGCTCGCTTGCGGACGTGAGTCTTGCTCAGCTTGCGGGACTTGAAGCCGCACCTTCGGTTCTGGCGCCGCGCGAGCGCAAAGATGTGGGTGAACACCCATGAGTGAAACGACGAGCGGGATCGAAGCACTCCTCGAGCGCGGCTATCAGCACGGCTTCGTCACCGATATTGAGTCGGACACGGTGCCGCCGGGGCTCGACGAGGACGTCGTGCGCTTGATCTCGCGCAAGAAGGGCGAGCCCGAGTTCCTCACCGCGTGGCGCCTGAAGTCCCTCAAGCATTGGCTCACGATGCGCGAGCCCCATTGGGCACACGTCAAGTATTCGCCGATCAACTATCAGGGGATCTCCTATTACTCCGCGCCCAAGGCCAAGAAGGACGGCCCGAAGAGCCTGGCGGAGGTGGATCCGAAGCTCCTCGAGACTTATGCCAAGTTGGGCGTGCCGTTGCACGAGCGGGCGCGCCTCGCAGGCGTAGCGGTCGATGCCGTGTTTGACAGCGTCTCCGTGGCGACCACCTTCAAAGAGCGCCTCGCCGCCGCCGGCGTCATCTTCTGTCCGTTTTCGGAAGCCGTGCGCACGCACCCGCATCTCATCGAACAGTATCTGGGAAGCGTCGTTCCCTACACCGACAACTTCTACGCCGCCTTGAACTCCGCGGTGTTCTCCGACGGCTCATTCGTCTACGTGCCCAAGGGCGTGCGTTCGCCGATGGAGCTATCGACCTACTTCCGCATCAATGCGCTCAACACCGGCCAGTTCGAGCGCACGCTCATCATCGCGGACGAGGGCAGCTACGTCAGCTACCTCGAAGGCTGCTCGGCGCCGATGCGCGATGAGAATCAGCTGCACGCCGCGGTGGTCGAGCTCATCACGCTCGATGATGCCTACATCAAGTACTCCACGGTGCAGAACTGGTATCCCGGCGATGAAAACGGCGTCGGCGGCATCTACAACTTCGTCACCAAGCGCGGCGAGTGCCGCGGCAAGAACTCGCACATCTCCTGGACTCAGGTCGAGACCGGCTCCGCCATCACCTGGAAGTACCCGAGCTGCGTGCTGCGCGGCGCGGGCTCCATCGGCGAATTCTACTCCGTCGCGACCGTCAACCATCATCAGCAGGCCGACACCGGCACCAAGATGATCCATATTGGTCCGGATACGCGCAGCACCATCGTCTCCAAGGGCATCTCCGCCGGGCACGGGCAGAACACCTATCGCGGGCTCGTGAAAATCCTGCCGAGCGCCCACGGCGCACGCAATTTCACGCAGTGCGACTCGCTGTTGATGGGACCGCACTGCGGGGCCCACACCTTTCCATACATCGAGGCGAAAAATCCGACCGCCACCGTCGAGCACGAGGCCAGCACCTCGAAGATCAGCGACGATCAGCTTTTTTATTGCCTGCAGCGCGGCATCACCACCGAAGATGCGGTCAACATGATCGTGAGCGGCTTCTGCAAGTCGGTGTTCAAGGAGCTGCCGATGGAGTTCGCCGTCGAGGCCCAGAATCTCCTCGCCGTGAGCCTGGAGGGTGCGGTCGGATGAGTGCGCTTCTAAAAATCGACGACCTCAAAGTCGCCGTCGGCGCGAAGCCCGTGCTGAACGGCGTTACGCTCGAAGTGCGCCTCGGCGAAGTGCACGCCATCATGGGCCCGAACGGCTCGGGCAAGAGTACCCTCGCACATGTGCTCGCCGGGCGCCCCGGCTACACGATCACTGCCGGCAGCGTCACTTTCGAAGGCCGCGACCTTTTGAGCCTCGCTCCCGAGGAGCGCGCGCGCGCCGGGCTCTTTCTCGGCTTTCAGTATCCCGTCGAAATACCCGGCGTGAACAACGTGTATCTGCTGAAGGCGGCGTTCAATGCGGTGCGCAAGCATCGCGGCCTGACCGAAGTCGACGCCTTCGAGTTCCTGGGGCTGGTGCGCGAGAAGATGAAGTTCATGCGCATGGATGAGAGTTTTCTCGGCCGTGCCGTGAATGAAGGTTTCTCCGGCGGCGAGAAGAAGCGCAACGAGATTCTGCAGATGCTGATCCTCGAGCCTAAGCTTGCGATTCTCGACGAGACCGACTCTGGCCTTGACATCGATGCGCTGAAAATCGTAGCCCAGGGCGTCAATAGCCTGCGCGGACCGGAGCGCTCCATCCTCCTCGTCACGCACTATCAGCGCATGCTCGATTACATCGTCCCCGACTTCGTGCACGTGCTCGTCCATGGCCGCATCGCCAAGAGCGGGGACCGCACGCTCGCGCTCGAGCTCGAACGCCGCGGCTACGAGTGGGTGAGCGAAGAGGCCGCCTGAGATTTTCCGATGAGCACCGCACTGGCCGCACGCATTGCCGAGGAATACGCCGCAGCGTCCGCTGAGCTTCCCGCGGGCGTCGTGAGCGCCGCGCGGCGCGCGCATGCCGTGAAGATGCTGTGCGCGCAGGGCTTGCCTGCGACGCGCGAGGAAAACTGGAGGTACGCGAATCTGCGTGCGCTCGAGCGCGTGCGCTTCGCACCGCCGAGCACACAGGCTCCTGCGGCCGCGCCTGTAAAGCCGGTGGCGCACGCTGAGCTCCCCCCTCCCATCGAGGGTTATGTGCGCCAAACATACGTCGATGGCATATTTGCCCCGGAGCTCTCGAGCGCCGCGCGCGCCGATGCCGCGCCCGGCAACCCGCCGCGCGAGCGGGAGTCATCGGCTGACGCGCGCTTTGCGCTCCTGAACGACGCCTTTGCCGACGACAACGCGCGCGTCCGCATCTCCCCGGGGTTTGACCAACCAAGCTGCGTTGAAGTGCTGTTCGTCGCCCGCGCCGAGGGAGCCCACGCATCCTCCTACCCGCGCCTCGATGTCAGAGTGGGCGCAGGGTCGCGGCTCAATCTCATCGAGCGGCATGTGAGCGTTGCGAGTGATGCCAATTTCGTCAACGCCGCGGTCGAAGTCGATGTCGCGAGCGGCGCGCGCATGACGCACTTTCGCGTGCAGCAATTGGGCGCGCGCGCGACCTGGATCGACACCCTCGGCGCCACCGTGGCCGAGGATGCGAGCTACCAGCAGCACCTCGTGCACTTAGGCGCACTCGCCGCCCGCTCTACCTTCCATGTGCGCCTGGCAGGTGCTCGCGCCGCGGCGCGTCTGCACGCGCTCGCGGCCGCCGCTGCGCATCAGACGCATGATGCCTACGCGCTCATCGAGCACGCCGCCCCGCACACGGTGAGCGAGCAGGTCTTTCGCGGCATTGCCGCCGGTCGCGCGCGCGTCGCCTTCAACGGCAAGGTGACGGTACGCGCGGGTGCGCCCGGCACGGACTCGCGCCAATCGCTGCGCGGGCTCCTCGCCGGGCCCGAGGCGGAGATCGACGTGCGCCCGCAGCTTGAGATCCACACCGACGACGTGCGCTGCAGCCACGGCGCGACCGCCGGCAAGCTTGATGATTCGGTGCTCTTCTACCTGCTGTCGCGCGGACTTGACCCGGACACGGCGCAGCAGCTTTTGAAGTGGGCGTTTCTCGCCGACGTCGTCGCCAAGATCGACATCCCCGACCTCAAGAGAAGCATCGAGCGCGCGCTTGCGGGCCGCATTGAGGTGGCGGCCGCTTTGAAGGAGCTCCTATGAACGCCGCCACCGCCAAGATACCCGCCGAGCAGCCCCTCGATGCCGAAAGCGTGCGCCGCGACTTTCCTATTCTCGCGCGCAGCATCAACGGCAAACCGCTCGTGTACCTGGATAGCGCCGCATCCGCGCAGCAGCCGCTGGCTGTGATGCGCGCCGTCGAGCGCTACGAGACGCACTCGCATGCCAATGTGCACCGCGGCGTACATACCTTAAGCCAGGAAGCCACCGACGCCTTCGAGGGCGCGCGCGACCGTGTGCGCCGCTTCGTCAACGCAGCCTCGGTGCGCGAGATCGTGTTCGTGCGCGGCACCACCGAGGCGATCAATCTCGTCGCGCAAGCCTATGTGCGGCCGCGCTTTGGCGCCGGTGATGAAATCCTCATCACCGCCTTGGAACATCACGCCAATATCGTGCCTTGGCAGCTCGTGTGCGAGCAGACCGGTTGCACTCTCAAAGTTGCCCCCATCGATCGCAAGGGCGAGCTCCTGTTCGATGCATTCGCGGCTCTGCTCTCCCCGCGCACGCGGCTCGTCGCCATCGCGCACGTTTCGAATGCGCTCGGCACGGTGCTGCCGGTGAAGCGCATGATCGCGGCCGCCCACGCCCACGGCGCCCGCGTCCTCGTCGACGGCGCCCAGGCGGTGCCGCACTCGCGCATCGACGTGCGCGCGCTCGAGGCTGACTTCTATGCGTTCTCGAGCCACAAGCTCTACGGGCCCACGGGGATAGGCGTTCTCTACGGCCGCGAGGAGCTGCTGGCGGCCATGCCCCCGTGGCAGGGCGGCGGCGACATGATTCGCACCGTCACTTTCGAGAAGAGTACCTATAACGATCTGCCGTGGAAGTTTGAGGCCGGCACGCCGCACATCTCCGGTGCCGTCGGACTCGGCGCCGCCATCGACTATGTCGAGGCGTTGGGGCTTGATGCGATCGCTGCGCATGAGCAGCGGCTGCTGCAACTGGCGACGGCGCAATTGACGGCCATTCGCGGCGTACAAATTGTGGGCACCGCCGCCCATAAGGCCGCCGTCGTCTCCTTCACCATGGCGGGCGTACATCCGCACGATATCGGCACGATTCTCGATCACGAGGGCATTGCCATCCGCACCGGACACCATTGCGCCATGCCGGTGATGGATTTCTTCGGCGTGCCGGCCACCGCGCGCGCTTCATTCGGCTGCTACAGCACCGCCGAGGATGTCACGCGGCTCGTCGCCGCGGTGGAGCGCGTGCGCGAGGTCTTCGCCTGATGGACCTCAAGGAGCTCTATCGCGATGTGATCCTCGATCACAACCGCCAACCGCGAAACTTTGGCCGCCTCGACCCCGCGGATGCCAAGGCTGAAGGCTATAACCCGCTCTGCGGCGACCGCCTGTCGCTCTTTGTGCGCCTGGACGGCGATCGCATCGAAGACCTGCGCTTCGAGGGCAAGGGCTGCGCCATCTCGACGGCCTCCGCGTCGCTCATGACTGAAGCCGTCAAAGGCAAGAGCCGCGCAGCGGTAGAAGAGATCTACCAGCGCGTGCACGAACTCCTGACGCAGCAGGATGCGCCGCCGTCGCAGGATCTGGGCAAGCTTGCCGCGCTCTCCGGCGTGCGCGAATTCCCCGCGCGCGTCAAATGCGCAAGCCTGTGCTGGCATACGCTGAACGCCGCGCTCAACGACGGCGCCACCGTGACGACGGAGTGAGTCGAATGCGCGGCTACGAA
>Ga0302324_100006789_pt1 | contig 24517 bp, 23 predicted proteins | sample Palsa_T0_1_FD_201949 | JGI IMG/M metagenome (GOLD analysis project Ga0302324, IMG submission 201949) | Peat permafrost microbial communities from Stordalen Mire near Abisko, Sweden - Palsa_T0_1 | ecosystem: Environmental > Terrestrial > Soil > Palsa > Peat permafrost | place: Sweden: Abisko... | reverse complement strand
CTATACCGCGTGTTGTTTTGGTTGAGACCCGATTGCGCGGTCACATCGCGAAAAGTCCCGTCCCGATTGTTGCGCAGCATAAAATTGGGAGGTCCATTCTCCGCCGCGTAATAAGGCGTCGGGTATTGATATTGATCGGCGCCCTGATAATACGAGTAAAGGCAGAAATAAATATCCAGCCAGCCGTCCCGGTCATAATCGGCCGCGGCCGCGCCCGTGAATGTTCCTTGCGGAGGATTCGCAAACTGAAACGCGCTGGGTTTCAAACGAAATTTGCCGCCGCCCTGGTTCAAGAACAGAAGCGGACCCGCCGCGCGCACTACCACCAAATCCTGCCGGCCGGCGTTCGAGAAATCGGCGAAAATCGCGCAGGCTGTATTTTCGAGAAGTCCAACTCCTGAAGAGTCGGTGATGTCCTCAAACGTCCCATCGCCCCGGTTGCGATAAAGCCGGTTGGGCAGACCCCCGGGCTGGCAAACATAGAGATCGTCGAAGCCGTCGCCGTCGATGTCGCCCACCGACACGCCGTTGTGGCCGTAGATGTCGATGCCGCATGCGCCATCGAGAACGGTGCGCCAATCGTCAACACCGCGCAGCAGTTGCTCGGAGTAGGAAGTAGCCTGGACAAACGCCCGCGGGGCGATGTCTTCATACCAAGGCTTGGCGGATCTGGCTCGCGTTTCCTCGCCGAACTGCCAGCTTCGCAATCGATATTGATCGGGCGAAGCCGCGTCCCATTCCAGATCCCACCAACCGACGCGCTGCTCGCGATGGAATCCCGTACCCGAACCGGCCAGTTCATAGCGCACGCGAGTGCGCAAACCGCCTCCAGGCTGTGCGTCAAGTTGAGTGATCTGAAACTCGGTGGTTTCGATTGCCGAGAAGTTGTTGAGCGACGATCGCAATTGTTGGATAAAATTGTCGCGTGGGAGAGTTGCTTGTTCGGAAAAACTGACTTGGCGAACTTCGAGAGCGGCGTCGGCGCGCACGATCCGGGATGCGGAGGGCAGCGGCGACGATCCCAGAAAGCCGGGCGCAAGGGTATTTTGTATAGAATCGGCCAGGTTCGTGCGCCATTCCGCGAGGATCGCGGCAATTCGATCGTGATACTTCTCCGTGATGAAGTCGTCGAGGCCGGCCCGCGTTTTGAGCAGCGCGGCGTCTAGCGGTGTCTGCGCGCGGTAATGAGGATGCACATGAAATCCAGCATCCACCAACCGCGGCTCCTGAGCGCCTAGTCTCCCGAAAAACGGTGCGGCCAAGCTGCCCATAAGGAAGCTACGTCTTCGAGGACCGAACGAATGGCTCATTGGTGCGCCGCACCCTTTGCGCTTAAGATCTCGCACGGGCAGCGTCCGAATTCGGGATTGGGTTCGTTTGGTAACAATATACTTGGCATACCCATGCTTGGCGGGTTACTCTCAGGGCGGCGTGACAGGCCCTTCTACATCCATCCGAAATATCGGCGGCGATCTTGTGGCAACCACATTCCCACAGCTTCGTTTACCTCAGGCGGTGTTGGAACAGATGCTCCACCGCCGTTTCGCTCGGCGCTCCATAAGGTCGGTGGTAGCCCCATTGGCATAGATCCTACGACCTTAAACTTCTCTTCTTTTAAGATCCAGAAAACCAGTTGCGCTAGATTTCCCCACTGGTCTAAATCGGAGGGCGGTAACCGGACGCCCACGTCGTTAACTTCCCACGGAAGGCTGTTCTCGAGCGTGTACACTGGGCCTTCTTTTCCTGCCTCCAATAGCGCGTCGGAAAGTTGCCAAGCGAACCCAAGGCACTCGATCATATCTTCGGTATTCAGTGTGGCAATCACGAGGTTAGACTGCCATAGCACACGCGGTCGATGCGGCAACAATCAATGCAAGCACCAAAGGAATCCACGCCGGAGCTTTGCTGATGATGCTAGCGGCAGCCCCCCCGAGGACAAGAAGAAAGATATCCCTGCGATCCACTGCTTTTGGCGAGTATAACGAGATGCTAGGTCACCAAAGTAAAGAGCACGCGTTTCTGCTGCAAGCATGTTGTCCCACACACGTTTGATCTGGGCTTCACTGAGCATGGGCCTTCACCTAGACCCATTATATCGCTGGGCTTTACGCAGGCGGTTCTGTCCTGCCTCAGTTGCTCCTTCGGAGAGAACCATCCGGTTGTCGTGGCTTCTTTAGTCTGGACAGCGGTGGCGGAAGGTGATTGCGAAACATAATCTGGAATAATCTGGAGCGTCCGAATTTACGAAGGAACCTTTTCGAAGAGGATATTGGCCGCCTCTGAGAATCACGGCGAAAAAGATAATCGGATTAGCTCTCGCTTGTTTTTTTCTTCAGCCTTCCGCCGCCCCGCGTTTAGCGGGCAGCGGCCATCTGGCGATAGTGCTCTGATCCGAGTTTCTTAGCTGGGGCGCTTCCGCCCTTGTGCCCTAGCAGGATGCTGAAAAAGGCCAAAATCCGCTTGCTGACGCGCGCGGCTCATTGTCGCGAATGCGTGTTTGCAGGTGTTTACCGAGCCGCGACCGTGAGGGAGTCGGTTCCAAACGACTTTTTCAGCAGGCTGCTAGGACCGCCGCCGTCATGCGCTGTTGCCGGATGAGATCGTCTGCCCGAGCCAGTGCCGCGCCGAGGTTCTCCCGGCAGTGCACCGTGCGGTTCTGGGAAAGATCAGGGATGTTTTCGAGCGTGAGATCGGTATCGGCGATCGGTTCTCGAAGGGCCACGAGCGGAACGCGGTTAGATGCCATACTTCAATGGGCGGCTCGTCGGATCGGAAGGCAATCGCTCGCTGTTTTCGTTCAACGCAGATTTCAGCCCACCCACGCTTCTTGGAGTGGGCGCCGCACACTTTGCGCTTCTAAAATGGATAACGCGCTGGCTGTCCACTTACGGTGCCCACTGCCACTCGGTGAACTCGTCCTAAATTGGTCGTGCTGCCGAAGCGCGCGCCGTTGCCGGATTGGCCCTCGCCGCCCATTGGGATGCCCGGATGGTCGTTGATGGTCTGGTCGTTCACATGAACCATTCCAGCCTTCAGTTTGCGCGCCACTCGCATGCCGCGTTCCACCGAACCCGTTTGAACTGCGGCGGCCAAACCATAGCCGGTGCTATTTGCCAGTTCAATGGCGTGATCGTCGTCTTCGGCGATGGTGACCGGCGCGACGGGCCCGAAGATCTCTTCCTGAAACACTCTGGTATCCGTTGCCACGCCGCCCGGGACGGTCGGCTTGTAGAAGAGTCCCTCATGGGTACCGCCGGTGACCAGGCTGGCGCCCGCGGCCACCGAGTCGGTCACAATGCCATGCACCCGATTGAGCTGCTTTTCGTTAATCAGCGGACCGAATCGCGATGGCCAGGGTGTGAGGATGGTAGGGGCCGAACAAGCTTTCGTAAGAGGCGAGCGTCGCCATCATGCCCGCAATCTCGCGGGCGCTCTGGCTGGATATGGATTCTCGTGTCACAGATGGATGTGTCACGCAAACACGCTATAGTCGTTGTAACACGACAGAGCGGGACTTGCTGCGTACGTCTCGAAAGTCCGGTTCAGGCAGCAACGCCGCTTTTGCGATAAAATTCCCGAGGAAGCAACTGTAGACACGGAGAACACCATGGCCACTCAGCAAGCACGAGTTACTGCTACACAGCCCGCCGCTACATCCTTCAGCCGCTGGCTAATCCCGGTTGCCGCGGTTGCAATTCACATTTGCATCGGATCGGTGTATGCCTGGAGCACCTTTAACCGGCCTATCCACGCGCTGTTTCCCAACGATCCCTGGTGGTTCAGCCCTCCCTACACCACATTCAGCACCGCGCTGATCCTGTTGGGCCTGAGCGCGGCGTTCGGCGGTCCCTGGGTGGAACGCAGGGGTCCGCGCGCGGCTGCAACGGCCGCCGCGGTGCTCTTTGGCGCGGGGCTGGTTATCGGAGGAATCGGGCTGGCAATGAAACAGTCCGTACTCGTTCTGCTCGGCATGGGCGTCATCGCCGGTATGGGCTGCGGGCTCGGTTACATTGCTCCCGTCAGTACGCTGGTGAAATGGTTTCCGGACCGCCGTGGCATGGCTACCGGCATGGCCATCATGGGATTCGGCGGTGGCGCCTTCCTGGCCGGATATTTGAACGTATATTTCATGAACCTGTTTGGCGTCGCCAGAACCATCATCGCTTTGGGCATCGTCTATTTCGTCATTATGACGATCGGCGCGCGCCTCATCCGCCGGCCGCCGGAGGGCTGGCAGCCGGAAGGCTGGGTTCCACCCGTCAACCGGAACAAGATGATCACCAATCTCCACTTCACGCGCAACGCTGCGCTCCAGACGGTTCAGTTCTACTTGCTTTGGGGCATTCTGTTCATCAACGTGACGGCCGGCATCGGCATTCTGGCGCAGGCTTCTCCCATGATGCAGGACATGTTCCAAAAGACTGCGCTCCAAGCCGCCGCCGTGGTTTCCATCATGAGCCTGTTCAACGCCGGCGGGCGATTCATTTGGGCATCCTTCTCCGACATTATTGGCCGCCGCAGTACCTACGTTACTTTTTTTGTCACGCAGGTGATCCTTTTTCTTCTCATGCCCGGCTTTGCCGGCAGGGGCGAATGGCTTCTGTTCGAAGCTGCTCTGTTCGTGGTCCTGACGATGTACGGCGGCGGTTTCGCTACCATTCCAGCTTTTCTGGCGGACATGTTCGGAGCGCAAAACGTGGGCGCGATTCATGGCGTGCTGCTCACCGCATGGAGCGCCGCGGCCATCGTAGGTCCGGTTATCATCACCGAGCTTTCCAACCGCGCCAAAGCGAGCCTGGCTCCCGGCGCGAGCAGGATTCACATCTACGATCAGCCGCTTCAGGTGCTGGCGGCGTTGCTGGCGGTGGGTTTCGTTTTGACCATATTGGTGCGGCCAACTTCCGCAGCTAAGACGGCGTAAGCAGATTTTGTGGGACATGCGCAAAACGGAGCACGGCGCGAGTCAGTTCCTGGCATTCTTGGTACTCACGACTGGACTTGTGGCACCCGCACTCCTGCGACGCACGAGCGCGTGCGCCACGTTTGAATACGTTACTGTAATTCCGAACGTGAGGATTTAAGGAGGTGAGCGCCGCGCCCTTTGCGCTTTTTGGCTGTCCGATTGAAACATTTTCGCCGGAAGGTGGTCTACTTACATCGCGGCTATATGAATTGGCGGCGCCGACCGTTAATTATGACTGCGCGTGAAGAGGATGCCGATTACAGAGCTTGAAGACGGCGCGGGCCAACCCGTTCGCATCTTCCTGGTGGAAGACAACGAGGGCGATGTGTTTCTTCTTTCCATGGCACTGGACCAAGCCCGCTTTTCCCACAGTCTCACCGTCTTCCGCGATGGCGCCGATGCGATGACATTCCTGCGCAAGTCCTCGGCCGGAACGGAAGTTTTGCCCGATCTGGTCCTGCTCGACCTGAATCTGCCGCGCGTGGACGGTACCACCCTGATCGAGATGTTCCGCGCTGAGCCGGCCCTTTGCAACATCCCCGTCATACTGCTGAGTTCGTCCCGGTCGCCGGACGACAGCGCCAGGGCCCGCCAGTTCAGTAAATGCATTTTCGTGGTTAAGCCCTCGGATCTGTCGTCCTATATGGGGATCGGGCACTTGGCCAGGGATTTTTGGATACAGTCCCGGGAGCCGCCGAGCGGAAACGCTCTGGACGCCGCAGGTGCGACATAGACGTACGCAATTTTTTCCTGGAGGTATTTAATGGCCGAAACACCCGCGATCAAGAATGCGCAGCAACTGGATATTCCGCTCGATCGGGACTTGTTTTTGCGGACTCTCATCCGGGAGTTGTCGGGCACTCTCGAGGATGTCGTCGGGCTGGATGAGGCGGCCGGCTTCATCAGCGTCGTCGGCCAGAATGTAGGCGATCAAATGAACCGCGACTACCAGGCCGCTTTTCAGGTGGCGCAGCTTTCTCGCGAACAGGTCGGGCAGGTTCTGGTGGATTTGAAGCGCCGCATCAACGGGAGGTTCTTCATCATTGAAGAAACACCCGACAAGATCGTTCTCGGCAATACCGCCTGTCCCTTCGGCGACAAGGTTCTCAACCGCACCTCCATGTGCATGATGACCTCGAACGTGTTTGGCGCGATCGCGGCGCAGAATCTCGGTTACGCCAAAGTGGAACTGCGGGAGACCATCGCCGGGGGGAAACCCGGCTGCCGCGTAGTGGTCTATCTCACGCCGAACGGGGAGGCCCAAGAGGCGCAGGGAAGGGAATACTTCAAACAGGAATGACACCGGCGGACTTCCAGAAGTTTTATGGAATTCTGCCGGAGCCGATTCTGCTGACTTCCGTGGATGGAAGCGTTATCGCGGCGAATAATGCCGCGGGCGCGCTCATCGGCCGCAGGGCTGCGGAGTTGAGCGGGGTTCGCCTCCATGCGCTGACGGAGGAATCCGCGGAAAAAGTTAAGATGCTGCTTGCGCTGTTCTCGCGAAGCGCCCAGTTCCTCCCCGGCTCGCTCGCATTCAGGAATGGCGGTTCATCGGGTGTTAAATGCCGCGTGGAGGGCGCGGCGCTTCGCGAGGATCGGGGCGCCTGCTTGCTATTGCGCTTGCAGCGGACCGAGCTTGCCATCACCCGCTTTCGTTCCCTGAACGAGCGCGTTAACGCATTGCACCACGAGATTATGGAACGGCAGCGCGCTGCCGAGCAACTGCACGCGCAACGGGAACTCCTGCGTATCACTTTGGCGAGCATCGGCGACGGAGTGATCGCCACCGATGCCCAAGCTGTCGTGACATTCGTAAATCCGGTAGCCGAGGCCCTCACCGGTTGGAACAGGGAAGAGGCGATCGGCCGGCCGCTGGATCTGGTGTTTCGTACGGTTAACGAACAGACGCGCCTGCCCGTGGAAAGTCGTGTGGCGGAAGTCCAGCGCCGGGGTGCTATTGCCGTTCTCGCCGATCATACGCTCCTGATCGCGAGGAACGGCAGTGAATTGGCGATCGCCGACAGCGGGGCTCCCATCTATGACGCGGCGGGCCAAGTAATGGGTGTGGTCCTGGTTTTCCGGGATGTGACGGCGCGCCGGAAAGACGAACGGACCCTGCAGGAAACGATTCAGTCGCTTCAGAAAAGCAATGACAACCTGCACCAGTTCGCCTACGCCGTAGCGCACGACCTGAAAGAGCCTATGCGAATGGTCAGCCTTTATTCCCAATTACTCGGCCAGAATTACGGCAGTTTGCTGACCGGCCACGGAGAAATGTTCCTGCAGCAGACCATGGGCGGCGCCAGACGGATGGAAGAGTTGCTGGAAGGGCTGCTGGCATTTATCACCGCCGGCGAACTCACGAATCGCGGGTTGGAGACGATGGACTGTAGCGACATAGTCTCCAAGGCGGTGATGAACCTGCAGTCCAGCATTGAGGAAGCCGGCGCCGAGATCACATGGGAGGCGCTGCCCACAGTGACGGATCACCCCGCTTCGCTTGCCACGCTATTTCAGAATCTGATTGGAAATGGCGTCAAGTATCGACGGGAAGGTGTAACGCCGCGCGTCCATGTCAGCGCCACTCGACGCCCGCGGGAATGGCTGATCGTGGTGGAGGACAACGGCATCGGCATTGAACCGGAATATCATACCCGCATTTTTGGCGTCTTCAAGCGTCTCTATCCGGCGAAGTATCCAGGAACGGGCATCGGTCTGGCGCTTTGCGCCCGGGTGGTGGAAAGCCGCGGCGGAAGCATCTGGGTGGAATCCAGCCCGGGGGAAGGGTCTCGCTTCCTTTTTACGTTGCCGGACCGCTAAAGTAAGGGACTGGCGTCAGGTCCAGCGCGCGATGATCTCGTTTTAAGCCACGATGTCGTTTTAACATGCTATCGTCTATGGATGTAAGGCACGCTGGAGAAAAAGACAGCTGGAGAAAATGAAACAACCGCTGAGTAATTACGCATTGAGCGCTGTGGCGCTGATCTTAATAGGAGCGAGCGCCTTCGCCGCGCAGCCTATCACTGAGATCACGCTGCCTGGAACGCGCGTGTTTCCGGAAAGTATTACTTCTACCGCGGACGGAACCTTGATTGTCGGGAGCTTAGGGCAAGGCAACGTTAGCCGCATTGCGCCTGGAACCGCGATGGTGGAGGAGTGGATTAAGCCCGGCACCGGCGGTCTGAATCAGGTGCTGGGCGTTTACGCGGATGAAAAGAGCAAGACGCTGTGGGTTTGTTCCAATAATTTGGACAACCAAGGCGAGGCAACTGCCGCGATGTCGTTCGACCTGAAGACGGGCGCTGTGAAGGGTACTTATCGGTTGCCCGGAGACGGCCCGCTCTGCAACGACATCGCCGTCGCCGCCAATGGCACAACCTATGTCACCGACACGCGCCAGGGCAGCGTGGTGATGCTGAAGCCTGGCAGCAAGGACCTCGAGATCGCCGCGAAAGATCCGCTGCTGGCGGGGGCCGACGGTCTGGCTTTCGGCGAAAAGAATGTCCTGTATGTAAACAGCGTCACCGCCGGCAAGCTGCTGCGCGTGGATCTGGGGCCGGATGGAAAATCGAAGAGCGTTGTGGAGCTCAAGCTTTCCCGGCCGATCGAGCGTCCGGATGGAATGCGCGCGATTGGCAAGAACCGGCTGCTGCTGGCGGAGAACTCGGGCAAAATGGACATCGTGACGTTCGAAGGCCCCGGCCTGAAGAACGCAGTGGTCACCACGCTCAAAGAAGGACTTATAATGACGCCCGCCGTGACTGCGACACGCGGCATGGCTTGGATTGTCGAGGGTAAATTGCCTTACCGGAACGATCCCGAGTATAAAGGCAAAGATCCGGGGATGTTCAAAATGTACGCGGTCCCGCTGCCCAAGAACTGACTTCAGCCAAACGTAAACGAGTACGCTTGCGCTCCGGCATCCAGAAACTCGATCTCAAACGTGCGGTCCTCAATGGCGTCCTTTTGACGAATGAGTTGATATAAACGCTCATTCGTAATTGTGCCCTGCCCTTGAGCGTCGGTATCCACGCCGTGATTGGCTCCCGGAGCTTTCCCGTCGATCTTCACCTGAAAGCGGACGGGCTTTCCGTTAGCTGCGGGTCCCAGCACAAGATGCACGTCTCGCGCGTGGAAGCGGAATACGATCCTGCCCCGCGCGGAGTTCATGCTCGCAACCTGGGCGTGATCGGTCCAGGCGCCGGAGAGCGCCCACTGATTGAGTTCCAGATGCCGCGGGATGGCGTAAGTGTGGGGTGCATCCTGTTTCAGCCCGCCCGGAGAAATGAAACTGTCGGCGCGCTCATAGCCGATGTAGGTCTCCGGCGATTCCACATCGCTGTCGGGCGGCGCCTCGGCGCCGGTCGCCGCTACGTTCACCAGTCCGTTGACGGACAACTGTCCGTCGTGTTCTGTCAACAATTGTTGAATCTGCTGCTCCGATTCCTCGTACTTGCCCTCGCCGAAGTGATGAAAGCGGATGTGGCCGGTGGCGTCCACGAGATAGTCGGCCGGCCAGTAAGAATTATGGAAGGCTTTCCAAATCTTATAGTCGTTGTCGAGCGCGACGGGATAGGTGATTTTCAATTCGCCGACGGCGCGCCGCACATTATCCAGGTCCTTCTCAAAGGCGAACTCCGGCGTATGGACTCCGATGACAACCAGGCCGCTGTCCTTGTATCTCTCCGCCCTGGCTCGCACGTAGGGAATGGAGCGCAGACAGTTGATGCAGGAGTAAGTCCAGAAATCTACCAGGACCACGTGCCCCTTGAGCTGCTCGCGATTCAATGGCGGCGAATTGAGCCACGCAATTGCGCCGCTGAGATCCGGCATGGTTTGGGGTCCGGGCGCCGCGCCCCCGGCGGTTGCGGACATCATCATCATTGCGCCGGGGTTCTTTTGCGGCGCGTTTTGGGAGGGAGCGTTCTGGAGAGCAGCCTGGGGGTTGACATGAAAACGGTCCAGCGGCGATTGCTCTACGCCCGCCGTGCTCGCCAGTGAAACTTGCGTCAGGAAGCCGCGATCCAGACCGAATGCAATGACTGCCACGCCCGCCAGGACAGCGACGCCCAGGATGCTGCGTATCCAGGTCTCCGCCTGTAAGGAGCGCTTGAGCGCGGCGAACACCTTTCCGCCTGCCAGCAGCGCCACGGCTAACGAAGTCGCGGCGCCGGCGGCGTAGGCGAGCAGCAGGAAAGCGCTGCGTCTGCTGGCCCCTTCCAGCGCTGCTCCCGTCAGGATCAATCCCAGGATCGGTCCGGCGCAAGGAGCCCAGAGCAATCCCGTAGCAACGCCCAGCAACAGGGAGCGGAGCGCGCTGGGCGTGGAATCGCCATGGGACGGTTGCGCGAGGCGGCTGCCTAACTGAACGAAAGGACGAGAGAGCCGGTCGGCGAGGGCCGGCCATAGGAGCGTCCATCCGAAGATGGCCAGCACAACGAGAGATGCGGCGCGGCCGTATTGATTGGCGCGCACGATCCACGCGCCACCGGCCGTGGCAACGGCGGCAAATGCAGCGAAGGTGCAAGCCATGCCGGCCAGCAACGGAAGCCCGCTCTTGCGGAAGGGCTGATCCGCTTTCGCAAACACGAAGGGGAGAACCGGCAGAATGCATGGGCTGATAATCGTAAGAATGCCGCCCAGAAAGGCCAAAACGAGCAGGACCATAGACACTTCCTTTTTTGTGTCGCGTATGAGAGACGATTGTCTAGTATACACACCGTCAAGAGCGCGCCAAAAGTGATATTATCAATGTCGAATCCAGGAGTTGAATCCATGCCAAGACCAATAGTCCATTTCACGCGAATCCATTTCACGCAAATCCTTCGTGCCGCCGGCCTCGCCACGCTGATCGCCGGCTTCACCGTGGGAGCGGCCAGTCTGCCCGGCCCCACGGTGGATGAGAACCGGTCCGAGAAAAAGTCCGAAACGGTGGTTCTCGCCGGCGGATGTTTCTGGGGCGTGCAGGCCGTCTTCAGCGAGGTAAAAGGAGTTTCCAGCGCCATCTCCGGCTACGCGGGCGGGAACAAGGCCACCGCGCACTATGAGATCGTAAGCACCGGCACAACGGGCCACGCGGAATCTGTCCAGATCACCTTCGATCCGTCGCAGGTTTCCTTCGGGCAACTGTTGAAAATCTATTTTTCGGTGGCGCACGATCCGACGGAGTTGAATCGCCAGGGCCCCGACGAAGGGACGCAATACCGTTCGGAAATTTTCTATACCAGCGATGAACAAAAACGGATCGCGGAGGCCTACATTCAGCAGTTGACCGCCGCGAAAGTTTTTCGCAGTCCAATCGTAACGAAGGTGGCTTCGCTGCAAGGATTTTATGCGGCCGAAGAATACCATCAGAATTACGTGGCGCGGAATCCGCACCAGCCCTACGTCGCTTATAACGACCTGCCCAAGTTGACGAACCTGCGCGCGGAGTTCCCGGCGCTCTTGAAAGGTGGCAGGCAATGACTGGTCCGATTTCTGAAAATCGACTCGCGCAAAACGCTTCCAAATCGCACCGCCGGCTCTTTCTGAAGGCGCTTACCGCGGGATTCCCCGCCGCGATAGCGGTTCGGAGCTTATCCGGCTTCGCATCGTCGGGTAAGAAGCAACTGGTGAGAATTGTGCAGTTCGATGCATCCGGCATTCGCAGCGGCGTGGTGGAGCTGGAGAAAGTGGAAAAGCCGGACGCCGAATGGAAAAAGCAATTGTCTGCGGAGCAATTCGAAGTGACCCGCCAAGCCGGCACGGAAGCGCCGGGGACCGGCAAGTACGCCAACAATCATGCGGACGGGCTCTACCACTGCATTTGCTGCGATACGGTGCTCTTCGACTCGAAAACAAAATTCGAATCCGGCACCGGCTGGCCCAGCTTCTGGCAGCCCATCGCGAAAGAAAATGTCCGGGTGCAAGGAGATAATTCGCATGGGATGCAGCGCGACGAGGTGCTCTGCCCCCGGTGCGACGCTCACCTGGGGCATGTTTTTGACGATGGCCCGCCTCCCACCCACTTGCGGTATTGCATGAACTCGGCCTCGTTGAACTTCTTCCCGCGCGGCAAGCGGCAAAGTGTCTAAGTCCGGAAACATCGCTGCCCGGCTGGACGCGCTGGATTCGCATACCGATCTCTTCGGGCCGGATCATCCGTCCACCCTCGCAGTTGTCCGTGAGCTCGGGGTTGCGCTGTGGTGCGCTGGCGATATAGACGGCGCCGTGGATTTGTTGGAGCAACTCCTGGACCGCGCAACCTCCTGCCTGGGAGGCGAACATCCGCTGCGGGTTGAGGTATTGACTACGCTTGGTGAGATCGTCTTTGAGCAGCGCCGCCTGGAGCGGGCCGGCGCAATTCATCGCGAGGTATTGGAACAGCGCGTCCGGCAGGCCGGCGCCAACCATCCGCTGGCCCTTGCGGCCAAAGCCGATCTGGCCGCCGTCCTGTTCGAACTCGGTCAGGATGAAGAAGCGAACTCGCTGGAGCGGGAGGCCTTCGAGAGTGCCCGAATACACCTGGGGAAGAGCCATTCCGTGACCTCCGTCCTGGCTTGGAATCGGGCGCTTGGCTACGAAGGTCGCGGCGATTTGGATTCCGCCAGAAAGATACTCTCTGAGGAACTGACCTGGCTGCTGGCGGAAGACCCTTCTGGCCTGGAGACCGATCAGAACATCGTTCGCGGCATGGTCGCCGAGCGATTGAATTGGGATCGCGCGGCAGCCTGTTGATCGACGTCGCGGCCGATTAGCGCAGGCGCGTTCTGCCGGCCATCACCACTTCCACAGCTTCCGCGTGCCGCGAGACGCTGACGAATATTCTTCGCGTGAGGAACCCCGCACGCGAGGGCTGACGCGCAGTTGCACACCGGTTGGAGCGGAGCGCTCGTGTTCGATGAGTTGAAAGTCGCCTGATCGTCCACCCAGGTGACATCGCAAGTTACTTGCACTATACAGCCCGGCGCGTTCACTCGGCTAAACTCTAGCAGGATGCTGAAAAAGGCCAAAATCCGCTTGCTGACGCGCGCGGCTCATTGTCGCGAATGCGTGTTTGCAGGTGTTTACCGAGCCGCGACCGTGAGGGAGTCGGTTCCAAACGACTTTTTCAGCAGCCTGCTAGCCTAGGCTAGAGGATGATCCGGTCAACATTTCTCTGCGCCCTGGCGATCGTCGGACGGACAGCGGCGGCGCAGGCGCCTTCAAACGACACACCCAAGTATCCGGCGGGCCTGTACGCCATCATCGCCGCTTCCGCGGGCCTGATCACGGCGCAGTTGTTCGAAAAGGAAACGCCGGTAACCGTGCATGCCTTTATCGGCTTGCCGCGCGGCACGCAGCCCTGGCTGGGATTTTCCACCGCGTGATCCCCGGACTTCATGATTCAGACCGGAGATCCCACAGAAACTAACTGCGGATTTAAGCTGCCGGACGAGTTTGCCGCCAGTCTCAAGTTCGACCGTCCCGGCAGACTGGCGATGGCCAATGCGGGACCAGGGACCGCAGCCTGCCAATTCTTCATAACAGAAGACACATTTGCAACAGGGAATGGCCACTATACGATCTTCGGTCAGGTAGTGGATGGCCAACCTCTAGTGGCCAAAATTTCCCATGTGATCCGCGACGACCGGGATCGTCCGAGAATACCAACCAAGCTGCTCAAGATCACCTTCATACGCGTGCTTGGCGAGCCGGTTCCCGACAAATAAACCGGCGCAGCAGGGTTTACTGCGCGCCGCCGCCACCAGCCAAGCCTCCCGCGGAAACCACGGTCTTGGGATCGACACTGCGGTCGACAATCACGGCCATGGGGGCGGCCAGCATCTCCTGCCAGCTTTGGTCTCCCCAATGAACCGTGGCCTGCGCGTCTGGATTCCATTTGTTATTCAGCGAATTGTCCCAATGAGCGGTCAGCTCGAGCGTAGTGCCGCGGGGAAGATGCAGAGGCTTTTTTTCGTAATAGACGATCTGCCAGTTGAAGTCGTAGCGCGGGACATCCAGAAGGGTTTCCTTCTCGCCGGTCGGATAGTGCGCGTCGATTTTCATGTCCTTTCCACGCAGGTGCATGTGGGGCTGCATGTAAACGAAGTCGACTGCTTGGCCGAACTTGAGGGTAGCTTTCGCTTCCGCGTTGGGATCGCCGGCCGCGATGGTCAGATCCGTCTGCGCCGCTGTGATGGACATAAAGCGGCGCTTCGGCGGAGCTTTCGCGAGCTCCAGGCCGACCATGGATTGATCCTCGCCCGCCACGCCGTTGGTGGTGTAATGCACCTCAAACACGATATCCGCTCCGGCCGGAATCAGCTTGGCGGAGTTGTCTACGTCGAAGCGCTGGGCTTCCATGCCGGGCACGTAGCCCACTAAGAACTCGTTGTCCAGCACGGCCGGATTTCCTCCGGCGGCTTTAATCAGGTCCTGGTTGCGCGTGGGGCCGGGAGCGTACGGCTCTGCGCCAAGCTGCGATTGGACCATCCACTTGGACCCCTTCGGCCGGACGTTGGCAATGACATGATGCACATGGGCGCGATCCGTGGGGCGTACTTCGCCGGCCACCACCCAGGTGTCTTCTTTGAACGGAGCGGAGACTGTAATGTACGTGTATTCGATGGTGCCTTTGGCCGGAATCGGAAAAGGCTTTGAAAATTTAAAAATCAGGTCCGGCCGAATGTTCCAGCCATCGCGGAAGGCTACTGGAGCGGGCTTATCCTTGGCGTCGCCTTCGGGGGCTCCGTTGTTCGCCCACGCAGACAGGGTGGCAATATCAGCCTCGGAGAGTTCACGTTCGTTGGTGAAGTGCCCGTACTTTGGATCGGCAAACCAGGGCGGCATCTTCTTGCTGAGAACGGCCACTTTTATCGACTTGGCCCAGGGCCGCGTGCCTTCATAGGTGAGAAACGGCATAGGGCCGATTTCGCCCGGGCGATGGCACACCTGGCATTCGCGCTGCAGGATGGGCAAGACGTCCTTGTTAAACGTCACCGAGCTGTCGGCGGCGAAAACGGTGGAACTCAAAACAAAAATGCCAAGCAGATAACGCACAGGGCCGTTCCTTCCTTGAAACCTGGGTGTAGCGGGGAGCTAACAAGAGTCTCCCACATATCGCCGCAGCTTTCAAGGCCAGCCCCGGCAGGCAAGCGGGCGTGATTTCGCGGATCGTACATCGCGACCTCCTTACGGTCGCGGCTCTGTAACGCGCCGAATCTGCTGAGCCGCGCGCGTGAGCAAGCGGTCTTTTCGGACTTTAGGCACAGGCTGTTAAGGCATTGCTCGCCAGCGGTCTGTATCTGGAGATGGTGTTCTTTCGACCATCAAGGAGGCGTACAATAATCGCCGTAGCCATGGCCCGGCCGCCGATGAGAATCGCCAGCTTTAATGTCAACAACATTAACAAGCGCCTGGAAAATCTTCTGGCTTGGCTTGCAAAAACAAAACCGGATGTCGCCTGCCTCCAGGAGCTCAAGGCCGAGCACGGCGCGTTTCCCGCGGAGGCCCTTCGAGACGTTGGCTATGAAGCTGTCTGGTGCGGTGAGCGTTCCTGGAACGGCGTAGCGATCCTGGCGCGAGACCGCGTCCCGGTGCTGGTCCGTTCCAGCCTGCCGGGCGATCCCAAGGATTTCCAGGCGCGCTACATTGAGGCAGCCGTAAATGGAGTCTTGATCGCTTCCATTTATCTTCCAAATGGCAATCCTCAACCCGGTCCGAAGTTCGATACAAGTTAGCCTGGTTCGAGCGCCTCATTGCCCATGCCGCCCAATTCCCGACGGCTGGTGTGCCCGTCGTGTTGGCCGGCGATTACAACGTCGTGCCGGCTGCCCAGGACATCTACCAAACTCGATCTTTAGACCACAACGCGCTGATACAACCGGGTAGCCGCCAGGCCTTTGCGCGCCTGCTTGCTCAAGGATGGACCGATGCTCTGCGCAAGTTGCAACCAGACGGGCCGCTCTGGACGTTCTGGGATTACAAGCGCGAACGGTGGCCGCTCGACAAAGGTATGCGCCTGGACCACCTCTTGCTCTCGCCGGAACTGAGGGAGCGGCTTGCGGACGGTGGCGTAGACCGCTGGGTGCGAGGCGAGGAAAACGCGAGCGATCATGCTCCGGTTTGGATCGCGCTCGATTCATGACGGGCGGACTTCGATTACCCCCTCATCGTCTGACCTAAGAGAACCAGAACCTATAACCAAACAGGCGCTTCGACACTTCGACACTCGGCCGTTGCTATCGGAGCCCGCTTCTTGTATGCTTTGTGCCATGCGGAGCGCTTGTTTTGCGCTGTTTCTGGCGTTGCCTCTGGCCGCCCAATGGATCCATCTGCCGACTCAAGGAGTGCCCCGGAAAACGGACGGCTCGCCGAATCTGGAAGCCACCACGCCAAAAATGGCTGACGGCAAACCCGACTTCTCCGGCATGTGGGTCGCCCACGACGTAGTACCGTGTAATCCCGAAAAGGACGCCTTACGCTGCGGGGGATTCCGCCTGACGCCGCAACTAAACGATATTGCGGCGGGTCTCAAGGATGGTCTGCCCTACCAGCCCTGGGCCGCCGAACTGGTCAAGCGCCGCAAAAAAGAAGACGGTGTCAACGATCCCCACCCCCACTGCATGCCCCCGAACTTCCCTCGAGCTTGGTCGTTTCCGGAAAACCAGAAGATTCTCCAGACGTCCGGCTTCCTGGTTGTGCTGCATGAGTTCAACGCCAGCTATCGCCAAATCTTTTTCGACGGGCGCACCTTCCCCGAGGATATGAATCCCGCCTGGAGCGGTTACTCGGTGGGTCACTGGGAGCGCGACACGCTGGTGATCGAATCGAAAGGCTTCCGCGATGACGAGTGGTTGGATAGCAAAGGTAACCCACTCACGGATGCCGCAACCGTCACCGAGCGCATCCGCCGTCCAAACTTCGGGAGCCTTGAAATCGAAGTCACCGTCAACGATCCCAAAGCCTATACCAAACCGTGGACCGTCACCCTGCACGAACAAATCGTGCTGGATACCGAGCTGCTGGACTTTATGTGCATGGAAAACGAAAAGGATATGGCCCACATGGTCCGGTGAACCACTTTGGTTCCTCCATTCTTCTGAGGGGTTGATCGATTATCCGGCGAAGGGCTAAATAGCGACTCTCCGCCTTGCTTCGTGACCAGAATATCGGCGGGCTTCAGATCGCGATGAGTGATCCCCTTCTTATGCGCGGCGTGGGGCGCATCGCAAATCTGCACCGCGTACGTCAATGCCTGATCGATCGGGAAAGGCCCCTTGAGTTGCGCACCCTCGAAGGTACTCCATGTTGGGATGATTCAGCGCGGCGATGGCCTTGGCTTCTCGCTCGAAGCGTTCGCTGAACTGCGCATCTGAAAGTCTTAGCGCGGCAATACGGTCCAGCCGCGTGTCGCGCGCATTCCACACTTCCCCCATTTCCGCTTTGCCGATAGGCGCAACAACTTCGTACGGGCCGAGTTTTCCGCCAACAGATAGGGGCCTCGAAAGGGGTTCAATTCAGTCTATCGAAGTGAGACGCGTAACGATTCCGGAGCGAAGAGCGCGGCTATCCCGAACTACACGCCGGATCGGGATTTCAGATCGAAAATGGCGGAAAGGGAGCGGACGGCATCTGATTGTAGACTAAGTCGAAAGGCCGCCTGCTTGGGCCAGATCGCTCATCAATTCGCGCCGGGAACGGAGATTGGCAGGTACCTGATCGATACGCCAGTGATCGAGTGATCGTAAGATTCATCCTGCCAGAAGGGTTGTCCGGATCGTCCCAACAATTGGTTCGCCTGTCGCGCGGTCCAGGACTTCAACCAGCGCAGGATGGCGGGAACGGGCACCCTGGGAAAGATCGACAGATGCACCGCCACCAGCGCCGCAATGCGTGGATCGCGCAACCACTATGGGCCGAAGCCCGGGCGGTCAAGAGTGCGATCCGCCGCCACGAAGGCGTGGGCGGGTGTGGGACATGCGCCCGTTCTTCGGATCGCAGGGAGCGAACCGACGAGGCGCCAGGTGAGAAAGATCTAGACATCGTCGGGCTGGAAATCGGGCAATCTACGACGATATTCGAGCATGAGACATGGGCAGTCGGCACCGCCTGCCCCACCAAAGAGCAGTGCTCCGAGCAGTGCTCCGAATTGCCCTCGATTCTCAGGAAAATGTAGAAACTCCAGTCTTCGGCCCGGAGGCCGGCAGTCAAACTCGGCTGCGCGCCAGGAGACTTTTTCCCTGCATCGCGGCGCCGGGTGGCACGCCCATAATGTCCAGCAGCGTAGGCGCTATATCCAGCAGATGCATCCCTTGCACTTCGCCTTGTATGCCCATTCCCGGCGCCGCCAGAAGGAAAGCGCCGAACTGCGCATGATTGCAATCGTCGGGTCCGGTATCGTTTTCGGCGACGTACAGGGTGTCATATCCGAGCCCGCCGATAGAACGCCAATAAAGTCCGCCAAAATGGACCAGGAGATCCGGCGGAACATTGCGGAGATTTTTATAAATCTCCCGCGGACGGAAGACAAGGTTCCCCATCGGCTTGCCGAGATCGTCGGGAAGCGCCTCAAAACGCTCCTTCATTTCGACCAGGAAAGATTCGTATTCCGACGGCGCGATAATGCCTTGCGGCTCGCGACCCTGCACATTAAAGAACACGCGGGCGTAGTATCCGCCTTCGCTCCACACCTTGGTGCGGCTCCAATCCACCAGTTTGGGCGAAAACGGTGTGACCTGTGAAGGACGCTCCTTCAGCACCAGCAAACCTTCGCGAACCAGCCATTCATTTACGCAAAATCCGCCGTCCAGCCGCTGTGCGCCATGATCGGAGACCACCAGCACGGCCGTATCGTCCTCAATCAGCTCCAGCGTTTTGCCAATTTCTTCATCTAAATACTTGTAATAATCCCAGACTACGGATTTCCAAGGGCTGGCCGGATCGTGCTGCCGATGCAGCGGGTCGTGATGCTTCCAAAAGCCGTGATGAATCCGGTCCAGACCGATCTCAACGAACTGGAAATAATCCCAGTCCACTGTGCCCATCAGGTACCGGATTACTTCGAAATGTTTGCGCGTCATTTCGTAGGTCTGATCCCGCAGCCAGTCCTTACTTTCGGTGCGGAAGCCCCGCACGTCCACCGGATATTCGCCCACCAGCGCCTCGATATCCTTCTTAACGGATGCCGGATAAGTGTATTCGTTCTGAACTGTATCGGGAGTCAGAAAACAACCCACCCTTACTCCCTGCAAGGGACGCGGAGGGTAAGATGGAGGCACGCCCACCACCACGCAGTTCAGGCCATGGCTGTTCAGCACATCCCATATGGCCGGTTCCGTGATGTTGGAGGAATTCACTACACCCAGCCCGCTGTAGGTGTAATCCGTGCGGTTTCGAAAGCCGTAAACTCCCAGCGAACCGGGATCCTGGCTGGTAGCCATGCACATCCAGGCCGGCACGGTGATCGGCGGGATAACGCTTTCCAGGCGGCCGTAGCAGCCCCGGCGCATCAATTCTTTAATGTTGGGCAAATCCGGATGTCCAAACAGAATCTCCGGCGCTGCGCAATCCAATCCTATGACAAGAGTCTTCACTTCATCTCCCAGATCGCTTTTTCGGTGTGGTCCTTGATTATGCCACAAGACCTTCGGAACGACACGTTACAAAAACCTTAGGACGTTAGGCTCTGTGGCACTGGGGGTTCCACGAGTACCATGCCGTCACCCTCCCGCGCAACGTTTCAGCGCCTCGAATCGCTCACCGATCGGGTCGTCCGGGAGCGTTCAATCACCTACTAGCCTATTGGATTAGTTTCAATCACATAAGTGTAAGATTCTAAGCTGTTTTAAGTGTAGCATAACCAACGTTCCAATCAGATGGGGGTAGTACCGTTACCTTCAGCTATTGACAATATTAGCCCCCCTACTTAAAATCAGTAATCTTCCCTCAGAGGAATATAACGTATATTACGGTCGCCGCGACGCGGTCCGTCGGTAGGGTTGTAGCTTCAAAAGCACAAGTCTACCAAAAGCAATTTGTAGGTGTGACAATGGGCCGCGTGAACCAGTGCGGAGCTTCGCAGACCACAACGCCTCTAGCGGCGTTCCGGGTAGGTGTGTGCCGGCCAATCGGATGGATAATCGTTCGGGTAATCGCGATCTTTAGCAGCCTGGTCAATCGCATAGCGCTGGAGGCTGAAACCAGGTTCGTGATGCTCTACGGCTGGAATCCCGCCATGAATTTTGGCTTCGCTGGCTGCTGCCACGGCCAATTGTCTTGCAACTTTTCTGCCCGGCCGGAGGGTTCGGCATGGCTGAAGTTTACTCGTGTTCGCCACGTACATCGTTTCGGGAGGGACCGCGATCGTCCTGTTGGATTTCAAGAATATTTGAAATAGATTCGGGAGGAAAGACGTTGATTACGCCATTCGGAGGAACGCTGGTGGATTTGTCCCCAGTGGAAGGGCGTGTGGAATTTAGCAGATTTACGGCACCACTGAAGTTCGCCTGGGCCCCGCTTCCGCGGCCATTTGCGCTGCCGAAACGTTTATTGAGGCCCGCCGCCGGGTGGCTTTCGGTTGTACCGTCCTACCAGCGCACGCGCGCTGCTGCCCGCCTCGCAATTCCCGGTATGAAAGTGAGCTGAACTGAGGACCACTATGCTTCAAAGGGTCATGATTACCGGGATGGGCTGGACCACTTCATTAGGCCCCGACCTGGATACGTGCTGGCGGAAGCTGGTAACGGGCGAATCGGGCATCCGTCCCATTAGCTATTGGGACACTTCGTCCTATTCGGCGAAGCTCGCCGCCGAGGTACATCACGTACCGCGCGATACGGGGCTGGATTCCGTACCGTCGAACTGGTGCCGGCGCAGCGCGCGTCTATTTCTTCCCGTGGTGCGCGAGGCCTTTGGCGACGCACTCCTGGACGTCACGCCGATCGCACCGGAACATATCGGCATTGCGGCGGGAAGCAGCGTCAATTACATCGATCACCGTTTAATCCGGGAGTATTTCTCCCGCTGGGACTCGGCTGCGCGCAAACTGGCGTTCGACGGTCTGGGCTTAGGGAAAGCGCGTCCTGAAGTTTTCGCTCGCCGCGCAGGCGACATGATGGCCAGCGTCCCCGCGCGCCTGTTGAATCTCGGCGGTCCCTCTTTCGCGGTGGATACCGCTTGCGCCGCCAGTTCGCACGCCATCGGTGAAGCCTATCGTATGGTTCGGCGAGGTAGGGTCTCGGCAATGATCGCCGGAGGAAGCGCGGCGTTGGTTTCGCCTCTCGGAATTATTGCTTTCTCGTTGCTGGGAGCGCTGAGCAAGTCTTCCGATCCTTCCGAAGCGTCGCGCCCGTTTGATCGGCTGCGAGATGGCTTCGTGATGGGCGAGGGCGCGGGAGCCTTGGTTCTGGAGAGCCTTCCCAGCGCATTGCGGCGCGGCGCTCGGATCTACGGGGAACTGGTTGGCTATGGCTCCACTTCGAACGCCGGCAGCCTGACCGATCCCTCCGCCGACGGTTGTCCTGAATCGCGCGCCATGACTGCGGCCCTCTGCGAGGGCGGCATGGAGCCCGAAGAAGTGGACTACATCGCGGCGCACGGAACCTCGACGCTGAAGAACGACGCCACCGAGACGCTGGCCATCAAGCGGGTCTTCGGGGAGCACGCGCGCCGGCTGCTGATCTCGTCCAACAAGGGCCAGATCGGCCATACCATTTCGGCGGCCGGCGTATCCAACGTGATTTGCGCCGTCAAGGCGATCAACGAGCAAATAGCGCCGCCCACCATGAACCTGCGAAATCCCGACACTGATTGCGATCTCGATTATGTTCCCAACCAAAGCCGTCCGGCGCGGATTCGCGGCGCAATAGCCAATGCCTTTGCGTTCGGCGGCCAGAATACGGCGCTGGCCATCCGGGCCTGGAGCGGAGCATGAGTGAGCGGAGCATGAGTGAGCGGAGCATGAGTGACCGGTGCATGAGCGAAAAAAACCGAAGCGGAGGAAATGCAGATGAATCCTAGACTGACCGAAGAGCAAATTTACGACAAGTTCGCTGAGATCGTCGCCGGGAGCTTGCGTATCGATCGGGAGAAAGTCACCATGGATGCCCATCTCATGGACGACCTGGGCGCCGAGTCGCTGGATCTGATCGAGATGACCATGGAAACAGAATCGGCTTTCGACGTTTGGCTTCCCGAAAAGAGCATTCTCGACACCGCGGCGGAAGTTTTCGGACCGGACGTTCTGATGCGCGACGGTCTTCTCACCGAGACCGGCAAGGAGCTGCTGCGCCGCCGGATGCCGCCGGAGAGCGCGGAGTTCTTCGAGGGCGAAGTAACCACCAAGACGCTGACTTCTTACTTCCTCACGGTGCGGAGCTGGGTTTCCCTGATTGAACGGCTCATGGAGTACACGCCAGTGAGCTGCGAGGCGTGTGGAGGGCCGCTGGCGGCCGAGACCGGCTTTCGCATGCAGTGCACCTTGTGCCAGAAACAAGTATCCCTGCGGTCGGGTGAAGAGCTCAATCGCGAATGGGTGAAACAGTATTACGACCAAGAGTACCTCCCTTCGAAGGCCGCCGCCGCACAGGGGGAGCCCATGGGCGCCGCGTCTGTTTGACGCTCACCCCAATAAGGCTTTGCTAATGACTGCCGCACAATCATTTACGATCGCCGTTTCGAATGTGTCCGGATGGAAAGACTCCGGACCTGCCGTCGCCGCCGCACGCTCGGGCGCTGCCGGTATTCTAAACCTTGAACTCATCGGCGGGGCTGGTATTACGGCCAAAGATGTTGCGGCCGAAATGGTGGCGCGCGCCGTGGTGCTGGCGCGGCGCGCCAAAGGAGAGCTGGGAGTCCGGATTGCAGCCGGCGAGACTTGGGCCGCGGATTTTCTGCGATCGCTGCCCGAAGAAATTGCGTTCGTCATTATCATCGCCGGCGAATCTGCGAATTATGCCGATCTGACCTCTGCGGCCGGAGCCAGGCGTTGCCTGCTGGAAGTAACGTCGAGCACGCAAGCCGCGGGCGCGCGCGAATCTGGTTTCTCGGCGCTGATTGCGAAAGGCCATGAAGCCGGCGGATATGTCGGCGAGGAGAGCACATTCGTTCTTCTGCAGCGGCTGCTGGCCGAGCACCATCTGCCGGTGTGGGCCATGGGCGGTATCGGCCTGCATTCCGCGGCGGCTTGTTTTGCCGGTGGAGCGGCGGGCGTGGTGCTGGATTCACAGGTGCTGCTCGCTCCGGAATCGAGCATTCCAGCGCCGGTGCGCGCCGCGCTCTCAAGACCCGATGGCGGGGAAACAATTTGCCTCGGCCAGGAAATCGGTCCGCTGTTCCGCGTCTATCGACAGCCCGGCGGGAAAGCGATTCGTGACCTGGAAGCGCTGGAGCAGCGGCTGAATGGGCCGCAGGCGCGTGAAGAGTGGCGGCGCGCGATTGAATCTGCCGCGGGCTGGGGATCGCCCGACTCCAGCGTATGGCCGCTCGGACAGGACGCGGCGTTTGCCCGGTCTTTGGTGGATCGCTTCGACAACGTGGCCGGCATCCTGGACGCGATGCACGAAGCGGTTCGCGAACACGCGCGTCTAGCGGTCGAGATCCAGCCGCTCGCGCCGGGTTCCGCGCTCGCCGTTTCGCACGGCACCGAATATCCTATCCTGCAAGGGCCTATGACGCGCGTGAGCGACAAGGCCGCTTTCGCGAATTTTGTCGCGAAGGAAGGCGGTCTGCCGTTCCTGGCGCTGGCGCTGCTGCGCGGTCCGCAAGTGCGGGAGCTACTGGAAGAAACTTCGCGGCTGTTGGGCGCGTTGCCGTGGGGCGTGGGCATTCTCGGTTTTGTTCCGGCGGAATTGCGCGAAGAGCAGCTCGCGGTAGTCCGGGAGTATCGTCCGCCATTCGCTATCATTGCCGGCGGCCGGCCGGATCAGGCGCACAGCCTGGAACAGCTTGGGATTAAGAGTTATCTGCACGTCCCTACGCCGAATCTGCTGCGCGGCTTCGTAGAAGACGGGTCCCGCCGGTTCATATTCGAAGGCCGCGAGTGCGGTGGCCATGTGGGACCGAAGACCAGCTTCGTTCTGTGGGATTCCATGCTGGAGGAGTTGCTCGCGCTCACCGAGCGGGGCGTGCCGGCTCAGGAACTGCACATTGTTTTCGCCGGTGGAATCCACGATGCGCGTTCGGCCGCGATGGTTGCCGCGCTGGCGGCTCCATTGGCCGCGAAGGGCGCGCGAATCGGCGTGCTGATGGGTACCGCCTACCTGTTCACCGAGGAAGCCGTGCAAGGCGGTGCGATCGTCGAAGAGTTTCAGAAGCAGGCGGTAGAGTGCCGGCAGACCGTTCTTCTTCATTCCGGGCCGGGACATTCCACACGCTGCGCCGAGACGCCGTTTTTTGATGCGTTCCGCTCCACGCGGCGCGAACTGCTGGCCGCTGGGAAATCCATCGAAGAGGTAAAAAGCGCGCTCGAGGATCTGAACCTGGGAAGGTTGCGCATCGCGAGCAAAGGCCTGGTTCGTCAGGGCGATGCGCTAGCGGAAGTGGCGCGTCAGGAACAGTTGGAACAGGGCATGTACATGATCGGCCAGGTGGCCG
>Ga0302324_100006788_pt1 | contig 24521 bp, 24 predicted proteins | sample Palsa_T0_1_FD_201949 | JGI IMG/M metagenome (GOLD analysis project Ga0302324, IMG submission 201949) | Peat permafrost microbial communities from Stordalen Mire near Abisko, Sweden - Palsa_T0_1 | ecosystem: Environmental > Terrestrial > Soil > Palsa > Peat permafrost | place: Sweden: Abisko... | reverse complement strand
GCCAGATAGCGCCGAAGGTTCCGCGCCACCTAACGATGAAAGTCACACCGTCTCACCGGGCGTTTCGCGTCTCAAAACCCGTCTAAAAACTTCCCGGGACCACTGGAGGTTGTGAGACGGTTCTGAGACACCTAAGTCATGGCACCCACCGCACCCACCTCTCCCGCTTTCACTGTGGCCGACCTGCCGGCCGGCGAGCGTAACCTCATCGGCCTCGCTCGCGTCTCCACGGACGCGCAGGACGCCCAGCTGCAGCAGGACGCACTAGCCGGGGCCGGGTGCGGGCGCGTCTTCACCGAGAAGATCAGCGGGCGCAAGACCACCGCCGAGCGTGCCGGCCTGGTGGCCGCACTTGACTACCTGCGGACCGGCGACACGCTCGTCGTGTGGAAGCTCGACCGGCTCGGCCGATCGGTCAAGAACGTGCTGACGATCTGCGATGACCTCCACGAGCGGGGGATCGGCGTCCGGATCCTCGCCGGCAAGCTGTCCGGCACCTACTCCCCGGCCGGCGAGGGGAAGTTCTTCTTCACGATGATGGCGGCGTTCGGCGAACTGGAGCGGGACATCAATCACGAGCGCACCATGGCCGGGCTGGCCGCAGCGAGGGCGCAGGGCAACGTCGGCGGCAGGCCGACCGTGATGGACGCCGACAAGCTCGCTGCCGCCAAGGCACGGCGTGACCGTGGCGAAAGCCCGACGCAGATCGCTAAGGCGCTCGGCGTCAGCCGCGCCTCGGTTCACGCGGAGCGTCTCCGCCGAGCCCGGCGCATGCACACCCGGTGGCCAGGCCGCCGGAGGCGCCGGGTTTTCGGCGGTCACCATCAGCCCCGACGGCACCGTGGTCGCGGCAGTCGGGTACATCAACGGCTACGGCCCAGGCGGGCAGAGTGACGACTCCCCGGTGGCGTGGCTCTGCTCCATGCTGAGCGGGAAGCTCACCGACCTGACGGCCACGTACCCGGCCGGGAAACAGCATGGGTTCTCGTCGGCGGCGTTCAGCCCGGACGGCGGGCTCCTCGCGGCCGGCGGAGACACCGGCAGGGTAGAGATCTGGAACACACGCACCGGTCAGGCGGTGAAGGCTTTCGACGTCCCGCCCGCCGAGACCGTGAACCCGGTAGCCTTCAGCCCGGACGGTAAGGTACTCGCCGCCGTCCAGGCTTCCGTCAACGCCACCGGCCCAGGCCAGGGCACGATCGAGGTCTGGGACGTCTACGGCCCGAACCGGCCGTAGTTATCCTCTGTCGGCCGGGGCGAGGCTGCCCGTGCCCCGCCGATCGCCTGCGGAGATCCGCATCGCGGCCGGACAACAGAGATAGTCATCTACCGCCGCTGTCGCGGTCCGTGGCGGCCTGGCCGACGTCAGGCCCTGCGAGGTAGATCCGATCGGCCGGACGCCGGCGGCGCCGGTCACCTCGGCCGTGCTCGGGCACACCAGCCACGGACATCCCGCAGGTGACCTCACCCGAGACGATGTCCTGGACAACATCACGCTGTACTGGCCGACGAACACCGGGGTTTCTTCGGCCCGCCTGTACTGGGAAAATAAGCTCAGCCTTTACAACGCCGCCGACGTCTCCGTCCCGGCGGCCGTGAGCGTCTTTCCCGGCGAGAACTACCAGGCCCCGCGCAGCTGGGCCAGGCGGGCGTATCACAACCTCATCTATTACCACGAGCTCGACCAAGGCGGCCACTTCGCGGCCTGGGAACAGCCGCAAATCTTCTCGGCAGAGGTCCGCGCAGGCTTCAGGCCACTGCGCAAATAGTGGAGCAAAAGGATACCTCGGCGATGCCAGCATGACACTAGATGGGGCTCAGCCCCAAATGCCCCGTATCCGGGGATAGCGGGGTTGTGCCGGTGACGGTCATGATGGACCTCCTTGGGGAGTCAAGGCGGGTGGTCCCCGGGCGCCGTGCCCGGGGACCACCCGCACGTGATGACCCGGATCAGGGCAGAGGTCAGTACCCGGATGCCGCGCGCCGACGAGACCGCCTAGTCGCGGCCTGAGCTGAAGGCGGCGTCGAAGGCAGCCTGAGGCGGGTCGAAGTCGAACCTGCGCAGGAAGGTGATCGCCTCGGCCGCGCCGGCTAGCCGGTCCATCCCGGCGTCTTCCCACTCGATGGAGATCGGGCCGCGGTAGCCGATCGAGTTCAGCATCCGGAAGATGTCTTCCCAGCGGATGTCACCTCGGCCGGCGGAGACGAAGTCCCAGCCGCGCCGGGGGTCGCCCCAGGGCAGGTGTGAGCCGAGGCGGCCGCTGCGGCCGTCGAGCCGCTTGCGGGCTTCCTTGCAGTCCACGTGGTAGATCCGGTCGCGGTACTCGGCCAGGAACGCCACCGGGTCGAGGTCCTGCCAGACGAAGTGGCTCGGGTCGAAGTTCAGGCCGAACGCGGCGCGGTGGCCGACGGCCTCGAGCGCGCGGCTGGTCGTCCAGAAGTCGTAGGCGATCTCGCTGGGGTGCACCTCGTGCGCGAAGCGGACACCCTCAGCGTCGAACACGTCCAGGATCGGGTTCCAGCGGCGGGCGAAGTCGGCGTAGCCTTCGTCGATCATGGACGCGGGGACGGGCGGGAACATCGCCACGGTGTGCCAGATGGACGAGCCGGTGAATCCCACCACGGTGTCCACTCCGAACGCGGCCGCGGCGCGCGCGGTGTCGGCCATCTCGGCGGCCGCGCGCTGCCGGACGCCTTCCGGCTCGCCATCGCCCCAGATACGGGCGGGCAGGATCGCCTGGTGGCGGACGTCGATGGGGTGATCGCAGACGGCCTGGCCGACGAGGTGGTTCGAGATGGCCCAGCACTTCAGGTCGTACTTCGCCAGCAGCTGGTGCCGGCCGGCCAGGTAGCCGTCCTCATTCAGCGCGCGGCCGACGTCGAAGTGATCTCCCCAGCAGGCGAGTTCGAGGCCGTCGTAGCCCCACTTCCTGACGTGCTGGCAGATCTCCTCCAGGGGCAGGTCAGCCCACTGGCCGGTGAACAAGGTGAAGGGTCGGGACATCGCAGGGCTCCCTCGGAGTGGACTGAGATCAGTTCGCGGGCACGGGCGTCCAGCATGATTCGCGGGCGGCGCTCTGCTCGACGGCGGCCAGGACCCGCTGCACCTGGAGGCCGTCCTGGAAGGACGGCACCGGATCGGTGCCCGCGGCGATGGCGGTCACCAGGTCCCGGACCTGGTGCGTGAAGGTGTGCTCCCAGCCGAGCATGTGCCCTGGCGGCCACCAGGCGGACAGGTAGGGATGGCCGGGCTCGGTGACCACGATGCGCCGGAAGCCCGCCTCGGCGCTTTCATCGGTACGGTCATAGAACTGCAGCTCGTTCAGCCGCTCCAGGTCGAACGCGAGGCTTCCGCGGTCCCCGTTCAGTTCAATCCGCAGTTGGTTCTTGCGGCCCGTGGCGAATCTGGTCGCTTCGAACGAGGCCAGCGCGCCCGATGGCCACCGGGCGATGAATACCGCGGCGTCGTCCACGGTCACCGGGCCGGAACGCGGTGCGCCGCCGGGCGCCTCAAGCAGGGGGCGCTCACCGACGAAGGTCGCCGTGGCTGCCGAGACGCCGGCGATCAGCTCACCCGTCAGGTACTGGGCCAGGTCGACGAGGTGCGCTCCCAGATCACCCAGCGCGCCGGACCCGGCCCGCTCGCGCTGCAGCCGCCAGGTCAGCGGGAACGCCGGGTCCACCAGCCAGTCCTGGAGGTAGCTCGCCCGGACGTGCCGGATCTGGCCGATCCTCCCTTCGGTCACCAGTTGGCGGGCTAGGGTCACGGCCGGGACGCGGCGGTAGTTGAACCCGGTCATCGCGCGGACGCCGCGGGAGGCGGCCCGCGCCGCCGCGGCTGCCATGGCCTCGGCCTCGGTCAGGGTGTTGGCGAGAGGCTTCTCGCACAGCACGTGCTTGCCGGCCTCGAGCGCAGCGATGGCGACCTCGGCGTGCAGATTGCCCGGCGTGCACACGTCCACGAGCTGCACGTCGTCGCGTTCAATCAGCGCGTGCCAGTCCGTCTCGGCGACCGTCCAGCCGAGCCGCGCGGCCGCGATGCGCACGGCGGCCGCGTCCCGGCCGCATAGCACCGCCATGTGAGGCTGCAACGGCAGATCGAATACGTGCGGCGCGGTCCGCCAGGCCTGCGAGTGGGCCGCGCCCATGAACGCGTAACCGACCATGCCCACGCCGAGCACAGGCCGGTCCGCGGTCTGGCGCGCTGTTTCCTCCACCTCGGTGCCTCCCGTCAGGCCGAAGTTCCGTCAGGCCGATACTAGGGTGCGAGCCTTCGGACTTCGTCTGTTGCGGTGCTGGCACGGCTGGTGGGCCGGCGGCTATCAGAACTGGCCGGGCTGGTAGTCGCCGGCGGGCTGCCGGATGATGACGTTCATGCGGTTCCAGGCGTTGATGAGGGCGATGACCGCCACCAGCGCGACGAGCTGGTCATCGTCGTAGTGCTTAGCCGCGTTCGCCCAGGCCTCATCGGTGACGCCGCCGGCCGCGTCGGCGATGCGGGTGCCCTGCTCGGCGAGTTCCAGCGCGGCCCGCTCGGCCTCGGTGAAGACCTTCGCCTCCCGCCACACCGCGACCAGGTTCAGCCGCTGCTGGCTTTCCCCGGCGTGCAGGGCGTCCTTGATGTGCATGTCGGTGCAGAAGCCGCAGCCGTTGATCTGGCTGGCCCTCAGCTTCATCAGCTCCTGCGTCGCGGCCGGCACGGCCGAGTCATGCACAACGGCCCCCGCCGAGTTGAGGTACCTGACGAATTTCAGCGCCAGAGGGCGGCCGAGGTAATCGAGACGTGCGTCCATCGTCATCTCCTTGCCGTTCTTGCGGGCGCAACCTGAGCCGGGAGCCCGCTGGATGATGTGCTCTTCTGAGTAATACGACGATGCAACCCGCCGGGATGTCACGCGGCGCCAGCCTCACATTCCGGCGCCCTGTCTCGTCGAACTGGTGAGGGCAGATCCGACCGACGAAGGGCCGCACCAATGACCACCCGATCCGGGCCAGGAGATGGCCGGCCCGATCCGGGCCTGAGCGCGATCATGAGCGAGCGGCGTCAGCTGATCAACCTGGCCTACCGGCTGCTGGGCTCGCTGGCCGAGGCCGAGGATGCCGTGCAGGAGACCTACGCCCGCTGGTACGCCATGTCCCGGGAGCAGCAGGAAGCCATCCGATCTCCCGGCGCCTGGCTGACGACCGTCGCCAGCCGCATCTGCCTGGACCTGCTCGGCTCGGCCCGGGCCCGGCGGGAGCGCTACGTGGGCGAATGGATCCCCGAGCCGGTGCCCGACCCGGCGGAGTGGACCAGCGTGCAGCCGGACGGCCACCCCGGCGACCCGGCCGACCGTGTCACCCTGGATGAGTCGGTCACCATGGCCTTCCTGGTCGTGCTCGAATCGATGACCCCGGCCGAGCGCGTCGCGCTCATCCTGCACGACGTCTTCCGCTACTCCTTCGCCGAAGTGGCCCAGATCGCCGGCCGCACCCCCGCGGCGTGCCGCCAGCTGGCTTCCTCAGCCCGCCGCCGCATCCGCGCCTCGCAGCCTCCCGCGACCCCCACGGCCCGGCAGGCGGCCATCGTCAGGGACTTCAAAAGGGCATGGGAAGCCAGCGACATCGACGCCCTCATCGGCCTCCTTGACCCCAGCGCCACGGCAATCGCCGACGGCGGCGGCCTCGCCAGCGCCGCGCTGTGCCCGATCGAAGGCGGCGAGCAGATCGCGCGCTACATCGTGGATCTCTCCCGCCGGGCACCCGGCAACGTGACGATCCTGGAGCGAACGGTCAACGGCCAGCCCGGTCTGGTGGCTCAGCAAGACGGCATCACCGTGACGGTTTTCGCGTTCGACGTCGCAGCCGGGCAGATCAAGCACATCTGGGCCATCCGCAACCCCGACAAGCTCCGGCCCTGGACTACACGCTGACCCGCGAACGTCGGGAGGAGCCCCGTGTTCGGGGATGGCGGGGTGGTGCGGGCGATGGTCATGATGGTGACTCGTTGGTGGGGGTCCCTGGTGGGGGGGTCCGTTTGTTGGGGGTCCGTTAGGACGGGCGGTCCCCGGGCGTGATGCCTGGGGACCGCCCTCGCCGTGTCTGCCGGTGATGGCGGGCTTCGGCCCGGTCAGGTGCCGACGTAGGCCGCGAGGTGCTCGCCGGTGAGGGTAGAGCGGGCGGCGACGAGGTCGGCGGGCGTGCCTTCGAAAACGATCCGGCCGCCGTCGTGGCCGGCGCCGGGGCCGAGGTCGATGATCCAGTCGGCGTGCGCCATGACCGCCTGGTGGTGCTCGATGACGATGGCCGACTTACCGGAATCGACGAGCCGGTCGAGCAGGCCGAGCAACTGCTCGACGTCGGCGAGGTGAAGGCCGCTCGTCGGCTCGTCGAGGACGTAGACGCTGCCTTTCTCCCCCATGTGGGTGGCCAGCTTGAGCCGCTGCCGCTCGCCGCCGGACAGCGTCGTGAGCGGCTGGCCCAGGCTGAGGTAGCCGAGCCCGACGTCGGCGAGCCTGGTCAGGATGGCGTGCGCGGTCGGCGTGTGCGCCTCGCCCGCGCCGAAGAATTCCTCGGCCTCGGTCACCGGCATCGCGAGCACCTCGCTGATATCGCGGCCGCCGAGGTGGTAGTCCAGCACCGATGCCTCGAACCGCTTCCCGTCGCACACCTCGCAGATGATGGCGACGCCGGCCATCATCGCTAGGTCGGTGTAGATGACGCCGGCGCCGTTGCAGTTGGGGCAGGCGCCCTCGGAGTTGGCACTGAACAGGGCCGGCTTCACGCCGTTGGCCTTCGCGAACGCCTTGCGGATCGGGTCGAGCAGGCCGGTGTACGTGGCCGGATTGCTCCGTCGCGAGCCGCGGATCGGGGTCTGATCGACCGCCACCACGCCGTCCCGCCCGGACACCGAGCCGCGGATCAGCGAACTCTTGCCTGAACCCGCCACCCCGGTCAGGACGACCAGCACGCCGAGCGGGATGTCGACGTCGACGTCGGCGAGGTTGTGGGCGCTGGCGCCGCGCACCTCAAGCACCCCGGACGGCTTGCGCAGCGATGGCTTCAGCGCAGCGCGGTCGTCCACGTGCCGCCCGGTGATGGTGCCGCTCCCGCGCAGCCCTTCGACGGTGCCCTCGAACACCACCTCGCCGCCCTCGGGCCCGGCGCCGGGGCCGAGGTCGACGACGTGATCGGCGATCTCGATCGTCTCCGGCTCGTGCTCCACCACAAGCACCGTGTTGCCCTTGTCGCGCAGCCGCAGCAGCAGGTCGTTCATCTGCTGGATGTCATGCGGATGCAGGCCCGTGGTGGGTTCGTCGAAGACGTAGGTCACGTCGGTGAGCGAGGAGCCGAGCTGGCGGATCATCTTGGTGCGCTGCGCCTCTCCGCCCGACAGCGTGCCCGACGGCCGGTCAAGCGAGAGGTAGCCCAGCCCGATCTCCGCGAACGAGTCGAGAGTCTGCTGCAGCGTCGCGAGCAGCGGTCCAACCGACGGTTCGTCGAGATCGCGGACCCATCCGGCCAGGTCGCTGATCTGCATCGCGCTCGCGTCGGCGATGCTGATTCCCTCGATCCGCGAGGACCGGGCCGTCTCGCTGAGCCGGGTGCCGCCGCACTCGGGACAGGTGGTGAAGGTGACCGCACGGTCCACGAACGCGCGGATGTGCGGCTGCATCGCGTCGGCGTCCTTGGCGAGCATCGACCTCTGGATCCGCGGGATCAGCCCCTCATAGGTCATGTTGATGCCCGCGATCTTCATCCTGACCGGCTCGTGGTGGAGGAAGTCGTGCAGCTCTTTCTTGGTGTACTTGCTGATCGGCTTGTCCGGGTCGGAAAAGCCGGACGCGCTGTAGAGCCGGGAGTTCCAGCCGCCCCCGGTATAGCCGGGGACGGTGATCGCGCCCTCGTTGAGCGACTTGCTCTCGTCGTACAGCTGAGACAGGTCGATATCGGAGACCGTGCCCCGGCCCTCGCAGCGCGGGCACATGCCGCCGGTGATGCTGAAGCTGCGCCGCTCTTTCACGGTCTTCCCGGCCCGCTCGAACTCGACCGCACCCGCTCCGCTGATCGAGGCGACGTTGAAGGAGAACGCCTGGGGCGAGCCGATGTGCGGTTGCCCGAGCCGGCTGAACAAGATGCGCAGCATCGCGTTGGCATCGGTGGCGGTGCCGACGGTGGAACGGGGGTCGGTACCCATCCGCTGCTGGTCGACGATGATCGCGGTCGTCAGCCCTTCGAGAACGTCGACCTCGGGCCGCGCCAGCGTCGGCATGAAGCCCTGCACGAAGGCGCTGTAAGTCTCGTTGATCAGCCGCTGCGACTCCGCGGCGATCGTGCCGAAGACCAGAGAGCTCTTGCCTGAGCCGGAGACACCGGTGAACACCGTCAGCCTGCGCTTCGGGATCTCGACGCTGACGTCCTTGAGGTTGTTCACGCGGGCGCCGTGCACGCGGATCAAATCGTGGCTGTCGCCAGCGTGCCGCGCGGGCGGCCGCGTGCCCGTCCTCGTGGCCATGCTCATCGTGCCTCCATCTGTTAGGCAGGGTCCTGACTGTTAGGCAGGGTCCTGAAGCAGCCCGAGGACGTTGCCATCAGGGTCGGTGAAGGTAGCTACCAGGCGGCCGCCGCCGACGTCGCGCGCGGGCTCCTTCACCTTGGCGCCCGCTGCGGTCACCTCGGCCAGCTTCGCCTCGATGTCCGGCACTTCCCAGTAGGTCACCGGTGCGGTCATGCCCTGCGCTGCACCGCCCGGCACCAGCCCGATGTGCTGGCCCGCGGCCTCGTAACCGACGTAGTAGGGCGCGTCGGCCTGCGGCGGCACGCCCAGCAGGGCGGTGTACACCGCCTTGGCCGTCTCCAGATCGGAAACGGGATGCAGTACGGTCTTGATTCCCTGGGTGGCAGAGCCGGTCATGGTCACTCCTGAAGTTGTGGGACGGAACGGTCGAGCGTAAAGACTCGAGCGTAAAAACGTAATAACAAGGTGGTGTCCATCGCGGTCATGCTAGCCGCGGCTCGGTGACCAGCGCTTCTCGATTCCTGATCGGTCTAGGGCTCGAGCAGCACCTTGACGGCGCCGGTGCGCCGCGAGTTCTTGACCGTAAGCACGGCCTCGTCCCAGCGATCGAGCGGGAACCGGTGCGTGATGACCGGTGTCAGGTCCAAGCCGCCGGAGATGAAGTCGAAGTAGTGCTCCATGGCGTGCTTGACCACTCCGCCGACCTCCTCGAGGCCGAATCCGTTCGAGCCGATGACGCGGAGTTCCTTGAAGTACAGCGGAGTCCACTCAAAGCGCTTCGGCGGCTCAACGCCGGAGATGACAAGCGTGCCGCCCGTGCTGAGCAGCCGGAGCGAGGTCTCGACGGTCTCGGTCGAGCCGATCGTGTCGTAGACGACGGCCGGGCCGTCCTGCAGCCAGTCGTGCTTGCTCCACGGTTCCAGCGGTGTCGTGCCGACCCGCCGCGCGACCTGCCCGACGAGCTCGTCGGGCGAGGAGGACAACACCGCGTGAGCCCCGATGCGGCTCGCAAGCGCGGCGCGAGCTCCCGGCCGGGCGGCCGCCCATACCTCGGTGGCCGGGTACAGGTGGCGGAGCAGCGCGATCACGGCGAACGCGAGCGTGCCCGAACCGTAGACCAGGACGGCCCGGTCATCGGCGGGCGGCGCGAGCAGGATCGAGCGCAGCGAGACGCTGACGGGATCCGCCAGCACGGCTGCCTCGTCGGAGACGGCGTCGGGGATGGCGAACAGCTGGGAGACGTGGGCGCCGAAGCGCTCGGCGTGTGCTCCGGCCGCCGCGGCGCAGTTGCCGAGGTGGATCGAGACCGGCAGGTCGCCCGAGCGGAAATTGCGGCACCAGGGGTAGCGGCCGGCCTGGCAGGCCGGGCACGGCGGGTCAATGCCGCGGGGCCCGCACGACAGCCACGGGTTGAGCACCACGCGCTGGCCGGTATCCGCGCGGCGCCCCACCACCTCATGCCCGAGCACGTGCGGAAAGGACACCAGTGCGGTGAGCGGGTTGTCGCGGGCGCCGTTCAGGAGGATCTGCTTGATGTCGGAGCCGCACAGGCCCGAGAAGGTCGTCTCGACGCGCACCCAGTCCCGGGCCGGAAGCGGCAGTTCATCGACGTCCTCGAGGCGGACCGGCGCGAAACGGGAGACGAAGGCCCGCGGGTCGACGCGCCCGCCGATGGCGGAGGCGGCCTCGCGGGCCAGGTTGTGCCGGAACACCAGCGCCTTCACGTCCACCCTCCTGCGCCCGGTGAGGGCGTAGCGTCCACTACTTATTAAGAGCGCGTTACACACCCGTATAAACCCGCGCACTTTAGGGGCCCAAGTTCACATTGTCCGATATACTTGGATACGGCTATCTTCTGACTCTCGGGGTGGAAAATGGGGCTCGTTGCGGGACTTCAGCCGGAGGACCCGCGCGATATCGGGCCTTACCGGCTCCTGGGAAAGCTGGGTTCAGGCGGCATGGGACATGTGTTCCTTGGCATGTCCGCGGGCGGCCGGCCGATCGCGGTCAAGGTTATCCGCGAGGAACTCGCTGACGATCCCCAGTTCCGGAGCCGGTTCCGGCGAGAGGTCGCCGCCGCCCGGATGGTGAGCGGCCTGTTCACCGCGCTGGTGGTCGACGCCGACCTGGACGGCGAGGTCCCATGGCTCGCCACGGCGTACGTCCCCGGACCTTCGCTGACCGATGCGGTGCGCGAGCACGGGCCGTTCCCGTCACGTACGCTGCTGGCCCTGGCGGCGGGTCTGGCGGAGAGCCTGAGCGCTATTCACGCCGCGGGGGTCGTGCACCGTGACTTGAAGCCCTCTAACGTGCTGCTGGCCGAAGATGGCCCGCGGGTCATCGACTTCGGGATTTCCGAGGCCGCTGAGGCGAGTGCGCTTACCGGTGCGAACGTGGTGATCGGCTCACCGGGCTTCATGTCCCCCGAGCAGGTTCTCGGTCAGGAAATCGGACCGCCGAGTGACATGTTCAGCCTGGGTGCGGTGCTCGCCTTCGCCGGTACGGCCCAGGGGCCGTTCGGTTCGGGGTCGGATGCCGCGCTGGTTTACCGGCTGGTCAACAGCCCGGCCAGCCTGGGTCTGCTGCCGGAGGAGATCCGGCCGCTGGTCGGCAGCTGTCTGGCCAAGCATCCGGGCGACCGGCCCACCGCAGTTGAGCTGCTGGCCGAGGTGGGCGCCATTCAGCCCGCGAGGGGCTGGCTGTCCGAATCGATCATCTACGGGTCCGCGGGCGATCAGTCGGCCGACCTGATCGTCGCCGCCACGACGGCGGACGCTCTCGCGTTCGCCGGCGTTGCCGCCGGGCCGTCCGGCGCGGCCGGGAACGCCGGCCGGCATGTCCGCCGCCGCTTGTCGCGGCCGCTGGCGTCGGCCTGTATCACCGGCGGACTCGTCGCGGCCTCGGCCGGGGCCGTCTTCGCCCTGACCGGTGCCGTGCCCCAGCCACAGAAGCTTCAGCCGCAGGCCGGAACGGCGCAGAGCATACCGTCGTCGGCATCGCACGTATCGGTGACCCCGAACGCGCTGCCGTCAAGGACGCCGGCCGCTCCAGCCCCCAATGCCTACCTGACCCCATCGTTGTCGGAGTTCCTGACGACGTCCCCGCCTGGGACCGTGCTGCCGACCAAGTCGCCTTCGCCAGCCGGGTCGCCGAGCCGGTCCTCCGCCGCGTCAGCGTCCCCGTCCCCGTCCCCGTCAGCCTCTTCATCCGCCTCGGCATCGCCGTCCTCCTCTTCGTCCCCTTCCCCGACCGATAGCGCGACCCCGACTCCGACGCCGACCGACACCCCGACCCCGACCCCGACGGACACCCCGACGCCGACGCCGACGCCGACCGACACCCCGACGCCGACGCCGACCGACACACCGACGCCCACGCCGACCGACAGCGTGACCCCGGCGCCGACGGACAGCGTGGCCCCGAGCGCGTCAGCGTCCTGACTCCCGGTCGCGCGAACGCGTCAGCCGGTCCTCGTGAGCTCGTCTTTCCGTCAGGTTCGTTCGGCGCGGACCAGCGTGTCGATGGCGGTCGCCGCGACCCCGTCATGTTCGACGGCGCGTCGCACCCGGCCGGCCCGCACGATACGCAGTCCGCGTAGTCCGGCGGTGATCTCCTCCGGGGTGTACAGCACCTCCGGGTACCGCGGGCCGCCGGCGCCCTCGGTGAGGTTGGTCAGGTCGTGGCCGACGGCCAGCAGCGTCCCGCCCGGGGCGAGCGCGGCGGCCGCCCCGGCCAGCACCTTGCTCCGCAGCACGGCGCCCACCTGGAAGTACGCCATCAGCACGAGGTCGAAGGCGTCGCGGGCCGGCTGGTAATCGTCCAGGTCGGCGACCACCCAGTCCACCTGGCCGTCATCGACGCCGCGGGTGGCGCTCAGCTTCCGCGCCTGGTCCAGGCCGACCCGGGAAAAATCAACGGCGGTTACCTGCCAGCCTTGCTCGGCGAGCCAGACCGTATGGCGGCCATGGCCCGCCGCCAGGTCCAGGGCCCGGCCGGGCCGCAGCCCGGTCAGCTCCGCCGCCACGAACCCGCTGGGCGGCAGCGCGGGCTGGAACTCGATGCCCGCATACTTCTCATCCCACCGCCGACAGTCCACCTGGTCACTCTTCCTGATCGCGCGCGCGGTCGGCAACCCCACGGTCGGCTGACCGGCGATTCGCCCACCGTGCTCTCTTGAAAAATAGATATCACTATGATAAATATGTGTTATCAGGGTCAGTAACCGAAGGAGAGACCGTGAAAACACCGGCGGCGGTCGAGATATCGCACCTCAGCAAGGCTTACGGAAATGTCGCCGCGGTCGACGATGTGTCACTCTCGGTAACCGAGGGCGAGATCTTCGGCATCCTAGGGCCGAACGGCGCGGGCAAGACGACCACGGTCGAGTGCGTGCTGGGACTTCGGATGCCGGATGCGGGATCGATCAGCGTCCTGGGTCTGGATCCGGTCCGGGACGCCGCCGAGCTGCACCCGATCGTGGGGGCGCAGCTCCAGGAGAGCGTGCTGCCCGCCAAGCTCAGGGTCGGGGAGATCCTGGCGGAGTACCGGTCCTTCTACCGGGAGCCGGCCGACGTCGGGGAGCTGCTCGACGGCCTGGGCCTGGCGGGCAAGGTCAAGGCCTACTACCGGTCCCTGTCCGGCGGCCAGCGCCAGCGGCTGTCGATCGCACTGGCCCTGATCGGGCGGCCCAAGGTGGCCGTGCTCGACGAGATGACGTCGGGGCTCGACCCGCAGGCCCGGCGGGACACCTGGGACCTGATCGAGAGCATGCGGGACCGCGGGGTGACGATCCTGCTGGTGACGCACTTCATGGAGGAAGCCGAGCGGCTGTGCGACCGGGTGGCCCTGATCGACGCCGGCCGTGTCGTCGCGCTCGACAGCCCGGCCGGCCTGGCCGCCCGGGCCAGCGGCGGGAAGAGCATGCGGTTCGTGCCCTCGGCCCCCTTCGACGACCGCCTCCTGACCGAGCTGCCCGAGGTGGGCACGGTCACCCGAAACGGCTCGCACGTCGACGTCACCGGGACCGGAGAGCTGGTCAACACAGTGATCCTCACCCTCGCGACGGCGGGTGTGACCGCCCGCGACGTGCAGCTCGATACCTCGTCCCTCGAGGACGCATTCGTGAAGCTCACCGGACGGCACCTGCACACCGAAGGAATCCCGGCATGAACACGCACACGCTGCCGAGGCCGAAGGCCCCGCACTCCAAGACACCGCTCCCGAAGGCCGGGCTGCCGAAGACACCGTTCGCGGTGGCCCGGCTGACCAAGACGCTGCTGCCGGAAACGGCACCGCGCGCCGCGTTCGGCCAGATCGTCCGCAACGAGGCCAGGCTCGCCTGGCGGCTGCCGGCCGGCCTGATCTTCGGCGTCGGGCTCCCGATGCTGCTCCTGACCATCTTCAACCTGATACCTAGCTTCCATCAGACCCAGGCCAGCCTCGGCGGGCTGACCCTGTTCGACGTCTACGTCCCGATCCTCATTGCCATGGTGATCGCGATAATCGCGCTCATCAGCCTGCCTGGTCCGCTGGTCACCTATCGCGACCAGGGGATCTTGCGCCGGCTCGCGACCACGCCGGTGCCGCCGTCCTGGTTGCTGGCCGCCCAGCTCGTCGTCGCCTTCTGTATCACCATCACCTCACTGCTCATCCTCATCGTGGTGAGCATCACGGCCTTCGGGCTCGACGCCCCGAAAAACCCCGGTGCACTGGTGCTGGCGATCGTGCTGTCCGTCGCCGCGATGTTCGCCATCGGACTGTGCATCGCGGCGGTCGCCCGGACCGGGATCGCCGCCCGTGCCATCGGTGCCGCGGCGTTCTACCCCATGCTGTTCTTCGCTGGTATGTGGTTTCCGCGGCAGGAAATGTCGGGCGTGCTCCAGGAGATCAGCAACGTCACCCCGCTCGGCGCGGTCGTGGAAGCGATCCAGGACTCGATGCAGGGCCAGTTCCCGCCGGCGGAGCCACTGCTGGTGCTGGCCGGCTACGCGCTGGTCTTTGCCCTGATCGCCGGGCGCTTCTTCCGATGGGAATGAGAAGATCAGATCCGCTAACGCAGGAGGAGCGATGAATACACAGGTGCCGGCCGTGGCCGTCCCGAAGTTCCCGGCCCAGCCGGTGAGCGAGTACCAGGCCCGGTCCAGCCCCGGGTTGCCGGTTCTGGCGCTGGGTATCGTGGGCGTGATCGCCGGCGTCGTATTGCTAATCCTGCACGGCAGTGGCACCCGCGCGATAATCCTGAGCGTGCTGGGCGTGCTGTTGCTCATCGCGTCGGAGCTCTGCTTCCACGGCCTCACGCCGGTCCAGAACGGCGAGGCCCGCGTGATCCAGCTGTTCGGCCGGTACCGGGGCTCCATCCGCTCGCCGGGGCTGCAGTGGGTGAACCCGTTCACCCGCCGCCGCCGGGTGTCGACCCGGATCCGGAACCTCGAGACCTCGATGGTCAAGGTGAACGACGCCGACGGCAACCCGATAGAGATCGCCGCGGTGGTGGTCTGGCTGGTCGAGGACACGGGCAAGGCCATCTACGCGGTCGACGCCTTCGAGAAGTTCGTCGCCATCCAGGCCGAGACCGCGGTCCGGCATATTGCCTCCAGCTACGCCTACGAGGTCGGGGACGGTGACCGGCTGTCGCTGCGGGCCAACGCGGACGAGATCACGGCGCGCCTGTCGGCCGAGATCGCGGCGCGGGTGGCGTCGGCCGGCGTGCAGATCGTCGAGTCGCGGCTCACCCGGCTGTCCTACGCGGCCGAGATCGCGCAGGCGATGTTGCGGCGGCAAGCGGCCTCGGCCGTGGTCGGGGCCAGGCAGGTAATCGTCCAGGGGGCGGTCGGCATGGTTAAGCTGGCGCTGACCCAGCTCGAGGAGCAGGGGGTCGTCGAGCTCGACGAAGAGCGCAAGGCGGCGATGGTGTCCAACCTGCTCGTCGTGCTGTGCAGCGAGCAGGCCACTCAGCAGGTCGTCAACACCGGCTCGCTCTACCAGTGACGGCCGGCCTGGAGGCCCGGAATGGCTGAGCGCAAGGGCGTCCTGCTCCGGCTCGATCCCGCGGTCCACGATGCCCTGGCCCGGTGGGCCTCTGACGAGCTGCGCAGCACCAACGCCCAGATCGAGTTCCTGCTCCGGCGGGCGCTCGGGGAGGCCGGGCGGCTGCCGGGCAACGCGGGCAAGATGCGCGGCCGCGGGCGGCCGCCGGCCAACGAGGGCCGAGCCAACGAGGGCCGAGCCGACGACGGCGGAGCGGACGACGGCCCAGCGGACGACGGCCCAGCGGACGACGGCCCAGCGGACGACGGCCCGGCCGGCCAGGATGTAACTGGCTGAGTAGTCAAAGAGCGTTACCCGGCGGCCGCTTGAGTCCCAAATGTTACGCCGATCTCCGCCGAACCGGGCAGCGTCTCGGCCGAACCGCGCAGCCGCTGTTCGGCCAGGTCCGCGAAGCCCTGATCGGTTTCCGCCGCGAAGGCCCGGCGGCCCAGCGCGACGGCCGCCACCGAGGCGGAGCACAGGCCGCCGAACGGCTCCCACACCACGTCACCGGGCTCGGTCACCGCGGTGATCAGGCGGGCCATGAACTCCAGCGGCTTCTGGTTCAGGTGCGCCGAACTGGCGGCTGTCGGGTTGTGTACCCGCGGCGCGGCCCGCCGCAGGGTCCCCTTGAGGCGCTCCTCGTCGTGCAACGGCGGCCGCGACCATACGTTGGTCACTCCGTGGGCGTGCCGCCACCGGTACCGCAGCGCGTCCCATTCCTGGGCGGTAACGGGCCGCTCGCCGTCGAGTGAGTAATACGGCCAGCCGGACGGGCGGCCGTGGGCGTTGGCGTAAGCGGCCAGCCGCTCGGTCATCTCTCCCGGCGGCCAGTACCAGAGCCAGTCCCTGGTCAGGTACTTGCGGGTCGCGGCGTTCTTGACCCCGCAGGCCTCGTTGGCCCGCCGCAGCGCCAGCCCGGACCTGGCCCATTCGTGCCGGATCCACTGCTTCACCGGCATCGGGCCGTCCGGCCCGGTCACGCTGAACGTCCGCTGGTAGAACGCGCACACCTCGGTCGCCACCGGGAACTGCCTGATGGTGCGGCCGTTCACGTTGCCCGCGATGTGGCCCAGGCCCTTGTCCCAGACGATCAGCTGAACGTAATCCCAGCCGTGTTCGGCGAGGACCGGATGCACGCTGGCCCAGCCGATCTCGGTGTTCCAGAACCACAGCGTGCTGGCCGGCCCGGCCGCCGCCGACCAGGACTCGATGTGCGGGCGGTACCAGTGCGGGAGAGCGACAGACCCGACCGTGTCGCCGTGGAATCCGCGCACGCCGTAGGCCCCGTCGCTGATGATGGTGGCGGGCGCGGGCCAGTTCAGGTAGGCGTCGAGCACATCCCCGCGAAACAGCTCAAACCCGCCCATGGGCTAGCACTCTATGACGTTGACGGCGAGGCCGCCACGCGAAGTCTCCTTGTACTTGTCCAGCATGTCGCGGCCGGTGACGCGCATGGTGTTGATGGCTTTGTCGAGGGAGACGAAATGCCGCCCGTCACCGCGCAGCGCGATCCGGGCCGCGTTGATCGCGGTCATCGAGGCGACCGCGTTCCGCTCGATGCACGGCACCTGGACCAGCCCGCCGACCGGATCGCAGGTCAGCCCGAGGTTGTGCTCGATTCCGATCTCCGCGGCGTTCTCCACCTGTTCCGGCGTGCCGCCGAGCAGCTCGGCCAGCGCGCCCGCCGCCATCGAGCAGGCCGACCCGACCTCACCCTGGCAGCCGACCTCGGCACCGGAGATGGACGCGTTCTGCTTGAACAGGGCGCCGATGGCGGCCGCCGTTAGCAGGAATCGCGCCACTGAATCGGCGGACGAGCCGGGAACGAACCGGTCGTAGTAATGCAGCACGGCCGGGACGATCCCGGCGGCGCCGTTGGTCGGCGCGGTGACCACGCGGCCGCCGGCCGCGTTCTCCTCGTTGACCGCGAGCGCGTACAGCGTCACCCAGTCCATGGCCCGCAGCGGGTCATCATCGTCACGCTCGCAGCTGAGCTGCCGGAACAGCCGCGGCGCCCGCCGCTGCACCTTCAGGCCGCCGGGCAGCATGCCGTCGGTGCGGCAGCCGCGCTCGACGCAGGCCTGCATGACCTGCCACAGCTCGGCCAGGCCCGCGCGCACCTGCGCCCCGGTCTGGCCCAGCGCCTTCTCGTTCTCGAGCATGATCCCGGAGATGGGCAGCCCGCTTCGCGCGGTCTGCGCGAGCAGTTCGGCGCCGGTCGTGAACGGGTACGGCAGCACCGGGCCGCCTAGGTCGTCGGGGCTGGCCTGCCGCGATCCGGTGGCCGCCTCGTCGGTGCCTGCCTGGGCGGTGCCTGCCTGGCCGGTGCTCGTCTGGCCGGTGTCTTTCTCTTGGGTGACGAAGCCGCCGCCGACCGAGTAGTAGGCGCGCTCCCGGATCTCGGCGCCCTGGTTGTCGTAGGCGCTGAAACGCATGCCGTTCGGATGGTAAGAAAGCTTTTTCCTGCGGTTGAACTCCAGGTGTTCGGCCACGGTGAAACCGATCTCGTGCTCGCCGAGCAGGCGCAACGTACCCTGCCGGGTGATGGCCTCAAGCCGGGCCGGGATCGCGTCCACGTCGACGGTGGCCGGCTGCTCGCCTTCGAGCCCGAGAAGGACGGCCTTGTCGCTGCCGTGGCCGCGGCCGGTCAGGCCCAGCGAGCCGTACAGGGACACGCGGACCGTGTGCACCCGCGGCAGCAGGGCGTCGTCGCGCAGGCCCACGGCGAACATCCGGGCCGCTTTCATCGGCCCGACCGTGTGTGAGCTCGACGGGCCGATGCCCACCTTGAACAGGTCGAAAACGCTAATCGTCATGATGTGCTCCGCCGGGCGCCCCGGGTCAGTGGAAGACTACGGTCCTGTCGTCGTTGAGCAGCACCCGGTGCTCCGCGTGCCAGGTCACCGCGCGGGCGAGCACCTGCGCCTCGACGTCGCGGCCCGCCTCCGCGAGCCTTTCGGGCGGCAGCGTGTGGTCCACCCGGATCACGTCCTGCTCGATGATCGGGCCCTCGTCCAGGTCCGGGGTGACGTAGTGCGCGGTGGCGCCGACCAGCTTGACGCCGTGCGCGTGGGCCTGATGGTAGGGCTTGGCGCCCTTGAAGCTCGGCAGGAACGAGTGATGGATGTTGATCATCCGTCCCTCGACCCGCTTGCAGACCTCGCCGGACAGGATCTGCATGTAGCGGGCGAGCACGATGAGGTCGGCGGCGGCGTCGTCGATCACGCCGAGCAGTTCGGTCTCGGCGGCCGCCTTGGTGCCCGGCGTGACCGGGATGTGGTGGAACGGGACGTGGTAGGAGGCGGCCAGCTCGCCGAACTCCTCGTGGTTGGACACCACCCCGACCACGTCGATGGGCAGGGAACAGGTCTTCCAGCGGAACAGCAGGTCGTTCAGGCAGTGGCCGAGGCGGGAGACCATGATCAGGGTGCGGACCCGGGCTGACTTGTCGTGCAGCTGCCAGGACATTCCGAACGCCTCGGCCACCCAGGAAAAGCCGCGCTCGAGCTCGGCCAGGCCGATCCCCGGCGGCGGCACGGTGAAGTGCACCCGCATGAAGAACCGCCCGTCCGGGCTCTCCCCGTATTGCTGGCTGGCCAGGATGTTCCCCGAATGCTGCACCAGGAAGCTGGACACCGCGTACACGATCCCCGGCTTATCCGGGCAGAAGAGCGTGAGCACATACTCCCGCCCCCGCACAGCATCCATACGCCGCCACCTCAAGCTGTTGCGTATTAAGCAACCCATATCGCAATATGCAACAATCGTGCCCCTTGGTGCGGTCCCCGGTCAAGTGCGGGGGCGCCAGCTCTGGCTTTCACGCGGTCGGTGGCCCACCGGGTACCGTCGGCGGTAACCGATGGGCCACCGACCCCTTGGCCGGGCGGCGGCGACTGGTCAGGATTCCAGGTAGCGGAGGACGGCTAGGACTCGGCGGTGGTCGGCGTCGGACGGGGGGAGGCCGAGTTTGCTGAAGATGTTGCTGACGTGTTTCTCCACGGAGCGCTCCGAGACCACGAGAATCCCGGCGATCGCGCCGTTGGAGCGGCCCTCCGCCATCAGGCCGAGCACGTCCCGCTCCCTCGCCGTGAGCACGCTGAGCCCGTCGGCGCGACGACTGGCGCCCAGCAGTTGCGTCACGACCTCCGGATCGAGGGCGGTGCCTCCGGCCGCCACCCGGCTCAGCGCCTCGACGAACTCGCCGACGTCGGCGACCCGGTCCTTGAGCAGGTACCCGACGCCCGCCGCGCCTGCGCCGGACGCCGCGCCGAGCAGGTCGGCCGCATACCGGGTCTCGATGTACTGGGAGAACACCAGCACCCCGATCCGCGGATGGTCGTGGCGGATCGCGATCGCGGCGCGCAGGCCCTCATCGGTATAACCGGGCGGCATTCGCACGTCCACCACGATGACGTCCGGCTGGTGCTCGTCCACCGCCACCAGCAGGTCCTCGGCGTTGCCGACGGCAGCGACCACCTTGTGGCCGCGGTCGGCCAGGATCTCGACCAGGCCCGCCCGGACCACGGCTGAGTCCTCGGCGATCGCAATCCGCATCGGGCGCTCCAGTTCGTTCAGGGGTGGGACGGCAACTCGACGGTGATCACCGTGGGACCTCCGGACGGGCTGCTTATTCGCAGCCTGCCATCCACGGTCCTCATGCGCTCGGCGAGCCCGGCCAGGCCGCCGCGAGCCTCCATCCGGGCGCCGCCGGAGCCGTCGTCGCTTACCCGTACCTGCAGCAGCCCGGGCACGAGGACTGCCGCCAGGGTGGCATGCCGGGCGCCGCTGTGCTTGGCCACGTTGGAAAGCAGTTCCGCCGCGCAGAAGTAGGCGATGGTCTCGATCGCGGCCGCCGGACGGTCAGGCAGGTCCAGCACAAGCTCAACAGGCACGTCGCTGCGGGCGGCGAGAGTGGTGAGCGCGGTGCCGAGGCCATGGTCGAGCACCGACGGGTGGATGCCGCGGGCCAGGTCGCGTAGCTCGGCGATGGCCTCTTTGGCCCCGCGGTGGGCGGCGTCGACCAGTTCCAGGACTCGCTCTAGGTCCGGCGGCACGGTCCCGTTGAGTGCGCTGCCGAGCTTCTCTCTGGCCAAGCCCAGCTTCATGGCGACGGCGACCATCTGCGCCTGTGCTCCGTCGTGCAGGTCCCGCTCGATCCGGCGAAGCCTCGTCGCTGAGTCCTCCACCAAGTTGGCCCGGGACTGCTCCAGCTCACGCACCCGCTGGACGCTGTCCTGCTGCAGGCGGTAGACGGTCCAGAAGATCAGCGCCGCCCCCGCGAGCGGCAGCGCCGCCAGCGCTGTCAGCGGCCCCAGCCAGCGGACGGAAGCGAGCAGAAGGACGCCAAGGGCAACGTTGAAGATGCCAGCGGCAACGCGCACACCCACCCAGAGGCGGGGGCGGCGGTATTCCCGTGACCTGACCAGGAACCTCATCAGGACAGGCTCAGCGGCAGGGACGGTGTCCGCTGGTGCGTGCATCCGGATGCCTCCTGTCCGACCGCTCCCGCTGCGGGGATGTGTCAAAGCTAGCTCCGGGCGCTGGCCCGCAGGCGGTAGACGGTCCAGAAGATCAGCGCCGCCCCCGCGAGCGGCAGCGCCGCCAGCGCTGTCAGCGGCCCCAGCCAGCGGACGGCGAGCAGGGCCACGCCTAGGACCACGTTGAAGATGCCAGCGGCAACGCGCACACCCACCCAGAGGCGGGGGCGGCGGTATTCCCGTGACCTGACCAGAAATCTCATCAGGACGGGCTGCGATGGAGGGATGTTGTCAGCTGTTGCATGCATCGGGATGCCTCCTGTGACCTGTGGTGCCGGCTACTCCGGTTACCTACATCACCATGCTCGCCGTGCGCGAGCAGGAGATACACCGTGCGGCCACCCGAACCTGAGGTACGGCTAGCACGGTCTCCTCGCTTAGCCTGCGCCCCTATGACGAAGGGGCGACCACCCGGAGGACCGGCTTCGCGTGAGTAGGCGTCCGGGCTAGCGGCGGAGAATGGAGCGGGTGAGAGTTTCGCGGCGTGACGAGCCTACCGATCCCGCCTGGTGCTCTCGGCCTCGCCGTCGGTAATGTTGCGCTATGAGCAACAGTAGGCGCGGTGACGACGGCGGGAGTTCTGGGTCGGCTCCGGTCCAGTCGGTGGATCGGGCCGCGGCCATCCTGGAGATCCTGGCCAGGGACGGCGAGGCCGGGGTCACCGAGGTGGCGCGCGAGCTTGACGTGCACAAGTCGACCGCATCCCGGCTGCTGGCGGCGCTGGACCGGCGGGAGCTGGTCAGCCAGGACGCGGCGCGCGGGAAGTTCCGGCTCGGGCTGGGCATCGTGCGGCTCGCCGGGGCGGCCACCCGGCGGCTCGACGTGGTGCAGGAAAGCCGGCCGGTGGGCCGGGCGCTGGCCCGGGAGGTGGGCGAGACCGTCAACCTGGCCATCCTGGCCGACCGGGACGCGCTGTACCTGGACCAGGTGGCGGGACCGGCGGCGCTCTCGCCGCACAACTGGGCCGGGCAGCGGATCCCGCTGCACGCGACCTCGGACGGCAAGGTCCTGCTGGCCTACCTGACCGACGCCGAACGGGCCCGGTGCCTGACCCCGCCGCTGCGGCGCTTCACCTCCTGCACCATCACCGCCGTGGCCGCGTTCCCGCCGCTGCTGGCGCAGGTGCGGGAACACGGCTTCGCGACCGCCGTGAACGAGCTCGAGGACGGCCTGACCGCGATCGCGGCCCCGGTGCGCAACGCCGAGGGAAACGTGGTCGCGTCGGTCAGCGCCTCGGGCCCGAGCTTCCGCATCCCGGCCGACCGCATCCCCGCGGTGGCCGGTTCGGTCCGCCGCGCGGCCACCGAGATATCCCGCCGCCTCGGCTGGCTCGCAGGTTAGGGCGGGCGATCCCGTGCGGTCATAACACAAGCGAAGGGACCCCTGGCGGGGCCCCTTCGCTTGTGGTTAAGAAACTAAACTCCTACACCGGCAGGCTGGCGTACGGCGTCCAGCCGTAGACCGAACCGCCCCACGCCGACGGCGTGGCGCCGCCGCGCAGCTGCGCGCCCTTGCCGTCCGGGTTGACGTACAGGCCGGTGGCCACGTTCTTCAGCGTGCCGTTCGGCTGCGGGACGAACTGCTGGTACGGGCCGCTGTTGCACCCGGTGAGGATCAGGCCGTCACGCAGCGGATCGGAGGCCCAGCCGCCGGCCGGGTCGGACACGCAGAGCCCGGTCGGCTTGCCGACGGGTCCGTATTCGAACCTGACCGCACCGGCGTGCGTACCGGCCAGGATCTCGAAATGCGTCGCCGGGTCATCCTGGGTAGCGGTCCATCCGGCGATAACGGCCCCGGCGTACTGGTGCTGCCGGTACACATCGAACCCGTAGCCGAACGGGTTGACCTCATCACCGAAGCTGCCGATCGTGTAGACATCGTTCGCGTAAACAGTGAGGTTGAACACGCCATGCAGCACGGCGCCCTCGGTGTCGGTCGCGGTCACCTCCACCTTGCTGTACGTGCCAGGCGCAGCGGTTCCCCCGACGTAGGTCAGGGTCGGGTTTCCCGAGACCAGCCCGGTCGGCAAGTTCGACTCCGAGAAGCTGATGGTGTTGCCGACTGAGCTCGTGGCCGTGAACTTCACGGTGCCGGAGATGTTCGAATCGGCCAGCGCGGACAGGCTCGCCGTGATGACGCCACTGGTGGGGCCGTCGAGCTGGATCGAAGCGGTCCCGAGCGTGACCGGGATCGACAGCGCCTCGGCGTTGCCTGCGCTGTCCGTGGCGTCGACGACGACGTGGGACGCGGTCGCCACGGCGGCACCCGAATAGCTGATCGTCGTCCCGGACAGCGACACGCCGGCTGGTGCGCTGTGCAGCGACCAGGTCACGCCTGACCCGGACAGGTCGATGACCTTTGTGCCGTTGGCGACGCCGAAACCGGAGCCGCCGAAGGTGGCCGGGGTCACCGCGGAGGCGGATAGCGCTGTGTCCTGCCAGGTGGCGGCGTTAGCAGGGAGTGCCGCGGCACCTACCGCGAGGGCACTCCCGAGCAGCGGGACGGCCATGACCCCCACTACCCTTTTGACATTGAAGTGCATGGTGTCAGGCCCTTCTTTATCCGCCCTTGGCGGGCGTAGCCAGACCATCTGGCCGGGAGAGCCGCCGTGAGGAAGTCATGGTGCAATACCCCGACGACTCCCCCCGTGTACTAGACGCCCGAGTGCGCTGTTTGGTTTGCGTAGGCAAAGATCGGTTTCGGCGGAGTTAACGTCACGTCCGGGCGCTAGTCGCCTAGCTCGCGGCGGCGGCGCTGGACGAAGTCGCCGAGCTCGGCGCGGATGGCGTCATCCAGCGGCGGCGGTGAGAACGAATCGAGCTTCGCCCGCCAGATCTCGCCCGCCCGCGCGGCGGTGTCCTTGGCGCCCAGCTTGAGCCAGCGCTCGAAGTTGGCGGTGGAGGACAGCAGCGGGCGGTAGAAGCAGGTACGGAACCGCTCCATGGTGTGCTCGGCGCCGAGGAAGTGGCCGCCGTGCCCGACCTCTTCGTGCGCGCCGAAGGCCAGCGAGGCCTCGGTGATCTCAAGCGGCGTGAATTCCACCCGCAATTCGCGCAGGAGCTCGATGTCGATGATGAACTTCTCGTAGCAGCTGACCAGGCCGCCTTCCAGCCAGCCGGCCGCGTGCATGACGAAGTTGGTGCCGGCCAGGAAGGTGGGCAGCAGCGTCATCAGCGCCTCGTACGCGGACTGCGCGTCCGGGGTCTGGCTGGAGTTCAGCCCGCCGCCGGTACGGAACGGCAACCCGTAGTGCCGGGCCAGCTGGCCGGTGCACAGCAGGCCGATGGCCGATTCCGGAGTCCCGAACGAGGGCGAGCCGGACTGCATGTCAATGTTGGACAGGAACGAGCCGAAGATCACCGGGCAACCCGGCCGGATCAGCTGGGCCAGCGCGATGCCGGACAGCGCCTCGGCCAGCTGCTGCGCCAGCGCGGCCGGGATCGTCACCGGCGACATCG
>Ga0302324_100006785_pt1 | contig 24530 bp, 19 predicted proteins | sample Palsa_T0_1_FD_201949 | JGI IMG/M metagenome (GOLD analysis project Ga0302324, IMG submission 201949) | Peat permafrost microbial communities from Stordalen Mire near Abisko, Sweden - Palsa_T0_1 | ecosystem: Environmental > Terrestrial > Soil > Palsa > Peat permafrost | place: Sweden: Abisko... | reverse complement strand
CGTGCTGGCTGCGGTCGCGCCGCGGGTGCTGCCCTATATGGACACGGTGTGGCTGCTGCTGGACCGCAAGCGGCGTGAGGGCAAGCGAATCCTGTTCGAGGGCGCACAGGGCGCGCTGCTCGACGTCGATCACGGCACTTATCCGTTCGTGACCTCCTCCAACACGGTCGCCTCCCAGGCCGCGACCGGCTCGGGCGTGGGCCCGGGCGCGCTCGGCTATGTGCTGGGCATCTGCAAAGCTTACACGACCCGGGTCGGCGCCGGCCCGTTTCCCACCGAACAGGACAATGACATCGGCCGGCTGATCGGCGAGCGTGGGCGCGAATTCGGGGTCGTCACCGGGCGGCGGCGGCGCTGCGGCTGGTTCGACGCGGTGCTGGTGCGGCAAACTGTCCGCACCGGCGGAATCGACGGATTGGCCTTAACCAAGCTCGATATTCTTGATGGATTCGGCGAGATCAAGGTGTGTATCGGCTATCGCCTGGACGGCCGCACCATCGACTATCTGCCCGCCGGCGAGCACGCCCAGGCGCGGGCGGAGCCGGTCTATGAGACGGCGGCCGGGTGGAAGGAACGTACCGCCGGCGCACGTTCCTGGGCGGAATTGCCGGCCCAGGCGATCAAGTATGTGCGGCGAATCGAGGAATTGATCGGGTGCCCGGTTGCGATGTTATCGACGAGCCCGGAGCGTGAGGACACAATTCTGATGCGTAATCCGTTCGAAAGCTAGCGCATGGCTCCGAAAAGTTGCAGACTTTTCGGGTAGATCACGCGCAAAATCAATGCGATCGGCGCGCGTTTGGAATAGACACGAGACGATCGCGCCGTGCAGGATGTGGGGACCGCTGGAAGCGGCGCAGGAGCCCGATGGCCGATTATTATCCGCTCATCGCCAAAGCCGTGTCCGGGCTCGAGAAGAGCACCGGGGAGGCGCGCCGGGCGCTGTATGACCGGGCGCGTTCGGCATTGGTCGCGCAGTTACGGGGGGTGACGCCGGCGCTGCTGGAGTCCGACATTACCCGCGAGCGGCTGGGGCTCGAGGAGGCGATCCGCAAGGTGGAGACGGAGGCGGCGCGCCGTTCGCGCACCGATCCGCCGCCGCGTCCGGCGCCGCCGTCGCCCGCAGCAATACGTCCGGCGCGTCCGGACATGCCTCAGCCGCCGCCTCAGCCGGTCGATGCGACCGAGATGCGGGCCGCTCCCCCACAGATAAGGGTATCGCCGCCGGCCGTCCCGATGGCCTCCGAGCCCGGCCACGCCGAGGACGGCAACGCCGGCACCCGCGAGGAGCTCGCGCACGAAGTTCCGCCGTCCCCGGAGCGGCCGCGTTGGACGCCGGGCGGCGGCCCGTCGATTTCCGACCGCGGCCTGAAGGGATTTCGCGACGTGGTGGCGGACGGCGAAACGTTTGCCGGCGCCACCGCGCAAGCTGCCGACACCGTTCCTGCCGCTCCTCCTGCCGCTCCCGGTGCGATAGAGCCGCCTCCGGCCGCGGATTTCGAGCGGGACGAGCCGCGCATCGAAGCGGAGCCGGTGCGCCCCGCGGGCCGCCGCCCGCCGCCGCGCGACGCCGAGCGCGCTTTGCGCCCGCCCGCTCCCGACCCGGTCCGTGCCCGCGACGCGCGCGAACCGCAACGCCCGCGCGATCCGGAGCCGCCGCGGCCATCGTCCCGCCGCCTCGAGCCGCCGCCACCGCCGCCCTTCTTCGATGTTCCCGGCGGCCAGGCCGGCCCGCCGGTGCCCGGTCCCGACATCGACGATTTCGAGCTGCGGTCCGAACCGCCGATGCGCCCGCCATCCTCGATGGTGCGGCAGGAAGATCTGCGCCCGCGTCCGCCGTCGTCCCGCGTGCCGCCGCCGCCGGACAAGCGGCGGGAAGCCCGTGCCGAAAAGCGTCCGGAGAAACGGCCGGAAAAGCGCGACGACAGCCGGGCCGACCGCTGGGCCGACAGGCCGCGGGAGAAGAAGCCCTCGCGGCTTGCGGCCCTGCCGCTGCGCAAGATCGCGGTCGTGACGCTGGCGGCGCTGATCGTGCTTGCCGTGGCCGGCGTCGGTGTGTGGAACAGGTCGGCGGTCATCGGGTATTTCCGCAGCACGCCCAACCTGGCGCGGCCGGCGGACAGCCGCGACAACGGCGCCCGGCCCAAGATCGCCGACCGCATCGGGGGCTCCTCCAGTCCCGGCGCCGAAGACGGCGCGCCGGTAGCGCAGAAGGTCGTACTCTACGAGGAGGACCCCAACGATCCCGCGGGCAAGCGCTATGTCGGCACGGTGGTGTGGCGCACCGAATCGGCGCCGCCCGCTCCGGGCAAGCCCCCCGACCTCGCCGTCCGGGCCGACATCGAAATTCCCGAACAGAAGATCTCCGCGCGCTGGTCGTTGCGGCGCAACGACGACAAGGCGCTGCCGGCGAGTCACACCGTCGAGGTGATGTTCACGCTGCCGCCGGATTTTCCCCATGGCGGGATCACCAACATTCCGGGCGTGCTGATGAAGCAATCGGAATCGACCCGGGGCGTTCCGCTGGCCGGCCTCGCCGTCAAGGTCACCAACAACTTCTTCCTGATCGGCTTGTCGGCGGTGGACGCCGACCGCGAGCGCAACATCCAATTGCTCAAGGAGCGCGGGTGGTTCGACATTCCGGTGGTCTACAATGACGGCCGCCGCGCCATCGTCGCCGTCGAGAAGGGCACGCCAGGCGACCGCGCTTTCGCGCGCGCCTTCGAAGCCTGGGGGCAGTGACCGCGGCACGCCCGGAGGCATTGCAGGCCGTCATTCCGGAGCCGCGCGAAAACGCGTCCCCCGGAATCACGATCCGGCTTAATGCGCCGGCAGCGGCGGCGCCGACGCCGCCGCGTGGGCGGGCGGGGCTTCCATTGCAGCGACGCGGTTCTTCACCGCCTTTTGGACCTTCTCGAAAGCGCGCACCTCGATCTGGCGGACCCGCTCCCGCGACACCCCGAATTCGGAGGCGAGGTCTTCCAGGGTGACGGGGTCGTCGACCAGCCGCCGCGCTTCGAAAATGCGACGTTCGCGCTCGTTGAGCACGCCCAGCGCATCGGACAGGGCGGAGCGCCGATTCTCCAGCTCCTCGCTCTGGGCGAGGATCGCCTCCTGGCTGTCGCGGTCGTCGACCAGCCAGTCCTGCCATTCTCCGGAATCGCCTTCCTCCCGGATCGGCGCGTTGAGCGAGGCGTCGCCGCCGAGACGGCGGTTCATGTCGATCACGTCCTGCTCGGTGACGCCGAGGCGCTTGGCGATGATCTGCACCTGATCGGGGCGCAGATCGCCCTCCTCCAGCGCGGAGATCCTGCTCTTGGCCTTGCGCAGGTTGAAGAACAGCTTCTTCTGGTTGGCGGTGGTGCCCATCTTCACCAGCGACCACGAGCGCAGGATGTACTCTTGTATCGCGGCCTTGATCCACCACATGGCGTAGGTGGCGAGGCGGAAGCCCTTTTCGGGCTCGAACCGCTTCACAGCCTGCATGAGGCCGACATTGCCTTCCGAGATCACTTCCGAGATCGGCAGGCCGTAGCCGCGATAGCCCATGGCGATCTTGGCGACGAGGCGCAGATGGCTGGTCACCAGCTTGTGAGCGGCGACGCGGTCGCCGTGCTCGCGCCAGCTCTTGGCGAGCATGTACTCTTCCTGCGGTTCCAGCATCGGGAACCGCCTGATTTCGTCGAGATAGCGGGACAGGCCGGATTCGGCCGTGAGGATTGGTAAGGATTGGGCCATGACAGCGCCCTCCACAAGTTGCGCCCCCGAAATCGGCGGGCTGACGCTCCCACCGCTCCTCTGAGCCGGCGGAGCCGTTCTTTGCTGCGACCACGAACCCGATCGCACGCGCAGCATACATGGCGGATCGGGGCAAAAATAGCTTCATGCCCCTCAAATCGCCGTTACGAGGCCGTGACCGGGTATCCTGGAAAAAATCAACCCATTGAATAAAATGGGTTATTCTTTCCGCAGATGATTTTTCGTCACGGGGGGAGGGGACAGGTTTGTTCTGCAGCCAGCGCATGGCGGAGCCTCGCGAGGTCCGGCGGCAGTTCCGATCGAAACACCAAGTGCTCCCCGTTCACGGGATGCTCGAAGCCAAGCATATAGGCATGGAGGGCCTGTCGCGAAAGGGCCTCCAGCGCGTCCCGGGCCGCTTGCGGCAGCAGGACGGCCTTGGTCTTGAAGCCAGACCCATAGACGTCGTCGCCCAGCAGCGGATGGCCGATCGCGGCGAGGTGGACCCGGATCTGGTGGGTGCGGCCGGTTTCGAGCCGGCAGGCGATGAGGCTCGCCGCCGGCGTCCCGGAGGGCGGATAGCGCTCCAGCACCTGCCAATGGGTCACGGCGGGGCGGCCCTCTGCGCGCACCGCCATTCGCTCGCGCGCCTGAGGGTGGCGGTCGACCGGCTTGTCGATCGTGCCCTTGGGCCGGTCCGGCGCGCTCCACGCGAAGGCGAGATAGCCGCGCTCCAGCGGCCCAGTGCGGCCGTGATCGGCGAACTGCGCCGCGAGCGAGCGGTGGGCGCGGTCGTTCTTGGCGACCACCATCAGCCCGGTGGTGTCCTTGTCGAGGCGATGGACGATGCCGGGGCGGCGCACCCCGCCGACTCCCGACAGGCTGGCGCCGCAATGGGCGATGAGGGCGTTGACCAGTGTGCCGGTCCAGTTGCCGGCGGCGGGATGGACCACGAGGCCGCGCGGCTTGTCGATGACGATGATGTCGTCGTCCTCGTAGACGACCGCCAGCGGGATCGGCTCCGGCCCCGGCTCGGCCGGCGCGGCCGGCGGCAGCGCGACGGCGATCTCGTCGCCTGCATTGACGTGGTGGCTGGGATCGCGGATCGTGCGGCCGCTGATCGTGACGTGTCCGGCGAGGATCAAGGCCTTGAGGCGCGAGCGCGACAGTTCCTCGAGATGGGCGGCAAGCGCGCGGTCGAGCCGCTCGCCCGCCTGCGCCGCGGCGATCACCGTCTCCACCCGGGTTTCGACTTCGCTCATGACCGATCCGATCGCCGACGACGAGCCCCTCAGCCCCGCGCAGGCGCAGATCGTCGCGCGCGTGCGCTGGCTGATGGTGATTTCCGGCGTCGCCACCATGCTGGGGATCGCCGTCGTCATCGGAGTCATCGGCTATCGTGTTTTCAGGAGCGATGGAAGGGCAGGACCGGCCGAGGCGACCGAGATGCTGCCCAAGGGCGGCCGTATCGTGCAGACCGCGGTGGCCGGCGACCGCATCGTCGTCACCATCGATGTCGGCGGCGCGCTGGAAATCCGCACCTTCGACGCCGCCACCCTGCGCCCGCAAGGCCGCTTGCGCTTCGCCGTGGAGCCGTAGGCGGCGCAGCCCGGTCCCCGGCGGTCCCAAGTGCGGCTGCGCGTGAGGGTGAGAGTGTGGTCGAGCCGTGCGGCTGCGCTTGCGCGGGGCCGGGATCGGCGCTATGCCGGAACCCGGCCGGCTCCCTTCGTCTAGCGGCCCAGGACGTCGCCCTCTCACGGCGAAAACAGGGGTTCGAGTCCCCTAGGGAGCGCCACTTGGACCGCTGTGCGCCAGAGTGCGACCTGTCCCGCGTGAGGGTCCGATTCTGCGCCGCCGCTCTACGATTGGGCCGGCTCACCGAGGCCAAGCCAGCAGGTCGGCCTAACAGTCGGGCGTTGACGGCTGTATCATCCAATGATACATATTGCTTGTGATCAGGAGCTTCCGGGACAAGACCGCTGAGGCGGTCCTCGACGGTGAAAGTCCGAAGGGCTTTCCGGCCGATCTAGTCAAGGTGGCACGTCGGAAACTGCGCTACCTCAACGCCGCGGACGATCTCGGCGACTTGAATTCGCCTCCAGGCAATCGTGTCGAGGCATTGACGGGCGATCGCAAGGGGCAACACTCGATCAGGATCAACGACCAATTCCGGGTGTGCTTTGTTTGGACGTCGGAAGGCCCGGCGGAGGTCGAGATCGTGGACTACCATTAGAAGAGGACGCAATGGCCAAGAAGCTCAAACCCATGCATGCCGGTGAGGTTCTGCGGGAGGAGTTCCTGGTTCCGCTGAAAATGTCCGCGAGTGCTCTTGCCAAGGCCTGCAGCTTGCCTCGCACACGGATCGAGCGGATCGCCAGTGAACAGACCGGCATTACCGCCGATACTGCCCTTCGGCTCGGCAAGGCTCTCGGCACGACGGCACAGCTTTGGCTGAATCTGCAGAACGACTATGACATTCAGATCGCAAAGCGCGATCTCGGCAGGCTTCTCGATCGCATTGAGACCGTAAACAAGCCGAAGGCCGCCTAATCGGCGGCGCTGAGGCCGGTTCGCCGACAAGGTCCTCGGCAGTGCTTTAGGGAAACGACGACTGCATCAGCACGCAGCATCGGACGGTCCATCACAGCACCACGGCGAAGGAATATTACCCATCTTCATCGACCGTGGCGCGCCGTGCTGCGCCTGGGCATGCGAACTTGCATCAGAGGTCGAAGCAATCACACGTGCACTTCATGGTTGCGCCCTTCGTGCCCATAATGGTATCTTGATAGGGTACGCCCGCGGGCGGGATCATGGGGGTGCGTGGTGCGTGTTGCCGGTGAGCCCGCTTCGGGCGGGCGTGATTTTTCCGTTCTCCAAGCAGCGATCAGATTTTGGTGTTTGCCTCTGGCGTTGGCCGTCGTCGCCATGGGTGCCGGCTGTGCTCCTAGCAGGACCGGCGCCACTTTGGACGCGCTCGGAGTGCCGAAGCCCGCGCTCGCACGCGTCGTCGTGCTTCGCGACAAGGCCTTTCCCGGGATTTTCGATACCGGATGGCAGGCCTATCTGGACGAGGCGCCCATGGGCGATCTCAAAACCGGCACGTTCGTCTACCGCGACATCCCCGCGGGCGCACACAAGCTGTTTTTCGCACGGCCCTTGGAATTGTTTCGCGGCTCCCAGCAGGAGTTTTCGGCGGCGCCGGGGCGCACCTATTTCTTTCGCCTCGACATGAACGATAAAGGCAAATGGATCGCCGCCAGCGGGGTGATCGCCGGAGTCGCGGGCATACTGGCCTCGTCCGCGGTGTCGGCGGCGGCCGACGAGCGCGGCCTGTTCGACTTCACTCCGCTGGACGAAGCCGCTGCGCAAGCGGCCATGGCCGAACTTCACCTGGCCGAGCGATAAATGCCGGCGAAGCGATTTTCGTCTGGTGCTCGCGGTGTTTCGATAACCATTTACATATTGGTTTACGTGTTCCAGTCCGACCGTTCCAGCCTGCTGTAAAATCGTTTACGATAATCGCTTTTGGCGTCGATCTGTCGTTTTTGCAAAACGGCCGATCAAACCTTCCCGAATGCCTGGTTCGAGCGAGCCGTGCCGCGGGCGTGCGGCTTGCCTGAGTACTGTGGGAATTTCGCAAAAGAGGCGGCGGTCCGGCTGGCCGTCAGCCGCCGGCGCAGTCCCGAGGACGTGCTTTGAGCTTACGGATCTATCCGCTGATCAATCGCCCCTTCGGCGCTTTGAACGAGCGCAAGGAATTCGTGGATCGAACGCAGGCGAAGGAATCAGCCCATGAAGCCCGAGCCCGAACCAGCTTTAAACGCGGAGGATGCCCCCAGGGCCTGTGTAGTTCATCCGGCATAAAAGTCGGCACAGGTTGAGCATAGAGGAGGCGACGTGCCTACCTTGGAGGCAATTTTGAACGCAAGCCCATCTGACTGCATAAGCAGGTGACTGGAATCTATTATATTAATATTATTCGGGGCGCCGCCTTTTCTATAGCATCGGAGCCATCGTCAGTTGAGACGGGTTTTCAGCACTCGGCAGAACCAGCACTCGGCAGAACAAGCACATGGCAGATGCGTCGAAAAAGATACTAGTCATCGAAGACGACCGCGAGGCCGCCAATCTGTTCGCCGAGGAGCTTACGGATCGGGGCTACGAGGTGAGCGTCGCTTACAATGGGCTGGAGGGTTATTCGGCCATCTTGGAAATCACGCCCGATTTGGTGCTGTCCGATTTGATGATGCCGGTAATGTCCGGCTTCGATGTTCTCGAGAGATTGACCACGGCGGCGCCGTGCTTCCGGGATACGCCCTTCGTGTTCCTGACCGGACTTTCCGACCGCGACATCCAGCTCAAGGCACGCCAACTCGGCGCGGACGATCTGGTCACCAAGCCGATTGACTTCGATGTGCTGGATACGATCATCAGTGCGTGCCTCGCTGCCGGCGCAACCCGCGCAACGCAGTGGCCGAACCGCTGACATCGGCGGCGCGCGTGCCAGAGGGTCCGCGTCGCGTTTGATCCCGGCCATCCCCTGTCGCTTCCTGAATCTCGGCGGCGTCGCCTGGTTGTTCTGCTGCCGCGCCCCATGAATCCGCCGCATGGGCCGAATGGATACGGCCCCGTTGTATTTCCGTGGGCGCGGTCGCCGAATCTTCCATCACTCGATTAAGCTGCCCATAACTTATGCATTCGCATAAGACTTGCGCATTTATGGAAAAACATCCATATTTGTTGGCAGGCCCGCGAGGGGCACGTGGCTCGGACAACGAGCCAAATGGAGGAGATGATGCGCAAGGCCGTGGTTACCATGACTGCGATGACGGCTGTCATGGGCGCGGGGTGGTTGATGTCGACTGCCCAAGCTGCGCCGACGGCGTCCCGCTCGGCGATCAAGGCTGGCAATGCCGTCGAGGCCGTGCACTACAAACGCGCCCATCGGCACGTCGTTCGCCAAAGCAACAATGAGATCACCAGTTTCTCTTCGTCTTCGGTCGGGGTCAATCATCCGCCGAAGAAGTGAAGCGCGGCACGCGTAAGTCGGCCGCGACCTGACGCCACTTGGAGTGGTTTCTCCGCTTCGAACGAACCGGAGACCGCTCTGTTTTTTTGAATTGACGACAAGCTGCCCTAATCCCCGGAGAATGTATTGTCCGCGGCGGGCAACAGGCAGTTGCAATCGATCTCACGCTCGATCCCGGTCTTTTGCCCGGTCTTCTGCCATCCGACGCTCGGCAGCGGGTTGGTTCGAGACACCCGTTCCCGCACCGCCGGCAACACATCCGGCAACAGCACCTTCACCTCGGCTCTCGTCATTCCCGGCCGAATGCGGGAATCATAGAGGATGTTGAGAAGGTACTGATCGTAAACGTCGAAGAACCCCATCTGAACTTCGTCGTTGAACATGGTCCAGGGCACTGAACGGTCGTCATTGATGGGCCCGAGCGCCTGCAGCAGCTCCTCATAGGCGCAATCGGCGAAGCGGAAGTCGCCGCTATCGGCGGTAAGGATCACTTCGGCACGCCGGATGCGATGTCGCGGATCCTCACTGAACCCGGAAAGGCATTCCGGGTTGAGCCGCTGCTCGATCTGCTTGGCGCGGTCCGGTCCATAGAACGCGCGCATGGTGCGCTTGAAATCCCGGTTTCGCACGATGGTCACCACCACGTTTGCGGCCCGGCGGTCATCGGTCAGCGCAAGGTCGAGAAGGTCGACATGCGTGCGGATGTCGGCAACCACCTTTGCAAGGACGTCGCGGCGATCGGTTTGCGAACGGTCGTCGACGAACACCCGGACGGGACCCTCGAACTTGCGAATGCGGTCGACACCCCCATCGAGGCGCAGCTCCGCTCCGAACGCAATCTTGAAGAAGCCGTCGACGATCTCGTCATTGGTGAACCCGGTTCGTTCCGCACTGCGCCGGGCGCTGACCTCGACGTTCTCGGCCCATGCCGGTGCGCCGGCCATGACCGTAACCACCCAGGCCATCGCGGCGACCGCCATCGCGGTGACGAGCCTCGAAACGATCTTTGCGGGCAGGCATCGGAGCGTCATTGGCGACCGTGTGATTCGCGACCGTGTGATTCGCAATCGGGCCGCGGCGCGAGACGCCCAGGCGGGCGCCTCGCGCCTACTCGCTCCGGGGATCACCGCATTTTCGGTCCGAGGACGCTTCATTCAACAACTCCAAGCATATGAGTGAGAACAGTTCGCAAGGGCCGTGCCATCGGCTGGAGCAGCTGGAGTAAGGGTGGAATTGCCGGCGCAAGCGGCCGGCCGAGTTGGGATTATCGACCGAGGCCCGGGCACGGGGCCGGGGTCCACCGCTGTCCCAGATGTCTGGCCGCGCCGCGCTGGCCCCAAGCGCTGCAGAACAGCGCAAACCATTGTGACGCCGATGGAATCGAAGTCCGCCAACGGGTCCAACGCAAACGCTCCTCGGTGCTGACATCCAAGAAATGCATAAGAACGGATATGATTTCGAGATGGAGACGAGGTCGATCGTATAGGAATCTCATATATGCCGTGGCCAGACCCGGCCGTCCGCCGGAGCGGCTTATCGGCGAGGCGGGCGTCTGCGGGCTTGGCCGCGGCCGATGAATTGGGGCAGAATCATGCGATCGACAGATCGAGAGCCGGCCCATACCCGCATGAATTTCTGGCATAGGCACCCGCATCTGGCGAACTTTGACGCAGAACCGCGGCTATCGGCCAAAAAAGATATTATAAAAATATGAAAATAGTTTGTTAAGCATATCGATTTGCTACTTCACCTTAAACGAAGATTGCGGCGCTGGGGTGATAGCGGGACCTGCGCACGGCGGAGCCGGCGCAATGGGGTTGGGGCAGCGGCATGAACAACAATTATGTGAGGCGAACTGCGCTTGCATCGCTGATGCTTGCCGGCGCGGCAATCGGCGCCATCGGGTCGGCCAGCGCTGCGGATCTCAAGGCGCCGGCGTATGTCGCGCCCTTCAGCTGGTCCGGCTGCTATGTCGGCGGCTATGGCGGCTGGTCGACGGCCAATACATGGACCTCGACCGATTTGGGGAGCGGTCCTACGGCGCTGTTCAGCCCCCTCGGCTACAACCCCTGGAGCTACAGCGAGAATTCGAGCTTCCTGGGCGGCGGTACGGTGGGCTGCAACTGGCAGCCCTGGGCAGGCACCGGATTGGTTCTCGGCGTCGAGGGTGAGGCGGGATATTTCCAGCTGAGCGGCTCTGCGCTGGAACCGAACAGCGGGAACGTCATCGGTTCGTCGAAGCTCGGCACCGGCTACGGGCTGGTTGCCGGCCGCATCGGGTGGGCGTTCTACGAGCGGCTTCTCATCTTCGGAAAGGTCGGTGTCGCCTTTTACGACTCGACTGCCACGGTAATCGACACTTCGGGGCCGGATCACATAACGGCGACCGGCAGCAAATCTCAGTCTCCCTTGGCGGTGGGTGGGGGTATCGAATACGCGATGACCGACCATTGGACTGGCAAGGCCGAGTATATGTTCCTCGACAGCTCCAGCTCCTACAATGCGTGCGGCGTGGACTCGGTCCTCGGCCAGACGTTCTGCTGGGCGCAGAGTCCCTCGCCGATTCATCTCGTGAAGTTCGGGTTGAACTACAAGTTCTGACGGGCCGCCGCTGCCCGCGGAGCCTCGACCTCTATCAGGATTACCAGCAGAAGCCCCGGCGCGTTGCCGGGGCTTTTGTTTTGTGCGCGCCCGGTCCAGGCGTGCCGGCTCCGCCGCGGTGTCGCGGATCCGCGGATGGTGCCGTCTCAGTGGCCTCGATCGGCATGACTCGCATCGGCCAGGCCGGGCTTTCAGCGCGGATCAAGCCGCCGGGCGCCCGCGCAATTCGGCGGCGTCGGGAACGGTATCTCGTCGGGACGGCTCGAGTGGCGTTGCGAGCACCGTCCATATAGCGATTCGCCATCGCGCGGGGCTGCGAGCCCATTATGACGACTTGGTCTTGCGACAGGCTATGACCCCCGATCCGACCCCGTCGCCGTCAGGCTGCGCAGAGAAATCGCCCACCGCGCTTCGCCGCGCCATGCCTTATTTTGGGCAAATGTGTCGCGTAGGCCACTGTCAACCGCTTCCGTATATGCAAGAGCATATTTTTATAAGGTGTGACATGTCATTGTTGCGTCAGTATTTTTGGGCGCAGAAAATATAGAAAATTGGTTGAGCCGAACCGGCGTTTTCTGCGTTCGGATAAAGCAAATGACCGTTCAGCTGACACTATTTGGTGCATAACGGCGAAATCGTGCCAAAAACATATTAAAAAGATATGAAAATCGTTAATTTATTGTATGGATTTTCAGATCGTCCCTAACGAAGAATAGATGTGCTGGGGTGATTGAAGCGGGCGTGCTTCGAGCGGGTCCGCGCAATGGGTTGGGGCGGGGGTTATGAAAAAAATAGGCTTGGTGGGGCTGGCCCTCGCGGTGCCGGCTGGGCTTGTGGCCGTTGATTCCGGTCGCGCCGCAGACGCGCCGGTGAAGTCGGTCGGTGCCGTGAACTGCAGGGCGCCCGATGCCCCCTACAAGAATTACGATTGCCTCGACAAATATCTTGGCGACGGATTCTTCGAGCGCCTCGTCAACTACTACCGCCTCGAATGGGGCCATCCTACGGCACCATCCGATCCGAAGGCGCCGCCGTCGCGCCGGGCCGGCTGGCCCGGGCAGCCGCAGACGACGCCGCCGATGCCGTTCACCGAATGGCCCTATGGCGGCGCCACCTCCATCGGCGTCAGCCGGCCGGCTTCGGTGGACAGCCCTCTGATGGTGGCTCTGTCCAATACCGAGCTCGGCAAGGAGATGAGCGACGCCCACGTCCAGATGTATGGCTGGGTCAATCCGGGCGGCAACCTCAGCACCAACAGCGTGACCCCGGGCGGCAACTGGCCCGCCGCCTACGCCTACTCGCCCAACACCGCCACGCTCGACCAGGCCGTCATGTATATCGAGCGGGTGCCCGACACCGTGCAGACCGACCACGTCGACTGGGGCTTCCGGTTCTCCGGGATCTACGGCGAGAACTACCGTTATACGACCACCTACGGCATCGCGAGCTATCAGCTGCTGGGGCACAACCTCACCAATGGCTTCGACATGCCGATGATGTGGGGCGAACTCTACATTCCCAATATCGGCGAAGGCCTCCTGATACGGCTGGGCCGCTACATCTCCATTCCCGACATCGAGGCGCAGCTCGCGCCCAACAACTACATGTACTCGCACTCGATGACCTACGGGTACGACAACTACACCAATCACGGCCTCATCGGCACGCTGGCGCTGACCAAGAACTGGTTCGTGGAATCGGGCGTATCCATCGGCACCGACACGGCGCCGTGGCACTGGGGCGAGAGGATCAATAACCCCCTCCCCAATCCGACGTTTCCGGCCGACACGATGCTCAAGGATCCCGGCGCGGTGCCGTCGCTGGCAGCGGCCGTCCGCTGGCAGAGCGACAGCGGCTATGACACCCTTTATATCACGGCGGACGGACTCAATTCCGGCACCTGGGGCTACAACAACCTGCAATGGCTGGGCGGCACTTTCTACCACAAGTTCAACGAGCAGTGGCACCTCTCGATGGAAAGCTACACGCTCAGCCAGCGGCATGTGCTCAACGAGCTCGATCCCGCCAACGCGGCGGTCATAGCCGGCAACGGCTTCCCGACCAATCCGACCAACGGGTTTGGTTTCAACGCTCCGAACCTCGCGCAATGCGGCAACACCTACGCCCCCAATTGCACGGCGCGCATGTATACCGGTCTGTTTTATCTGAACTACAGTCCCAACCCCTTGGACAATATTTCCTGGCGCGGCGAATTCTACGACGACATGAACGGCCAGCGCACCACCGTGAAGACCCGTTATGTCTCGACGGGTTTCGGTTGGCAGCACTGGTTGTCACCGCAGGTCGAAATTCGCCCGGAGGTCGTGTGGTATCATTCCCTCGACGCCAACGCGTTCAACGGCAACTTCAATGCGGCTCCCAATGGTGGCCTGACCATCCTTCCGACCCGGAATTATGAGTACGTCGCGTCGGCGGACCTGATCTGGCACTTCTGATCGGATCGAAGAGGAGAGGACCTGCAGGCGGAATCGCTGCAGGCCCTCGACTGCCCCGCGGGCCTTCCCACAGACACGGTTTGCCGGTTTTGCCTGTCAGAAAATGATGCGGCATGCGCGTGCCTTTGCCTCGGGTTGAAAAAAATGAAGTCAGCGGCCAAGGGGCCAAGGGGGGCATCGTCAAAGGGGAGCAATCCGAAAGCCCACCGGCAGCGCCGTGCAAGGCGAGCCGAAACTTCAGTCGTCGGCGTCCGCGCCATGGTGTTAGGACAGCGGTAATGCGCAAATTCGGTTCGATCGGTTTGGCGTTGTTCGCGCTGAGCGGATTTGCCGCGATGGGGTCTGCGCGCGCCGCGGACGCCGAACCGGTCAAGTACCTGAATTGTCGGACGCCCGACGCACCTTACAAGAACTACGATTGCCTCGACAAATATCTCGGCGACGGCTTCTTCGAGCGGCTCACCAATTATTACCGACTCGAATGGGGTCATGACGCGCCGCCTGCCGATCCGAAGGCCCCGCCGTCGCGCCGGGCCGGCTGGGGCCCTGCGGCGCAGACCTCTCCGCCGATGCCCTTCACGGAGTGGCCCTATGGCGGCTCCACGAATTTGGGCACGACCCGGCCGGCTTCGGTCGACAGTCCCTTGATGGTGGCGCTCGGCAACACCGAGCTCGGCAAGGAGATGAGCGACGCCCACATGCAGGTCTATGGCTGGGTGAACGGCGGCGGCAACGTCAGCACCAACAGCGTGACGCCGGGCGGCAACTTTCCGGCGTCATACGACTATACGCCCAACACGTTTCAGCTCGACCAGGCCGTGGTCTATTTCGAGCGCCTGCCCGACACGGTGCAGACCGATCACATGGACTGGGGCTTCCGCTTTTCCGGGATCTACGGCGAGAATTACCGCTACACGACCGCATTCGGGATCGCGAGCTACCAGCTGCTCGGGCACAACCTCAACAACGGTTTCGACATCCCGATGGAGTATGGCGAAGTCTTCTTCCCGCAGGTCGCCGAAGGCCTCCTGGTCCGCGTTGGGCGCTACATCTCGGTTCCCGACATCGAGGCCCAGCTGGCGCCGAACAATTACATGTACACGCACTCGTTGACTTACACGTTCGACAACTACACCAATTCGGGCATTCAAACGACGACCGCCCTCGACAAGAACTGGTTCTTCCAACTCGGCGTGAGCGTCGGCACCGAGGCGGCGCCGTGGCACTGGGGCCAGACCGTCTCCAACCCGTTTCCGAACCCCGTATATCCCGGCGTCACCATGCTCAGGGACCCCGGCGCCAAGCCGTCCGTCACCACCGGCGTCCGCTGGCAGAACGACGACGCCACGGACAACATCTACGTGGTGGCCAATGCCATCAATGACGGCACCTGGGGCTACAACAATCTCAATTGGTACGGGATCACTTGGTATCACACCTTCAATTCGCAGTGGCATTTCTCCCTGGAAATCTACGACCTCCACCAGAAGAACGTGCTCAACGCGGCCGATCCGGATCACATCCTCGCCAATAGCGGTTGGCCCTTCAACGCGCAAAACGGATTTCAGTCCAACGCGCCGGGCACCGCGGTATGCAGCAGCCCCTACGTGCTGACCTGCACGGCGGAGGCCTTCTCCACCTTGATGTACCTGAACTACCGAATCTCGAGTCTCGACAACCTCGCGTTGCGCGGCGAGTTCTATAACGACATGGAGGGCCAGCGCACCGGCACCCGGACCCGCTACGTCGAATTCGGCGTCGGGTGGCAGCACTGGTACTCGCCTCAGGTCGAAATCCGCCCGGAGGTAACCTATTACCGTTCCCTCGATGCGAATGCCTTCAACGGCAATGCCGATGCGCCCATCCCCGTCCTTCCCGACAGGAACTATGCCTGGGTCGGGGCGATGGACCTGATCTGGCACTTCTGAACGAAAGGAGGAACGAAACGACGATTGGCCCCTAACCGTTCTATATAGTCGTGCGGCTGATTTTGCGTGCATTTCCACGCGAAAGCTGCGTGTGCGCTATTTTAAAGATATGAACATGGTAAATTTCTTGTATCGACTTTTTCCTTAATCCTGCCCGAAAATCGCCTTGCTGGGTGGGCGATGCGGATTCTCGTGTCCGCGCGATGGGGTTGGGGCAATACTATGAAGAAAATGGGCTTGGTGGGGCTGGCCCTTGCGGTGCCGGCTGGGCTTGTGGCCATCGATTCCGGCCGCGCCGCAGACGCGCCGGTGAAATCGGTCGGCGCCGTGAACTGTAAGGCGCCCGACGCCCCTTACAAGAATTATAGTTGTCTCGACGAATATCTCGGCGACGGATTCTTCGAGCGAATGGTTAATTACTACCGGCTCGAATGGGGCCATCCCTCGGCACCGGCCGATCCGAAGGCGCCGCCGTCCCGGCGGGCCGGCTGGCCCGGTCAGCCGCAAACAACGCCGCCGATGCCATTCACCGAATGGCCCTATGGCGCTGCGACCTCCATCGGCGTAAGCCGGCCGGCTTCGGTGGACAGCCCGCTCATGGTGGCTCTGTCCAACACCGAGCTCGGCAAGGAGATGAGCGACGCCCACGTCCAGGCCTATGGCTGGGTCAATCCGGGCGGCAACCTCAGCACCAGCAGTATGACGCCCGGCGGCAACTGGCCTGCGGCCTACGCCTACTCGCCCAACACGGCCACTCTCGACCAGGCCGTCATGTATATCGAGCGGGTGCCCGACACCGTGCAAACCGATCACGTCGACTGGGGTTTCCGGTTTTCAGGTCTCTACGGCGAGAACTACCGTTACACGACCACCTACGGCATCGCGAGCTATCAGCTGCTGGGGCACAACCTCACCAACGGCTTCGACATGCCGATGATCTGGGGCGAGCTCTACATCCCCACTATCGGCGAAGGCGTCCTGATTCGGTTGGGCCGCTACATCTCCATCCCCGACATCGAGGCGCAACTCGCACCCAACAACTACATGTACTCGCACTCCCTGACCTACGGATATGACAACTACACCAACCATGGACTGATGGCCACGTGGGCACTGACCAAGAATTGGTTCGTTCAAACGGGTGTCTCCATCGGTACCGACACGGCACCGTGGCACTGGGGCGAAAGGGTCAACAACCCGCTCCCCAATCCGACGTTCCCGGCCGACACGATGCTCAAGGATCCCGGCGCGGTGCCGTCCTTCGCCGGCGGCATCCGCTATCAGAGCGACAGCGGCTACGACACCATCTATGCGACGGTCGACGGCCTCAATGGCGGCACCTGGGGTTACAACAACCTGCAATGGATGGGTGGGACCTACTACCACAAGTTCAACGAGCAGTGGCACATCTCGATCGAAAGCTACACGCTCAGCCAGCGGCATGTTCTCAACGAGCTCGACCCCGCCAACGCGGCGGTTTTTGCTGCCAACGGCTGGCCTTACAACCCGACCAGCGGATTGGCTTTCAACTCGCCGAACGCTGCGCAATGCGGCAACACATATGCGCCCAATTGCACGGCGCGCATGTATACGGGTCTGTTTTATTTGAACTACAGTCCCCAGCCCTTGGACAATATTTCGTGGCGCGGCGAATTCTACAACGACATGAACGGCCAGCGCACCAGCACGAAAACACGTTACGTCTCGACGGGCCTCGGTTGGCAGCATTGGTTGTCACCCCAGGTCGAGTTTCGTCCGGAGATCGTGTACTACCATTCCCTCGACGCCAATGCCTTCAACGGCAACTTCAACGCGGCTCCCAATGGCGCCTTGGTCTTTCTTCCCACCAGAAATTACGAGTATGTGGCGTCGGCGGACATGATCTGGCACTTCTGAGCCGACGACGACCAGGATGACAAATCAAGCCCCGAATGCACCGGTGTCCATGGGCATCGGTGCATCGGCACCAAGATCTGCCATGCGGAATTCCAGTGTCGGCCTTCAATTCCTCTTTCCGAGTGATCGATCACGGCAGCTTTGTGAAATTTCACCGATTTTCGTGCGCATCCGCGGTGTCTAAAAAAACATCGGCCTGAACTTGAAGTGATTAACTTCTGTTCACTGCGAGGTAAATCAAGGTCCGATTTTATCTAAAAAGTATAAAAGAGCGGGATTTATCACATCGACTTCCCCTCACATCTTGTCTGAAAGTTGGCCGGCTGGGGTGATTAACGGATTCTCAAGCAGAGTGTCCGCGAGACGGGGTTGGGGCAGCAGCATGACCAGATTGGGGTGGATCGGCTTGGCACTGGCGGTGCCGAGCGGACTTGGGGCCGTCGTATCGGCGCATGCCGCGGATAAAGCCGCGGTGAATTGTCGGACGCCGGACTCGCCGTACAAGAATTACGATTGTCTCGATAAATATCTCGGCGACGGTTTCTTTGAGCGCCTTGCCAACTACTACCGGCTCGAATGGGGCCATGACGCGGCGCCTGCCGATCCGAAAGCCCCACCGTCTCGTCGGCCCACTTGGGGACCCGCGGCCCAGACCGCGCCTCCCATGCCCTTCACCGAATGGCCTTATGGCGGCTCCACGAATATCGGCACGACCCGGCCGAGTTCGGTGGACAGTCCCTTGATGGTGGCGCTCGGCAACACCGAGCTCGGCAAGGAGATGAGCGACGCTCACATGCAGGTCTATGGCTGGGTGAACGGCGGCGGCAACCTCAGCACCAACAGTGTGACGCCGGGCGGCAACGCGCCGGGAGCCTACGGCTATTCGCCGAACACGGCGCAACTCGATCAGGTCGTCGCCTATTTCGAGCGCCTGCCCGACACGGTGCAGACCGACCACATGGACTGGGGCTTTCGATTCTCCGGAATCTATGGCGAGAATCAGCGCTACACCACCGCCTTGGGCGTGGCGAGCTACCAGCTGCTGGGCCATAATCTTCAGGCCGGATACGACATGCCGATGGAGTATGGCGAACTTTATGTGCCGCAGGTCGCCGAAGGGCTACTGGTACGCTTCGGACGATTCATCTCGGTTCCGGATATCGAAGCCCAGCTCGCGCCCAACAATTACATGTACACGCACTCGCTGACCTATACGTTCGACAACTACACGAATGATGGCATCCAAACGACCACCGCGATCAATCAGAACTGGTTCTTCCAATTCGGCGTAACTGTCGGCAGCGACACATCACCGTGGGACTGGGGCAAGCAGGTTTCCAATCCGTTTCCAAACCAGGTCTTCCCCGGCGTCACGATGCCGAAGGATCCCGGCGCCAAGCCGTCCTACACCGTGGGCCTCCGCTGGCAGAGCGACGACGCCAAGGACAATATCTATTTGGTGGCAGACGCGATCAACAGCGGCAACTGGGGGTACAACAACCTTCAATGGACCGGGATCACTTGGTATCATAACTTCAATGAACATTGGCATTTTTCATGGGAGACCTACACCCTCGGGCAGACCAACGTGCTGAACGCAGCCGATCCCGCCCACATCATCGCCAACGGCGGTTATCCCTTCAGCCCGGCCAACGGATTTTCGTTCAACGCACCGGGCTTTGCGCAATGCAGCAGCCCCTACGTGGTGACCTGCAATGCGCGGGTGTTTACCAGCGTAATGTATGTGAATTACCGATTCTCAGGCCTCGACAACCTGTCGTTCCGTGGCGAGTTCTATAACGACATGCAGGGCCAACGCACCGGCACCAAGACCCGCTATTACGAATTCGGCGTCGGTTTGCAGCACTGGCTGTCGCCCCAAGTCGAGCTTCGTCCGGAAATGACCTTCTACAAGTCCATGGACGCGAACGCCTTCAACGGCAATTCCAACGCCGGTGTCCTTCCCGACAGGAACTACGCCCTGGTCGCCGCGATGGATTGCATCTGGCACTTCTGACCGGGCCGACAATTCCGGCACAGCCGCAAGCTCTGTCGATGGGTCTGTTCCCATCGACAGCACTTGCCGTATTATTGTGCAGACTTGGTGCGAGGGCGGCGTGCAATTTTGTATTTTTTTCATATAAGATAGTTGATAGACCCACATCGATTTTTTATGTACTAATGGCCGAGAGTTCGCGGGCCGGCCAACCTTGAGGACATCGCGTCAGCGCAATGCCACCTGCATCTGGTGTACACACGGAAATCGGCCCGCGACGATCAACTCCTTGCGAATCTTTGCAGAACCCAGACCGGCCGGCGTTACGTCGAGCGGGCGCCGCGGCGCGCTCCAAAACCGGCAGGGAATCTGGAAAAAAGATTCTCGGGTCCGGCCTTCGCCGGCTATGGGAATTTTCCCGTATAAATAATGTCGCCAAGATGGACATCGGATTCGTTCCGGCGGCAACTGCATCGGCCTCCGATGATGATGCGCAGCCTGGTACACGGCTTGGCCAAGCGTTCCTGCGGGCCGCGCTGAGCCTCGTGATATTTCCCGTGACGCTGGTCGGCGCGATGTCCGTCGTGCTGGCTGTGGTCATCCGATATACGTCACTCGAGTTCAACTCGATCCTCTATCTGATCCCGGTGATGATTTCGGCGATCCGCTGGGGGGTGGTGCCGGCAATGTTCGCCGCGCTCGCGAGCGTCGCGGTGTCCGATTTCTTCTTTATTCCGCCGCTCTACAGTTTCTCGGTCAACGACCCGCACCAGGTCGTCGACCTCGCCCTGTTCCTGTTCGTCGCGCTCGTGACCGGCAATCTCGCCGCAAGGCTGCAGCGCGAGGCCGACAGCTCGCGCCGCCGCGAGCACGAAGTTCACAACCTCTATCTGCTGTCGCGCCGCCTGGCGCTGTGTTCGACGGCGTCCGACCTCGTCGAGGCGATCCAGGAATATCTCACCAGCCATCTCGGCCGCCAGGCCTTCCTGATCCGGCCGCCCCACGACAATGCCGAAAGCGACATGCCGATCGACGGTGTCTTCATGTCCACGCGCCTGCGCGCAGAAGCCGCCGAAATGGTCGCCGCCAAGGACCCTCGCTCGCGCTTGGTGTTCGATCCCGATCTCCAGAATCTGTGGGCGCTCAAATCGATCACGACGCAGACCACCGACCACGGCGTTCTCGCCGTCAATCTCGGCAAACAGTCCCGCCGCGAAACCGGCCAGTTGAACGACCGCATCGAGGCCATATTGTCGGAGGCCGCGGCGACGCTCATGCGCATCGACGCGGTGACCGCTTTCGCCAACGCGAACCTGCGGCTGCAGTCCGATTTTCTCAAGACCGCGCTGATCGGCAGCGTGTCCCATCAATTGCGCTCGCCGATCGCGTCGATATTGGGCTCCACCAGCGTGCTCGACGGCATCCCCGCGTTGCGCAACGACCGGCGCGTGCGCTCGCTGGTCGACGGCATGCACCGGGAAGCCCGGCGCCTGGACAACGACATTCAAAACCTCCTGGATACCGTGAGGATCACCGACACCGGGATCAAGCCGGTGATGGAATGGACCGACCCGGGCGACGTGATCACCGCGGCGATCCGGCAGCGGTCGCACCGCCTCGGCGGGCACAAGCTGGAGGTCGACGTGGCGGAGGGGCTGCCGCTGCTGAAGGTCGACTCCGGCCTGGTCGAGCAGGCCGTCGGGCAGGTCATCGAGAATGCCGGCAAATATTCCCCGGTGGATTCCACCATCGCGATCAAGGCCCAAGCCGACGCCGGAGAGCTGATCGTCACGGTCACCGACGAAGGAATGGGACTGATGCCGGACGAGGCCGCGCAGATGTTCAAGCAGGCGTTTCGCGGCCGCCGCCAGCTCGGAGCAATCCCGGGTCTCGGACTCGGCTTGTGGATTGCCAGGATATTCGTCGCCGCGAACGGCGGGTCGATCGCCGCGCGAAGTCTCGGGCCAGGAAGGGGAACCACGGTGACTATTCGTTTTCCGGTCAATGCCGCCGCCAACGCCGACGCTTCGAACCATGCCCAAATCAACTAACTCCGTGCTGGTGATCGACGACGAACCTCAAATCCGGAGGTTCGTCGGTGCCGGGCTCGAGCTGCACGGCTACACCGTAAAGGAGGCGGATACTGGTGCCGTCGGGCTCAGCACCGCCGCCCACATGCAGCCCGACGTGATCGTGCTCGACCTCGGGCTGCCCGACATGAGCGGCATCGAAGTGCTCGAATCGGTGCGCGCGTGGTCGAACGTCCCGATCATCGTGCTTTCGATCGAATCGGCCGAGGAGCAGAAGGTGATGCTGCTCAAGCTCGGCGCGGACGACTACATCGTCAAGCCATTCGGCATCGCCGAGCTCGCGGCACGCTGCGAAGCGGCGCTGCGCCGCTATCACAAGAGCGCCGACAAGAATCCGATCGTGCAAACCGGCGCCCTCGTCGTCGATCTGGTTTCGCGGTCGGTGACGCTCGGCGAAGAGCGGGTCACGCTGACGCGCAAAGAATACCGGCTGCTCCACGTGCTGGCCACCCATCTCGGCCTCGTCGTCACGCACCAGCAATTGATCAAGGAAATCTGGGGCAGGGCGCTGGGCGACAACGTGCAGTATCTGCGGATGCTGGTGCGCAAATTGCGTCAGAAGATCGAGGTGGATCCGAACCAGCCGAAGTTCCTCATCACCGAATCCGGCGTCGGGTATCGCCTGGAGCGGCACAAATAGGACCAGGGTCAGAGTGAATCTTTGTCGCGACCTCATCCTTCAGGACGAGGCCGCGAGAGCACGCCCTCAGGCGTCTGCGCTATTCTGCGGACGCGTTTCGGCCGGCCTCGAACCGCGCATTGATTTCGCGATCCGGCCAGTCCGGTGGCTCGACCGCGCCGAGCATCTCACGTCCGTGTTTTGTCTGCGGGTAAAGATACCGCTCGATCAGCCAAGCGCGCGAGCTCGGAACAAACTCTTCCAGCAACGCCTGCGCCTTTTTGCGGGCGGCCGGATAACGGGTGCCCCAGCCGGAAAATCCCGTGGCCAGGATCTCGATCGCCAGGATGATGGTTGCGATGGAAACGAGTCCCTCGTTGGCCCGCTTGGCGCTGCGGCACGACGTCGACTTCCTGAACAAACGCTGGAAGGTCAGGTCGATTTCGATGAAATTGCGAATCTCGGGATGCCACAAAATGTCGGGCAGGCACGAATAGCCGTTCATTTCGTGGTATCGGACGATGAACGGCGTGCACTTTTCAAGCAAACCCCTCGGCAGGAACGAAAAGTCCGTTCTTCTGCCGGCAGGCCTGATCGGCGATCCGCGGGGCTTTCCACCAGAAGCCTTGACCGGCATTGAAAACGCCCCGCGCATCGTGAAGATGAGAATCGACTTTACGGGGGCACGACATATTAATTCGAGTAGGAAACTTGCGCCGAATAATTTCTAAATAATATATTTTGACACGTGCCGTTAGACCCGGCGGGCAAAGTCAGCGCTGTGGATTTGACGGCCTCCGGCATCATAAATCGGTAATGATAGGTCACCGTGTTCGAGTGACCTTCGCCTTCGCGGTCAGTTGCAGCCTGATCATGGCAAGCAACCGCCGGATCGGGTCGATTGCGTCGATCCGCCGAGGGGGCTTGATGTACCTCAAGAGCGAACAGCCGCCGTTGCGCTATCAATTGCAAAAGCTGCATGCAACAGGGAGATCGGCCATGCCTTCATCCGACAAGCGCGATCTCGGCGAATTGGAAGTCTACAAGATGCTGGAGCGCCTCGGGATCGAGTTGGGTGCCGGCGTCGTACCGCGATATGGTCTTATGTACACATCAGCCGTTCGGACTTGCCGTAATTGCGGGTCGGTTCGCGCATGCACCGAGTGGCTGGGAGCTACGTCCGCAACCGGCGTCGCTCCCGTCGCTCCCGGCTTCTGCCCGAACGCCGATCTCCTGTTCGAATTGGAGTTGAATGGGCAGACCGTTTCCCGCAGCACCGTCGAGCACTGACCGTGCGGTCGCCGTGGATCGCGCCGCCATCAGGTGCGATCGCTCCGCGGAGGGCGGGAAAATCCCGCCCCCCATTCTTGGTCCGGTCTCAGCCGCACACCCAGACGTAGCCGATCGGGCTCGGCGCCCAGCAGCTGCCGACGCCATAGGGCCACCATTGGCCGCCATACCACCGTCTTCCGGTGCCGTACCAAGTGCCGCCGTAGTAGCGCCCGCCGACGCGGTAGCCGCCGCCGGCCACGCCGACACCGCCGCCGCGAACGACTGCGCCGCCACGATAGGCACCTCCGCCTCCGCCTGCGACAGCACCGCCGCGGAAGCCGCCACCGCCGCCGCCGCGGCCACCACCGCCGCCGCCGCCGCCATGGCCGCCACCGCCCCCACGCACGAGCTCTGCACTGGACTCGGGCACTGCGGCTTCCAGACCGTGCGGAATGAGCGGACTGGCCTGTATTCGCGCCAGCGTGGCTGGCGCGATCAGGAGTGCGGCGGCGATCGAAACGAGATAGATCTTGGACATTTATCCTCCTCCACTGGATTTCAAACCAGCGCGATGCACCTCCTATCACGGTCGGAAGCGTCGCGCGAGTTGCGGGCCTGCGCCGCTCGAATGCCGGGAACGGCCATCGCGCGCCCGAACAGCGCGGGACGGCGTCGCGCAGTCACTTCAACGAAAACTCTCGTCCCTCACGTGCAGGTAGAGTTGGGACTGACAAATCTGTGTCGTGCGAACGAAATGATGTCGCTGCGTCCACACGAAGGCGTCACAAGAGTGCGAGGGTTGCGCAAGCGCCGGTGCCGCCGATTGACGCGAGAAGCTGTGGAAACCCGGGCTGCCTCCTTTTGCATTCGCGCCGGCGGCTTGGAACAGGCATGGCACGCAC
>Ga0302324_100006783_pt1 | contig 24534 bp, 17 predicted proteins | sample Palsa_T0_1_FD_201949 | JGI IMG/M metagenome (GOLD analysis project Ga0302324, IMG submission 201949) | Peat permafrost microbial communities from Stordalen Mire near Abisko, Sweden - Palsa_T0_1 | ecosystem: Environmental > Terrestrial > Soil > Palsa > Peat permafrost | place: Sweden: Abisko... | reverse complement strand
CCGCTCGGGATCGACCCCCCGGGGAAGATCGAATAATTTGCTCTCGGGGATGCCCGCGGCGAGAAAGGTCTCCCTGGCCCGTTGCGAGAGGACGAGCAGGAGATCCGCCAACTCATATTCCTCCAGAGCCTGCTGGCGGCTGACCAGGAATGAGTTCAACCAGCGCTGGGAAAGCCGCTCCTCGTCGTCGCGCTCGACTTCGCTTTTCGTTCGCGCGGGCTTCTGTTTCCCCTTGTTCCTGTGCCAGGTCGGGATTTCAAGCACCGACGGTATATTCCTGCGCCGGGCCTCGCGCAGCGTCCTCACGCACTCGCCCGACCAGGCGTGGAAAAGATCGTATCGCCCGGTTGAAATGTCTTTGCAAGCCACCCGGTCGAGGTAGTGCTTCTTGGCTCCATAAAAATATTCCCTCGGGAGGAACGACAGGAATATCCTCGCGGGATGCCCGCGGAGACTCTGGATGAGCGAACTGGGAATCTCGCTCTGGCGGTTGGCGTAGGCCACGGCCCGGCCCAGGATTTTCGCGCGGTGCAACCCGCGTAGAGACTCGAAGCAATCGGTATCCAGCCCGCTGCCGCCGATCCGGGCGGAGATGCTGTAGAGGACGCTGCGCGGGAGATCGGATGCCTCGGATGGCTTTCCGCGTGGATCGGCAATCTCCTTGAGCATGGATGGCTACATTCGGTCACGCGGGTTGGATTTGTCAATGCAAGGGGAAAGCCGGGCGGCATACAAATTCCCGCGGCCATGGCACGTTTGTTGCCTCTCAGCAAGGGTGCGAGTCTCTTTTTGCTGACCCATGACGCCCCTGAAACAGCCGCTCGAAAACGAAACGACCTTCGGGCTGATGTTCGACAGCAACCCGCTGCCGATGTGGGTTTACGACGCTTCGAGCCTCCGGTTTCTCGCGGTCAATGACGCCGCCATCAGCCATTACGGCTATTCCCGCGAAGAGTTCGCCGGACTGACGATAAAGGATCTCTGCGCGCCGGAGGAGATAGGCACTCTCACGCGGGACTGGGAAAGAGACATCGCGATGACCGAGATAAACCAGACGGCGGTCTGGAAGCACCTAAAGAAGAACGGGACCGTCATCGACGTGGAAATGACCTGGAACCAAATCCCTTTTGCCGGGAAAACGGCCGTCCTGGTTTTGGCCCACGACATCACGGAGCGCAAGCGGGCGGAGAAGCAAGTCCGCGAACAGGCGAGCCTGCTGAATCTGGCGCACGACGCCATCATCGTCATCGATCTCCAAGACGGGGTCGCGTTTTGGAACAAGGGAGCCGAATCACTTTACGGAAGGCTCTCCGAGGACGCCGTCGGCCGCAAGCTCAGCGATCTCGTCAGGGAGGAAAAGGGGGCTTTTGAAACCGCGAAAGAGGAGCTCCTCACCTCCGGAGAATGGAAAGGCGAGACGCGGCATACCGCGACCAGTGGGAGGGAGATCGCCGTCAGCGGCCGCTGGACGCTGGTTCGCGGGGACGATGGCGAACCCAAATCGATCCTGGTCATCAATACGGACATTACGGAGAAGAAGAAGCTGGAAGCTCAATTCCTGCGTTCGCAGCGTTTGGAGAGCATCGGCACCCTCGCAAGCGGGATCGCCCACGACCTGAACAACATCCTCGCGCCGATCCTCATGTCCGCGGGCCTCCTTCGCCGCAACATCGTGGACGAGGAGGGCCGCACGCTCCTGAGCACCATCGAGATAAGCGCCGAACGGGGCGCGGACATTGTCAAACAGGTGCTCACCTTCGCCAGGGGCGCGGAGGGAGACAGAATCCTGCTTCAGCCCAAGCATCTCATCAACGAACTGGTCAAGATGATGAGCCAGACCTTTCCGAAGAACATCACCATCAAAGCGCAGATCGCAAAGAATGTCGCCACCATCTCCGGCGACATCACCCAACTCCACCAGGTATTGCTCAACCTCTGCGTCAACGCGCGCGATGCGATGCCCGATGGCGGGCGCTTGACGGTCTGCGCCGAGACCGTATCGCTCGACGAGCGTGCCAGCAGCGTGCATCCCGACGCCCGCGAAGGCCGCTACGTCATCTTGAAAGTGATGGACAGCGGCCAGGGCATTCCACGCCGGGTGCTGGAAAAAATCTTCGATCCCTTCTTCACCACAAAGGAACCGGGCAAAGGAACCGGGCTGGGGCTCTCCACAGTGATGGGCATAGTCAAAAGCCACGCCGGCTTTGTGACCGTGGACAGCGAGCTCGGCGTGGGGACGGCATTCCGCGTCTTTCTTCCCGCATCCGAAAAAGAGGGCGAGGATGCCCGGCAGGAATCTTTCGCGACGCCGGAAGGAAACGGGGAACTCATCCTGGTGGTCGACGACGAACCTTCGATCCGCAACGCTGCGACCAAGACCCTCGAAGCCCACGGTTACCGCGCCTACACGGCCGAGGACGGCACCGATGCGCTCGCGCTTTATTTTCAAAGGCGCACGGAAATCCAACTCGTCCTGACCGACATCGAGATGGATCTCATGGACGGTGTCGCGCTGGTGCGCGCATTGAAGAAAGTCGATCCCTTGGTGAAAATCGTCACCTCCAGCGGGCAGAGCCAGAGCAACAAGAAGCTCATCCTTCAGGACTTGGGCGTCACCTGGTTCCTGGACAAGCCTTATTCCGCCGAACAGTTGCTCTTCACCGTCCATAAAGCAATCAAGGCGTAACGCCGCGGCACGTGATACGCCCGGGGCCGGTGAAACAAAATCCGTTGACAATCCCCCGCGGCTCGTTACGCTTGCGTCGAACTCTTATCGAGAGTGGCTGAGGGACTGGCCCGTTGACGCCACGGCAACCGCCTTGAAGTAATTCAAGGGACCAGGTGCCAAATCCAGCGCCAAAGTTTGTTTGGCGAAGATGAGAGGGGCGAGTAATTGCAGGGATTGACGTGCTCTTGCTCCACCTCTGGATTCTCTCGGTGAGCGCGGAATCTATGGATATGGACAAGAATTCAAGCCCCTACTTCACCCACCTCAAATGCCGCGAATGCGGGCGCGCTTACGACAAGCTCGCCATCCACATCTGCGAATTCGATTTCGGCCCGCTCGAAGCGGCTTACGACTACGACGCCATACGGCCCGTCCTCACCCGCGACGCGATCGCCTCCCGCCCCGGTTCCATGTGGCGTTACCGCGAACTCCTGCCAATCGACGGCGAGCCCACCGTCGGCCGCCAGGTAGGCTTCACGCCGTTGGTAAAGGCGGACCGGCTGGCAAGGCAACTCGGCGTCCGCGAACTCTATATCAAGAACGACACCGTCAATTATCCGACTCTTTCATTCAAGGACCGCGTCGTCTCCGTCGCCTTGAGCAGGGCCAGGGAACTCGGCTTCCAAACCGTCGCGTGCGCTTCCACCGGCAACCTCGCCAACTCCGTTGCCGCCAACGCCGCCTCCGCCGGATTGACGAGCTACGTCCTCATTCCCGCCGACCTCGAACGAAGCAAAATCATCAACTCCCTCGTCTATGGCGCCCACGTCATCGGCATCCACGGCGCTTACGACCAGGTCAACCGCCTCTGTTCGGAGATCGCCGGCAAATACGGCTGGGGTTTCGTCAACGTCAACCTCCGGCCCTACTACGCCGAGGGCTCCAAGACCATGGGGTTCGAGATCGTCGAACAGCTCGGCTGGCGCATCCCCCGGCACACGGTCGTCTGCATGGCCAGCGGTTCGCTCCTCACGAAAATACACAAAGCCTACAGGGAATTCATCACCCTCGGCCTTGTCGAGGAATCCGCCTTCTCCATCCACGGGGCGCAGGCGCACGGCTGTTCCCCCATCTCCACCGCCATGAAGAAGGGCACCGATATCGTCAAGCCCGTCGCCAAGCCCAACACCATCGTCAAGTCCCTCGCCATCGGCACCCCCGCCGACGGCTATTACGCCATCCACACCCTGCGCGACACCGGCGGCTCCGCCGAGGATTGCACCGACGAGGAAGTCATCGCCGGCATCCGTCTGCTGGCCGAATGCGAAGGCATCTTCGCCGAGACAGCGGGCGGCGTCACCGTCGCGTGCGCCCGGAAGCTCATTCAAAACGGAGCCATTCCCGCGGATGAAAGCGTCGTCCTCTGCATCACCGGCCACGGCCTAAAGACCCAGGAAGCCGTCGCCGGCCAATGCGGCGAACCGCGTCTCATCAACCCCAGCTTGCGCGAGTTCGACGCCCTGCTCGCCGCCTCGCGCCAGACCGAAACCCAGCCCTCTTAACCACTGCCACCAACCAAAAACACCCATGTCCAACAACGTTCGCATCCCCACACCCCTGCGCAAACTCACCAATGACCAGGACGTCGTCCTCGCCGGCGGCGCCAACATCGGCGAAATCCTCAATGACCTCGAAAAGAACCACCCTGGTCTCAAGGAAAGAATCTGCGATGAGCAGGGAAACGTCCGCCGGTTCGTCAACATCTTCGTAAACGACGAAGACATCCGTTTTCTCGAGGAAAAAGCCACCGCCGTGAAGGACGGCGACGAAATTTCCATCGTCCCGGCGATCGCCGGAGGCTAGCCGCAAGACGGCCAAAAAATCCAGCCCGCCCGATTCCTCTAGTGCTATGACTAAACTGAATCTGAAAGGCAACTGGAACGAAACCAAAGGAAAACTGAAACAGAAATTCGGTCAATTGACCGATGACGACCTAACCTTCTCCGAAGGCAAAGACGACGAACTGCTTGGCCGTCTGCAAAAGCGCCTCGGGAAGACCAAGGAAAACATCCGCGAGCTGATAGAAAGCTTGTAAAATCGCGCCGCTCCCGGCTCGTTCGGGGTCAGCACCCCGTGCGAGCATGCTGTAGAGGCGGCTGTGCCAGCCGCCTCATTTTCATAGCAAAACCGGAGCTTCGTCCCGGCAACGGAGCGCCTCAAAACCTGTTGCCGGCGACCCGTCGGCCCGTTATTCTCGGGATCTAACGCAATTCTTTTTGGCACTCGAAAGAACGGCGCTCATTTGCGAATAGCGGCAAATCATCAGCCCCGCGCGATTAGCTCAGTGGTAGAGCGCTTGCTTCACACGCAAGAAGTCGCAGGTTCGAACCCTGCATCGCGCACCACTGTATTTATGGGCTACTTCCTTCATATAAGCGACTTACGCAACACAGTTCGAAAAAGCAAAAGTCCGCCAGAGTCCGGCAAAGTCCGCCAAGTTGCCAGAAATCGGTGCAAAATTGGCAACTGTTTTGGCAACTGACTCCAGCAACGAATCGTGCTCCCAAGTCTTCGATGTTCAAGAACAGTTTGCCGCGGCGTTCCCGCGCCCGCCGGAGCGCCGTCCAAAAGGTACGGGCATGGCCCAGAGGCAGAAACCCGGTGTGCGATGGCGCGATGCGTCCACGGTACGATGAAATCGAAGGCGCGGAAACCGTATAGCCGGAACGCGTTGACGAGCATCTTCCCAGAAGCGCCTAGGACTCTCTGCTCCGCCCGCTGAGTGGCACCCTCATTCGCGCTTTTCTGAAGCGATCGTTTAGCATCGGAAACGCTTGCCCCAGCAGACCAGCCCCTCTCCCAGCGGGCTCCACAGGGAACGGAAGTCCGCCCAGCTCAATTCCTCACGGCCGAAGCCGGGCCAGCCCTGAAGGACCTGATTGCAAACGAAGACCCGCTTTGGCCGCCATCCAACCCCGTAAATGACGATCCAGTGATCCGCGTCGGCATTCTCGTAGCTGACGGTGGTAATCACCGGGAATCCGCCTTCGATAGCCTCCCTGATGCGGGCATAGTTCAGGTTGGTTCGCAGCGACACGGCGACTCCATTGCGGCGGAGTGCCCGCACCAGCTTCCCTTCCGTCGTGCCTTCAAACGGCAGCGGGTTGCAGTCCTTGTAGAACGTCCGGAAACTGGCCTTGGGGTGGTATGTCCTTACCACTGCCCAGCCGGCGGTTGCGCCGCACGAGTAAGGGTCAAGCTGCGAGTACCCTGGAACCGCGAGCTTGTGTTCGTTCTCGTAGATGTAGTCGTCCGTGAGATCAGGGACGGCGCGCAGGGAGGCCGGCCACAGCCGGTGAACGCAGTTGACCACCTGCTCTAGAAGTTGGAGGGTCATTTCGTCTTCTGTTTGAATGATATAAACGGGGGATGCGTAATGGAAGAGAGAACCGCAGCATTCCACGTTTGAGATTATCCCGGATTTCCCTATCTTTCGCTTTCACCGATAAGCGCCTATGCCCGCACCTTGCCGGATTATCTCCGGACGAGATTGCCCCGAAGCCCCACTCGTTTGCGGTCAATCAGCCTCCTGCCATCGCCCCGATAATTAGCAGTGGTTCGGCGCCGGCGACGACCGCGTCGGGAAGCGGGGTGCCCGGCGGTTCGTGCGAAAGGTCTTCGTTGCACGCGAAGAACCGGAGGAACGGCCGCCGTTGCAGGGTGGAGTGGTCGCGGATCGTGCCGCGCAGGGCGGGATAGCTGGATTCGAGGGCGTCGAGCAACGAGCCCAGGGTGACTGGGTTTCCGACCTCCAACTGCACCTCGTTGTCGACGCGCGCGAGATTGCGCAGGTGATACGGAAGCACCACACGGATCATGACAACGTCTGGACTTCGACCGAATAGACGGCGGGAAGGTCGCGGACGATTGCCTTCCACGAGTCGCCGGCATCGGCGGAGGCGTAAACCTGCCCGCCGGTGGTGCCGAAGTAAATGCCGCACGTGTCGAGCGAGTCCACGGCCATCGCGTCGCGCAGCACATTCACGTAGCAGTTCTCTTGCGGCAGCCCTTTGGTGAGCGGTTCCCATTCGTTGCCGCCCGTGCGGCTGCGATAGACGCGCAGCTTCCCATCCGGCGGGAAATGCTCGGAGTCGCTCTTGATCGGCACGACGTAGATCGTATCAGGCTCATGCGCGTGGACCTCGATCGGGAACCCAAAGTCGGACGGGAGATTACCGCTCACTTCATACCACATTTCGCCGGCGTTATCGGTGCGCATCACGTCCCAGTGCTTCTGCATGAAGAGGACGCCGGGACGCGACGGGTGCATGGCGATGCGGTGGACGCAGTGGCCGACATCCGCGTTGGGATCGGGCAGTTCATGGGCCGACTTCAAACCGCGATTGATGGGTTTCCACGTTTGGCCGGCGTCGTCCGTGCGGAACACCCCGGCGGCGGAAATGGCGGCGAAGATGCGCCCCGGATCGGCGGGATCGAGGATGATCGTGTGCAGGCACATTCCGCCGGCGCCCGGTTGCCAGAGACTGCCCTTCGCAGCGCGCAGCCCGGGAAGCTCCCGCCACGTCATTCCGCCATTCACGGACTTAAAAAGCGCGGCGTCTTCCACGCCGGCGTAAACGGTGTCCGGGTCCGTAAGCGAAGGTTCAAGATGCCAGACGCGCTTGAACTCCCACGGATGCTGAGTGCCGTCGTACCACTTGTGCGTGCCGATGTCGCCTTCATATCTGAACGCATTGCTTTCGCCCCTGGGCATGTCGCCGGGAGTCGGCATCGGCTCGCTGCCGGGCGTCATCCACGTTTTGCCGCCGTCATCGGAGCGCTGGATGACCTGGCCGAACCAGCCGCTGGTCTGTGACGCGTAGATTCGATTCGGGTTCACCGGCGAGCCCTTGAGGTGATACATCTCCCATCCCGCAAAATGCGGGCCGCTCACTTCCCATTGCTCACGCTTGCCATCGGCGGTGAGGATGAATGCGCCTTTCCTGGTGCCGACTAGTAGGCGGACGCTGCTCATTTGGAGATAGATATTGGGCGGCTGCCATGGTCATCCAGCTTTTGCAGCGGCCATCGAAGCAGAGGTAGGATTCGGCCACATAAGCCTCTGTGTTTCAATGATTTAAGTAAGTTTTACCAGAGTAATCAAGCCTAATCCGCCACTACTCGCGCGGACTCTTTCACTGCTTTTTGCTGACAGTTTTGCTGACACCTCCAGCAAATGCGTCTCCATTTCCGCAAGGGTTGAAAGGGTATTCACGTCAGGTTCCCTCAAGCTGGTTTTAGGTCGGCGGCAAAATAACTGCGGTAACGCTTGCGTGGATCGAACGGCGCCCTCTCCTTCCCGATCGTGCCGCACGGATGCTGCCAGGTCTGGCGGGCGTTGTTCCAGTGCAAGCCAAACTCGGCCAGGATGCGGGTCACGGTGCTCGGCTGCTTGTCTGCAAACTGAATCCAAACCCACTTGCCAACCACTTCCGCCACGTCAAAAAAGCGCGGCGTCTCACGGCGGAGCAACCCGAGCAATTTCTCGGTGTCCAGTGCCCGATTCGCCCGGCGGAGGGCGAAGTCAATCCCAGGTCTGTTTTCGGTGTGCAAATGTTCGGATCGGCTCTGAAGTCCCGATTTTTGATTTCTCTCTGTGGTGGTTTTCATGGTGTTTTTTTTGTGCTCTGCTGTTCGTCTCGTTCTTTCGCCCTTTAACCAAAAAGACCGCGAAGCAGGGCGGCCAGCGGGAGTAGTCTTCAGAGGGCACCGCGTCCGGCCCCCTGCGAAGTCGGGCTGGTGAGGGCGAAAGAATGAACACCGAAGCAGAGGGGAGCGAAGCGGCAAAAGACCTGAAACCGCGGCGAGGATTTATCCAAAGAAGACGCGATTAGCGCCCATTCTCCATGCGGTTCCCGTGAGGCGGGAATCGCACATATCTAAAAGCGCGTGGAGCGCAGAGGCTGAAACCGGAAAGCTCGCGGAACGGTGGTGGAGCTTCGGAGTTCAGACTCTGTGCTCGCCGCAAGAGGTCGGAATGTCGTGGCTGGCACGGTCTAGCCTTGGAGATGGTGCCAGCTGGTAGGCAGCCAGAAACACGCTTCGGACTGGTGCCTCTATCCTGCTTCTTGGTCATGGTTCCTTTCGGGTTTTGGTTTCCTACACACACCAACCCGATACCATGACCCTTTCTTTTCGCAGAAGATTTAGGACATTACCCCATTGCGCTATTTTTTTCTTTTTCGTGATTGCGACCGGCGTCTTCTACAATTTCACCAGTCATCTGGTGCAAACGGTAATGCAGGCGCATTGTGAAAATGAATTCGACTCGCCGCAGAGTAACTCCAAGGGTTTTCCACTAGTTATCCTTTGAATTGATTCCGTACACGGGCGCGGAAAATGCTATAATATGCACTATTCTAGCGCGAGAGGAGGTAGTTTCGTGGGATTGGAAAATACCGTTTGCATTACGTAGGCATCGGCCATCGCGTTCACGGAACGTGCGGGCAAGATCAAAACCAATATTGGGCGCGTTCCAACTAGTGGGCTGCGTCTGAGATTCCGAACGAAGATCGAGTGCGTGCAACGCTACCGCGCTTTCGCGGCCAGCGGATTCCTGATTCGAGAGAAGATAATGAGCGACCCCCACCCGCAATTCGTCCGCCGCTGCCTGCTCTTCTCGCGAGCCGCAAGCGTGGCAGTGATGGTGATTAGTTGTCTTGCGCTGGCTGGTTGGATGCTGGGCGTGGAGTGGTTGAAAACCATCTTCCCGGGCCAGGTTTCGATGAAGGCGAATACAGCGCTGGGGTTGCTGTTGAGTGGTGTGGCGCTTTCGCTTTTTTCGTTCGAAAAGCGCGCGAGGCCGATCCATTTTTTGACGACGGCGATGGCGCTGGTGGTTGTCGCGTTTGGCGTGCTGACTTTGAGCGAATACCTTTGCGGATGGAATCTCGGGATTGATCAGTGGCTGTTCCGCGACGTTCCAGGCACGGTTGGCACTTCGCGGCCGGGGCAAATGTCGCCGACGACGGCTTTTTGTTTTGTGCTGGTCGGAAGCGCGCTGCTGATGTCATCCCTGCCGGTTCCGGCGAGGTTGCGGATTCCCCTGCTCGCGGCGCTTGGCGCGACGCTGATGGTCATTGGGGGGTTGGCGTTTGCAGGTTACGTCTCGGAAGCGCTCCTGCACCTTCGCTGGTGGAATTACGCGGGCATGGCCTTTCACACGGCGGCCTCTTTCGTCTTGCTGGGAAGCGCTTTACTGGCGCTCGTAAAGAGCGAGGGTGGATTGATCTGGGCGCTGGACAGGACTATCACCTCGGGATTCATCGTCGGCGTCGTGGCGATGCTGATTGCCACCGGGGTCTTCTATGATTTCACCCAGCGTCTTGCGGACAAGGCTAAGTGGGTCAGCCATACGCAAGAAGTTCTCAAGCAGATTCAGGAAGTCACCTCCAGCATGGCGGATATTGAAAGTGCGCAGCGCGGCTACATCATCCTGGGCGATGAGCGTTTGCTGGCCCAAAGGGAACAAACCGAAACCGCTGTTCACGAAGACGTGGGCGTTCTTCGCGCGTTGACCGCGGACAATCCCCACCAAAAACCCCGCCTCGATCAACTGGAGCCGTTGATTGCGCGTCGCAACAGCTTCGGCGATCAGACGATCGTGGCGCGCAGGCAGCATGGCTTTTTAACCGGCGAGGAGGTGCTTGCCCTTGGTACGGGCATTAAGCTCTCCGAAGACATTCGCCGGGTGCTTAACGCGATGCGGAACGAAGAAAACGCCTTGCTCGACAAGCGCCAGCGCGAATCCGAAGCGGCGTCCACGACCACTTTTCTGCTCCTGCCGCTGGGCGTGTTTCTCAGCCTGACGACCTTATCCGTGGGATTGCTTTTCCTCAACGCCGGAGTCGGCGAGCGGGCGCTGGCGGAAAGGGCCTTGCAGCGGAGCGAATCGCGGATGGCGGGCATCGTGGCCTCCGCGATGGATGCGATCATCAGCATCGATGAGATGCAACACATCGTCCTGTTCAATACCGCTGCCGAAAAGATGTTCGGCTGCCCGGCGGGCGAGGCGATCGGCAAGCCGTTGGATGGGTTCATTCCCGCCCGCTTCCGGCCTGGGCACGCCCAGCACATCCGCAACTTCGGCGCGACCGGAGTGACCACCCGCTCGATGGGCCTGCTCACAGGCATTTCCGGCCTGCGCGCGGACGGGCAAGAGTTTCCCATCGAGGCGGCCATTTCCCAAGTCGAAGTGGCGGGGGAGAAGGTTTACACGGTCATCTTGCGCGACATCACGGAGCGGAAGCGGGCGGACGAGGCGGCGGCGCTGCTGGCGGCGATCGTGGAATCCTCGTCCGATGCCATCGTCGGAAAGGATTTGCACAGCAACGTAACCAGTTGGAACGCCGGCGCGGAAAGAATGTTCGGCTATTCCGCGAGCGAGATGATCGGACGCTCGATTACGGTGCTCATTCCGCCGGATCGCCAGGGCGATGAGGAAAAAATCCTGGCCAGGATCAGGCGCGGTGAACGCATCGAACATTTCGAGACGGTGCGGGTCAGAAAGGACGGAGCGTTGATCGATGTCTCCGTCACGGTGTCGCCAATCAAGGGTTCCAACGGCGAGGTCGTCGGCGCTTCCAAGGTGGCGCGCGACATCACCGAGCGGAAACGGGCGCAGGAGGCGATCAGAAAGAGCGAGGAGCGTTACCGGACGCTTTTCGAGAATGCGCCGGATGGCATCGTCATCGCCGATCGCGGCAGCCACTTTATCGACGCGAATCCAAGCATGTGCCGGATGCTCGGTTATACCCGTGAAGAACTAGTCGGGCGGCATGGATCGAACTTCGTTACCGAGAGGGAAATCCAGCACATCGGCCGGGTCTTGGACCCGATCAAAGGAATATCCCGGGAGTGGCAGTTCCGGCGCAAAGACGGTTCGATCTTCGAGGCGGAGACGATCACGACTTTGATGCCCGACGGCAACCGGCTGGCGATGATCCGCGACATCACCGAGCGCAAGCTCGCCGACGCCGCCCTGCGCGAAACAGAGAAGGAGAGACAACTGGCAGCCGAAGCCAACCGGCTCAAGAGCGAGTTTCTGGCAAACATGTCGCACGAGTTGCGCACGCCGCTCAATTGCATCATCGGCTTTACTGAGTTCCTGGTTGATGAAAAGGCGGGCTCGCTGAATGCGAAGCAGAAGGAATATCTGACGGATGTTCACAACAGTTCCAGGCATTTGCTCCAGCTCATCAACGACGTGCTCGATCTCGCGAAAGTGGAGGCAGGCAAGCTCGACCTCAATCCCGAGACGTTCTCCCTGTCGAAGGCGGTCGAGGAGGTGTGCGCCGTGGTCAAAGGCATCGCCCAGAAGAAGAGCGTCATTGTCAAATGGTCGGTGGCGCCCGAGTTGGCCGATATCACGCTCGACCAGCAGAAGTTCAAGCAAATCTGTTACAACCTGCTGGCCAACGCGGTGAAATTCACCGACCCCGGCGGAAGCGTCACCATCAATGCTCTTGCGCGCGAGGGGCAGCGGTTCGAGGTGCGGGTCGCGGACACGGGCATTGGGATCAAGAAAGAGGATATGCATCGTCTGTTCCGCGAGTTTGAACAACTGGAAACCGGGAGCGCGCGCCGATTCGAAGGGACTGGCCTGGGGTTGGCGTTGACGAAGAAACTCGTCGAGTTCCACGGTGGAAGCATTGCCGTCGAAAGCGAGCACGGCAAAGGCAGCACGTTTTCAGTTACCCTGCCTACAGTTGTCGCTGAGGTGAAAAGCAATGAGTGATCCGCGCATCCTGATAGTGGACGATAATCCCTCCAATCTGAAGCTCGCCTCCGACCTGCTGGAGTGGGCCGGGTACCAAATCTTCAAAGCGATGGATGCCCAGGAGGCGCTCGAAGCAATCCGGGAAACCATGCCGGATTTAATCCTCATGGACGTTGGGCTGCCGGGCATGGATGGCCTCACGCTGACGCGCAAGCTGAAGGCCGACGAGGCGACGAAGGGAATTCGGATCATCGCTTTGACTTCCTTTGCGATGAAAGGCGACGAGCAGAAGGCGTTTGATGCCGGATGCGACGGTTATATTGCCAAGCCCATAGACACCCGCACTCTGCCGGATCAAGTCGCCAAGTGCCTTCGGAAAGAGACTCCATCATGAAAATCCTGGTTGTTGAAGATGAACCGGCGAGCCTTAAACTCGCGCACCTGGTGCTGGCCGCGGGAGGCTACGAAGTCGCGAACGCCAACGCCGCGGACAAAGCCATCGAGGAGATTCTGCGTTCCGAGCCGGAGGCCATCCTGCTCGATCTCGAACTGCCCGGCATCCACGGCCTCACGCTCGCCCACAATCTCAAGCGCGACCCGAAGACGCGGCATATCGCGATTATCGCGATTACGGCGTTCCCCGAACGCTATTCGCGAGAGCAAGCGATGGAGGCCGGCTGCGACGGGTACATCGTTAAGCCCATCAACACGCGCAAGCTGCCGCAGCAAGTCGCGGAATCAATCGAAAACGCGAAGTAGACGAAGCTGAATAGCGATGAAGATCCTGATCGTTGATGACATCGAAGCGAACCGGAAACTGTTGCGGGTAAATCTCGAAGCCGAAGGAATCGAGACATGCGAGGCGACGGACGGCATCGAAGCGCTCAAGGTGTTGGAGCATGAGAAAGCCGACGCGATCATCTCCGACATCCTGATGCCGCACATGGACGGTTACAGGCTTTGCCAGGAGGTGCGCAGGAGCGACCGTCTTCGTGAAATCCCATTGATCATTTACACCAGCACCTACACGTCATCGTGCGATGAGAAACTGGCGCTCGATTGCGGCGCGGATCGCTACATAAAAAAGCCCGTTCCGATGGGAGTGATCACCGAGGCAATCCATGAGCTCGCGAACGATCCGAGCCGTCGCCGCGCATCGAGCGGAGCGCCCGATGAATCGGACGTAATGAAGGAATACAGCGAGGCGCTCGTGCGCAAGCTCGAAGAGAGAAATATCGAGTTGCATGCCATTCGTGACGAAGTTTTGGAAGCGAACGCGGAACTTAGGCGCCAGGCCGTAGAGTTGACATTAGCCAAGGAAGGCGCCGAAGCGGCGAGTCGTGCGAAGAGCGAATTCCTGGCGAATATGAGTCACGAAATTCGCACACCGATCAATGGCCTGATCGGCATGCTCGACCTTCTGATTGACGATGAGTCATCCGTGGAGCGGCTTGGCTTGATGAATCTCGCGAAGTTTTCCGCTGAATCGCTCTTGAAATTGCTCCAGGAGGTTCTCACTTTTTCGCAAATGGAAGCGGGCATGCTCGGGGGAAAGGATTTGTTTTTTTCGGTCGATCAATGCATCGGCGAGCAAATAAACGGGCTCGCAACGCAGGCGGTGGCGAAGGGGCTCAGACTCGACATCCGTGCGGCGGCCGATGTTCCCGATATCCTCTTCGGCGACGCCGGCCGCCTCGGGCTAATCATCAGAAATCTGGTTGAGAACGCGATCAAGTTTACCAAACGCGGACACATCACGATTCGCGTCTTCCAGGAATCGCGAACGCCATCGGAAACATGCCTCCATTTCGAGGTGAGCGACACCGGCATCGGAATTCCAGCCGAGCACCAGCGGCTTATCTTTGAAGCGTTCACGCAGGTTGATTCTTCGACAACCCGCGCGTATGGCGGCGCTGGCTTGGGCCTGGCGATCGTGAAACGGTTTGTTCGCGCGCTGGGCGGGCGCACCTGGGTAAAAAGCGAGCCAGGCGAAGGCAGCGTGTTTCATTTCACCGCGCGCTTCGGCGTGAGCGAAGGTTGAGGCCGAAGCGCCTGCAACACATTCGTCACGCCGTAATCCGGCCTCGCACACGCCATCGTCCGGCAACTCTGGAAATCGATGATCCAGGCTCACACGCGCGTCCATAGAGAAACCCTGTAGCAAAGTCCGGCAATTGGCACGGTTCACGCTGCCATATGCTGCTTTCATCCTGGAGACGATTTTATGACCATCCTCATCGTTGACGACGATCACACGAATCGAAAACTGCTCGGCGCAATGCTCGACGCCGAAGGCTACGACACCGTCCAAGCCGGCGACGGACTGGAAGCGCTGGAAGTATTGGAAAAGGTGAAGATCGATGCAGTGATCTCCGACGGGCTAATGCCGAACATGGATGGCTACAGCCTTTGCGCGGAGATGAGGCGACGTCAACGCTTCGAAAACCTGCCCTTCATTCTCTACACCAGCACCTACACGGACATCTCCGATGAAAAACTCGCGCTGGGATTTGGCGCGGATTGTTTTCTACGCAAACCGGCGACCGCCAAAGAAGTTGCTGAGAAGATCAAGCAACTCCTGACTCAGCGAAATGGCTCTTCGCCGAGACCCGCTCCCGCGGAAGAACTGGATGTAATGAAGCAATACAGCCAGACGTTGATTCGGAAGCTCGAAAAACGCAACGACCAGCTCTCTGCGCAAGCGGCGTCGTTGCACGCCAGCGAGACGCGGCTGCGCATGATTTTCGAGTCCGAGCCGGATTGCGTGCAGGTGGTTGGACGCGATGGAAAGGTGACGGAGATCAATCCCGCCGGGCTGGAAATGTTCGAGGCAGATTCCCTGGAGCAGCTTTCGAATCGCTCGATCGTGAAGTTCGTCGCCGAGGCGCATCAGGAAGCCTTCAATGACTGTGTCGAGAAGGTCTGGCGCGGCGAGAAGACCTGCGTCGAGTTCGAAATGGTCGGGCTTCGCGGAGCACGGCGCTGGATGGAGATGCATGCCGCACCGCTGCGTGATCCGCAAGGCGAAGTCGTTGCCCTACTGGGGATCGCGCGCGACAACACCGCGCGTAAGGAACTCGAGGCGAAATTTATCCAGGCACAAAAGATGGAAGTCGTCGGCCAGCTCGCCAGCGGCGTCGCGCACGACTTCAACAACATGCTCGGCATTATCATGGGATATTCCGAGATTACGATGGGCAATCTTAGCTCCGGATCGCCCCTGCACGAGGACGTGCTCAAAATCCTTCAGACCGCCCAGCGGGCGGCCTCGCTCACGCGGCAGCTCCTCATCTTCAGTCGCAATGAAGCGCCGCAACCGCGGGTGCTCGATTTAAGCGAGGTCATCACCGGCATCGATCCCATGCTGCGGCGGCTCATCGGTGACAATATCACGCTCGTCACGGAACCCGATCTGGAGCTTGGCTGCGTTGAGGCCGATCCCGGGCAGATCGAGCAGGTGTTGATGAATCTTACGGTGAATGCGCGCGATGCCATGCCGAACGGCGGCGCGATCACGATCTCGACAAGCAACGCGACAGTCGCCGGAGACGAGATATCCGGCACGCAAATGGCGCCTGGCGACTATGTGGTCCTATCCGTTGCCGATGATGGGCATGGCATGAGCGAGGAAGTGAAGGCCAAAATCTTCGAGGCGTTTTTCACGACGAAACCGGCGGGCAAAGGCACCGGCCTCGGGCTGGCAACCTGCCAAAGCATTGTGACCAGGTGGCGCGGACACATCACCGTGGAAAGCGAACCCGGCATGGGAACAAAGTTTAAGGTCTATCTGCCGCGCGTGACCGGCTCCGTCAGTGCGGCCGCTTCCAGCCAGACAGGCAGGCTGCCTCGCGGCACCGAGACGATCCTGCTCGTCGAGGACGAGCCTGGGCTCCGTGAACTCGCCGCGCTGGTCCTGCAAAGGCAAGGCTATGTCATTCTCGAGGCTGCGAATGGGCAGGAGGCGCTGCGGATCGTGCGTGAGCGGCGCAATCTGCCGGTCGATCTTGTCCTCACGGACATGGTCATGCCGGAGATGGGCGGAAAGATGATGGGCGAATGGCTTCAGGCGACGAACCCTAAAATCAAGATTCTTTTCACCTCGGGCTACACGGACTTTGGCGTTGACGGCACGCTGGATGCTGGAATCCAGTTTCTTCCGAAGCCCTACACGCCATCGGCACTCGCACGTAAGGCGCGCGAGGTGATTGATCACGACGAGGCAGCGCTTGCGAAATAACATTGGGAGCAATTGTGGACCGGAAAGCATCTCTGCCGCCCGATGAAGCAGGCCGTCTGAAGGCGCTGCAACGGTACGAAATTCTCGATACCGATTCCGAGGCGGAGTTCGACGACATCACCCTGTTGGCTTCCCACATTTGTGGAACTCCCATCGCGATGATCAGCCTGGTTGACGAGAACCGCCAGTGGTTCAAGTCGAAGGTCGGAATCACCGAGAACGAGACGTCGCGCGACATCGCTTTTTGCGCGCACGGCATCCTGCAAAACGACATGTTCATCGTCGAGGACGCGCAGGCGGACAAGCGGTTCGCCTCGAACCCCCTGGTCACCGGCAATCCAAAGATTCGGTTCTACGCGGGGTCTCCGCTCATCACGCAAGATGGCCACGCGCTGGGCATGCTTTGCGTGAACGATCGCGTGCCGCGCGAGTTAAGCGCGGAGCAGAAGGCGGCACTGCGGGCCCTGAGCCGCCAGGTGGTCACACAGCTCGAATTGCGACACGCCGTTTCACAACTCAAGCGGTCGGAAACGGCGCTGCGGGAAAGCGAGGAACGTTTCCGCGAGATGGCGGAAAACATCGACGAGGTGGTCTGGATGTCCGACCCCGAGACGACACGAATACTTTACATCAATCCGGCATACGAGAAAATATGGGGTCGCACCTGCCAGAGCCTTTACGACCGGCCCCTGTCTTTCATGGATAGCGTTCATCCCGACGACCGCAAAGGCATTATCGAGGGGATGGAAACACAAGCCGTGGACGGATTGTTTCATTACGAATATCGAATTTTCCGTCCCGATGGATCACTGCGTTGGATATCAGCCCGCTCTTTTCCAATTCGCAACAACGCAGGGGAATTCGTCCGCGTCGTCGGGATCGCGCAAGACATCACGGAGCGCAAGCAATTGGAGCAGCATCTCAAAATGCAGACGGACGTGAGACTCACGCTGGCCGAAGTCTCCAACCCAAAGGAAGCCATACTGAAGGTCCTGCGGATCGTGTGCGAGACCCTTGGGTGGGATGTGGGCGCATTGTGGAGCGTGGACCAACGGGAGGGCGTGTTGCGATGCGAGGAAATCTGGAGCGCGCCCAACGTCCAAGCCGGTGAGTTTATTGAAGCATCTCGACGGACGACCTTCAAAGCAGGGGCAGGCCTGCCCGGTCGCGTGTGGGCAAGCGGCGAGGCGGCCTGGATCGCCGATGTCCCCAACGACCCCAATTTTCCCAGAGGGCCTTTCGCAAAGAAAGCGGGGTTGCGCGGCGCGTGCGGTTTCCCCATCTTATGTGGGCGAGGCGTGAGTTACGTCCTCGAATTTTTTAGTCACGAACTTCGTCAGCCTGATGACGATCTGCTTCAAAAGTTCAGCAACATCGGCAGCCAACTCGGCCAGTTCTTCGAACGCAAGCGCGTGGACGAGCATCTGATCCAGTCACAGAAAATGGAAACGGTCGGCAAACTGGCGGGGGGCGTAGCGCACGAATTCAACAGCATCATGACGGCCATCATAGGCCAGAGCGAGTTATTGCTTGAGGATCTGGAGGAGGGCAGCCCGTTCCGCAAGAATGCCCAGGCAATCCGGCAAGCCGCCGACCGTGCGGCCACACTTACCCGGCAACTCCTGGCGTATGGCCGCAAACAAATCCTTCAGCCGGCGATTCTCGATCTCAACTCCCTCGTCGCGGACATGGAAGTCATGTTGCGCCAGTTAGCGGGCGGCGACGTGGACGTGCGCATCGCTCCTACCGCCGGACTGAAACCGGTCAAAGCTGACGCTGGACAGATTGAGCACGTCATCATGAACATTGTCATGAACGCGGCCGATGCCATGCCCAACGGCGGCAAGCTTACGCTGGAGACCGCCAACATCTCGCTCGACGAAGAATATATGCGCCGCTTTCCTGACCTGAAGGCGGGAGAATACGTGATGCTGGCCATCGCAGACACAGGCGCAGGCATGAGCGAAGAAATCAAGGCGCGCCTGTTCGAACCCTTTTTTCCGACCAAGGGCGTCGGCAAAGGAACCGGGCTGGGGCTGGCCACGTGCCACGGCATCATCAAACAAAGCGGCGGCCACATCAGCGTTTACAGCGAGATGGGCCGTGGCACTACTTTCAAAGTCTTCCTGCCGCGCGTTACTACAACTCCATCCGAGCCAGGGGCGGCACCCGCGCCCCTCCTGAAAGAGCCTCCAATTCGCGGGACGGAAACCGTCCTCCTGGTCGAAGATGACGCTTCGCTACGCGATCTCGCCGCCACCGTTCTGGAAAGGCTCGGCTACACCGTGTACGCGGCTGCCAATGGCAGCGAGGCCATGAGCATCGCCCAACGCACGGCGGACCTGGATCTGTTGCTGACCGATGTCGTCATGCCACAGATGAGCGGGAAGGAATTGGCGGATCAACTCCGGTCCTCACAGCCAGCCGTAAAGGTACTCTTCACCTCGGCTTACACGGAAGAGGCGATAGTCCACCACGGCATCCTCGATCCCGGCATCGACTTTCTCCACAAGCCGTACACGCCAGCCCTGCTCTCACGAAAAGCGCGCGAGGCGCTGGATGGAACGCAAACACAGCGACGCTGAATGTTCCGCCGCCGGAAGCAGCTCGCAATTTGCGGTCGGCCTGTGGATTCACCTTTAGGACCTCGGAGCTAAAAAGAAGTCCACTCGCGGTCGTGGACTTCTTCCTGGGAACCAATCATCGTCGCCGCGATTGGTCCGACCGAGGTTACCCGGAGTTCCGCGGCGAACTAAACGTAGAGGGTATGCGGAAAACGCTCGCTTTGTTCTTTGTGAAATCCACAAAGAGTTATTGCTCCCAGGTGGGGTGAAAAAGTCTTTGAAAGAGGTTTTTGGTTCGACGCTTGATCCCACAGTAAATCATTCCCAAAACTGAAAACCAAAAGAGGGAGGTCTTCTTCGGGTATATCTCGGTGATGGCGAGCAAATCGTCAGTGGCTCCGATGCGAATCAGAAGGAGAAAATTGCTGCCCTCATTATCTGAACATTGTTCGACCATTTTTGGAGCGACTGAATGAGCTTCGAGAGCGTCCTGCGGGGTCGAGACCGCCGCTTTTTGGAGACGAGCAACTCCGCGAAATGCTCAAGTCGATGCCGGTAAACCATCTTGGTGATTCGAGGACCAATCGATGACCGAAATCCAAGTAGTCCCAAATAGTGGACATCACTTTTACTGGATTCCGTTTAATCCGAGTTCCCTTAAGCAACTCGATATGCAAGCGGCTAAGGAGCTAGAACGTCGCTGTCAGCAGCCTTCGGCGTGGGCGACGGGGAAAATGTCCTGGGTGCGGTACAAATTTTCGATGGATTATGATAATAAGGGCAACAAGATCCCCGGTATTTTTCTCGCGATCGAGAGCAATTTAGGAGATGTGACCCGGGGTTCCACGTTGGTTCCTGCAACAGAGGTCCCTCGATTCGATTTTGTTGGCCAGCCGGAGCCGCCGTATGCGTTTCGCAATGAAACCGAAATCGTCGACTCTGGGGAAACCAAGCTTGTGTTTGATTATCCATTCGAGGGAGCTGCTGAAGTTCGGATACGCTGGACGACCCAAATGGCGACCGCTCCGATTCCAGTTGACTTGATCGTGGATTTTGGAAATACCCGAACGGTTGCTATTCTCTTAGAGGAAACTCCTGCCCAGATGGGTTCGCCGACCGAGGCGTTGCGCCAAATGGTCCGGCCTGTGCGATTTATGGAACGGAGTCACAGCTTTTCGATAAGTGGTCGCGGAGAGTCCATCATTGATTCTTGGTTCGTGCTCCAAGAACCACAATTTCAGGAATTCGAACCTCCAAAGCTTTCAGAAGATGCAGCGATGCAGGAATTTATACCCGAGGTCGAACCACCCAAATCTAGTTTTTTTGGGCAAGCAAAAGGGCAAGGGAAAAAAGTCGTTACTCATGTTATTCGGCGGGTACCTCAGATGTTCGTTGAATTGAGTCCAATTGCATTAGGGGTCGATGCGCCGCGTGCATTGCGAAAGATAGATTTTAACGGCGGCGGCGTAAGTTTTCTCAGTTCACCGAAACGATACGCGTGGGATAATCGCCAAGCTGATCCCTCGACGGGCCTGATTCATCTTTTCTGGACGATGGTTCGGAATGACTGGGATCCCGATCTACACTTGCCTCAAAATGCACTGCTCGCTTGTCAAGTCCTGCGCTTCTTTCCATATGACGGATCTGACTGGCCATTTGGGGAGCCTCCCACAGAGCTTGCGTCCCATCTCAGACCAGCGGCCAAACCGGTGACACCGGCATTTCCTCGGGCAGATGCCCTGGCTTGGATGGCACTTGCGGTGATTGAAACTGCCTATCGCCAAATGAACTCTGCGGAGTATTGGAAGCAAAACTATCCATACGTACGGCGTAAATTGCGTTCTGTTCAGGTGACGTTTCCGTCGGGCTGGACAACTGTGGAGCTTAACGCATACAAGTCCAAGTGGGAGAAAGCGGTAAACACTTTCGCGCACGGTCACCTTGAGGAGTCCTGTGCTACACCTACAGTTGAGTTTCCAATCGATGAAGCGATTGCCTCCCAGTTGCCGATTATCTTTTCCGAAATTCAGCACATGCACGGGGACGCAAACGTTTGGCTCTCGTTGCTTGGAAGGGTCGATAATGCCGACGCGGAGTCAGAGCCTATTCTTCGGGCGATGACGTTAGACATCGGCGGAGGCACGACCGACTATTCGGTGGTTGAATACCGTAACGAGACGCGAGATGGTGGAATCTTGCTAAACGCGCAGTTGCTTTTTAAGGATTCAACGAACATCGCTGGAGATGGCATTGTAAGGTTTCTCATCGAGCGCGTTCTTCTTCCAAAACTTGGTGAGAGGTTTTCTTTCGACGATAAAGCGGCCGATTTGTACGAATCCTTTTTCCGACAAGCGTTTGCAACCCAAAACGAAAAGGAGCTTTGGAAGCGAATCACGCGCTTGGTGTTCGTTCCCCGCGTTACGAGTTGGCTTAGTGATATGTGTGCGGGTCGCGATATATCGATTTCAAACTTTGACTTGGAGCACGCTGCCATTATGGATTCGGGAGCAGTCGACGAACTCAATCGGCTTGCGCGTGACCATTTTTCAAAGGGCGGATTCACCGACAAGCTTCCTGGTGGCAAGCTTCTTAATATAGAGGGCAGCGAGCAAGATCAGACTGTCGTTGACGTGACATTTGACGAAGTCGCCCGTGCTATTACGGATAGGATGGGGTCGACAATCATATCACTCTCTAAATTTGTCGCGTCATTCGATGTGGACTTAGTGATAGTCTCCGGAAAGCCCTCTGAACTTCCGACGATAAGGGAACTTGTTAGTTCTACCTTGCCGATCACTCGCGACCGGATTATTTGCGCAAAAGATTACTATGCGGGTGATTGGTACCCATTCAACGACTCCGGCAAAATCACTGACGGCAAAACGGTCACCGCGATCGGGCTGGCGCTTTACAAGGCGATAGAAAACGGTCGGATTCCGGGATGGGCTATTCGCCGTAACGATACGATACCTGAGCAAATCAGTTTCTATTGGCTTGGAATGCCACGGACGCCGGGACAAGCGTCACAAGTTTATCTTCAACCGGACCAAGACACGGCCACCGTCGAACTCATGGCGAACACCCGGATTGGCCGAAGGCTGCTTCCTTCATCTCGAGACCCTGAGCCAACTTACATTTTTCGCTGGATAAATCCCGGCAACCCCGCCCCCAACAGAATGGCAGTAACTCTGGAGCGACTTCGATCTGAAACCGGTTCCGGTTCTGAGGAACTCTTAATAACGCAGGTGAAGTCCCTGGAACAAGGGAAATCAGCGGATATCGCAGACGTAAGTTTGGACGTTTGTACCTTGAGTTCTGACGAATATTGGCTCGACAATCCGCGCTTTGCGGTAGTCTGGCCAGCCAATAATTAAATCATCCCCCTATGTCATTCCCAGACGATTCAGAAGATTCTCCTTCATCCGAGGCGTCCTTACAGGATAAAACAGTGCCTTTCGTGGCTAACTCTAGCGGTGAAGACACGCAGCCGACCGAAGATCTCTCCACCCCTTCTCCTGGTGAGACGCCTATTGAACCCGAATCACTGATTACGCCGACTGTGGAATCACCTTCAAACCCCGTTCCGCATCTTCAGCAAGGGCCGTTGCCTAGGTCTGTTGAGAATTCCACAGCTTTGCCCGCACCCGGCGCCGCAAAGCTAGCTGGTCTTCCAGTGTTAGACCTCCTGTCCACAATAGACCGCGCAGTGCGAAATTCCGACACTTGCGTTTCACTGCTCCATGAGATTCATGACGATTCTAAAAGTCGCTTGAACGATTTGCGGCAGGAGGCACTAGATCTCCGAGGTGAACTTGGTGAGATGACGGGCCAAGCGGCCTCGCTACAGGATGCTCTCAATAAGAAGACAGAGGTGCATACCGAACTACAGTCTAGGCTCGATTCCGTGAACGAACTCTGCCTTGGACTGGAAAAGCAAACCGAGTCTCTTCGACGCGAGCTTGAACAGGCAACCCAGGCTAATGGACAGTTACAGGGGCGCATTCAGTCGCTTGAAAGTGCGATGCTTCCAGCAGGCTCCGGAGGTTATATTCATTCCTTTTTAGACAGTCTGACTGGAGATGATCGCGAGCGAGCATTATATCACTTGCATTCAATTAAGTTCCATCTTTCCCATCCTGACGGAAGCACTGGGGATTTAATCGAGCAACTTTACCGTCTCAGCCAAGTTGCGTGTCAAAACTTGAGCCAAGAGCGAGCGGCGTTGGAATCGCTTCGAGGAGAATTAAACACGTTGATGACCGACCGTCTCTCAATCAGGGATGTATCCCCCGGAGATCCGATCGACGATGAGTGGATGACCGGTGCAGGTATGCTAGGCTGCTACAAGGTTGAAGCTGTTAAATCGTGGGCTCTGCAGCAGGGTACCAAAGTCCTTAGAAAAGCGGAAATCGTTCCTACCAAATGAGCGTTATCGTCAATAAGGACGGCCTTTGGGTCCAGGTCGGAACAAACGGAAGTTATCGTAAACTTCGAGCGGCGCAAAACGGCCTTTACTTCTGGGACGAAGTGAGTCAGCAGGTAATTCTGGACTCGGTGGGAGAATTTCTTCCGCACGTAAGGGAAATTGTGAACGACGGCAATTCCTACGGAGTGTTCCAAAAGGTCGTTGATGGCAAGGAAGTCTGCTCGACGAGCTCTCCCATCGCTAGCGAAAAACTGCCACGCGAACTTCTCGCCAGCGCCCGAGCGGCCGTATCGTGTCTTCGGGGTAAGTTGAATTCGCCTGCACTCACGCCGGAGGCTCGGCTGCTTATTGAAAAATTCACGCTTCCAGACCCAGCTAGGCTTCCAGAGTGTTATCGAATTTATCGATCCAAATCCGGAAAAAAGCTGATTATCCTTTGGGGATGTGAAAATACGCATGCTGACTCGATCGCTCCTGATCTCGCATTGAGCAAGCTCCCCAGGGAAAGCGCCCTAGCGGCATTCCTTGGGCTCTTAAAATGGCCGCTCTTGGCGCTTCTCCTCTTATGTTTGATCGCGTTATTGATCGGCCTGATTATGGCGTGGCCTAAAGCCAAGCTCCAGGTGTCCAAGCAAATCGTTGAACCAGCGGATTCGGTTCGAGTCAGTTTTGATGGCTCGAAAGGAAATGAGTTTGAGTTGGCTGGACCGAATGCGATCGCACAAGGACGGTCGGGCGATTATAATTTCAGAAATGTCGCTGCGGGAGTGGACGCAGATTGGCTGGCAGATATGGACCGTGCCTCAAGCGTCAGCCGTTATATGGATCTATCGTATGCATCGGTGGGCCAGCAGGAGGTGC
>Ga0302324_100006782_pt1 | contig 24536 bp, 16 predicted proteins | sample Palsa_T0_1_FD_201949 | JGI IMG/M metagenome (GOLD analysis project Ga0302324, IMG submission 201949) | Peat permafrost microbial communities from Stordalen Mire near Abisko, Sweden - Palsa_T0_1 | ecosystem: Environmental > Terrestrial > Soil > Palsa > Peat permafrost | place: Sweden: Abisko... | reverse complement strand
CAGAGAAATTGAAGCTGCGCTGGATTCTGGTCGAAGCGGAGTTCCTGAAGGAGTAGGCTACCTTGCGCACGAACCGTGATGCGGAGAGGGTCCGTCTGCACTTCGAGCACCCTCGGTCCCCAGTGCACGGTTTGCCGCGAGCCTGCGGTGAGGGCTCTGATGGCTGGGTCAGGCCACACCCTTTTGGCCAGGCTGCCGTCCCCGTAGAGCTGGTCCATCGGTTCGCCGGCTGCAGCGACGGTTACCCGCAAGATGTTGTCACTTAGGGCGGTAATGGTGAGTGCAAGAACGGGTGGTCCCGCAACTTGGTTTGCGAGCGCATGGGCGGCGGGCAGATGCAGCTCGAGGAGCATGCCGGCGCCGCTCGCCCCAAAACTTTGCAAGAGGCTTCGACGGGTAACTCTCCAAGACACTTGTTCCCTCCCAGCCGTGACAGGGAAAGGTTTACGTGGCGGGCGATTCTGTGTCAAGGAGCGCACCCGATGCGGGCCTCCGGAAACGTTTACTTGACGATAACTATCGAAAAAGTTTACAAGGATAGGCTGTACCCGCATCGAGGAGACACTCGCTTGCAACTTCCCATCTCTCGCCGCTCCTTCCTGGTTGCAACGGCAGCTGCCGTTGCTCCAACAGTCAGCGCCCTGGCCTTCCCTCGCAGCGAGGGTTTGTTGTCGTTCTCGGAGACTGAGAAGAGTCCATCCACCGTTCCATTTCCGAATTGGAAAAATACCGGAGTTATCGAGCTTTCAAATTCGCCTCATGCCCGGCTTAAGACGGTTCCGGTGAGCGCTGTCGTGATCAAGGACGGTTTCTGGTCGCAGCGCAGAACCACCAACGTCGAATCCAGCATTCCCAGCATGCACGACGAGCTGATCGCGCACGGGCGCATGGACAATTTCCTCCGGCTTCAAGGGAAGTCAGCCAGCCCGCAAAAGGGGCCCGTCTTTTCTGATTCCGATATCTACAAGTGGACGGAAGCGGTTGGGTTTGTTCTTCAGTCGGGGGACAGGCCGCCATTGCGCGAGACCGCCTCCACCATGATTCGCGAAGTCGTAGCCGTTCAGGAGCCATCCGGATATCTCAACACGTATTACGTGGGTGATCTGGCAGCAAAACGTATGCTGCCGGACATACAGACGACCGGCCATGAGATGTACAACCTTGGCCACATGCTGCAAGCGGCGATAGCCTACTATCGCGCCACCGGCGACCCCACGTTGCTGAACGCAGGCATTCGGTTTGTCGACGACTTCCTGCTCCCCAACTATGGACCAGGGACGAACCAAAAACCCATCGTTGCCGGTCATCCCGAGATTGAAATGTCCCTGGTCGAGCTCTACCGCACCACCGGCAATCGAAAGTACCTGGAGCTAGCCGGTTACATCCTGCATGGCGACGAGCGTGTTCCGCTTACCGATCAACAGATCACCTACATGTTCTGCGGCGTTCCGTTCCCTACGCGCACGAAACTCGAAGGACACGCGGTGCGCGCCATGTACGCATGTTGCGGGGCCACGGACTACTACCTGGAAACGGGAGATCCAGCGTATTGGAAGACACTCAACGCGCTCTGGGAGGATCTCGTCGCGCATCAAATGTACGTCACTGGCGGAGTGGGTGCGCGTTCGACGGGAGAGGCTTTCGGCGATGCCTACGAATTACCCAACGCACGCGCCTATGGGGAGAGCTGCGCCGCTATCGGCAACATGATGTGGAACTGGCGCATGCTGGCCGCGTCCGGAGAAGCGCGCTTTAGCGATGTTATGGAGTGTGCTCTTTACAACGGCATCAATTCGGGCATGTCGCTCGATGGCAAGACCTACTGCTATCGAAATCCCCTGGCGTTCGATCCCACTGGCGACTCCAGAGATCGTCACCTGGTACAGGGCAAGATCCGTAATCCGTGGTACGACACGACCTGCTGCCCGCCTAATCTTGAACGAACGTTTGCTTCGTTGCCAGGTTATTTCTACAGCACCAGCGCAGACGGCGTTTATGTGCATTTTTACGATAACTCTGAAATGAACTGGCATCTGCAGGATGGCACTGCGCTCTCCATCACGCAGATCACTCGCTATCCGTGGGAAGGAGAAGTCTCGCTTACCGTTACCCCGGCCGAAGCCAAAGAGTTCACCGTGTATGTCCGCATTCCGGGATGGTCGCAGAAGAATGCCGTACAGGTGAACGGCGTCTCCGTCGAAGGGGCAGTTCCCGGCCAATATCTGGCGCTGCGCCGGCGCTGGGCTGCGCATGACCAGATACACCTGTCTTTCGACATGACCACGCAGCAAGTCCGAGCCAACCAGGCGGTCGCCGACGATTTGGGGCGGGTCGCGTTCCGTCGCGGACCGATTATCTTTTGCATGGAATCTCTCGACCAACCCGGTCATGCAGACGAGGCGAATCTGTCTCCGTTTTCGGCAGCGCTCGAAGGCGACACCAAAGCTGTCTGGAATCCGGAACTGCTCGGAGGGGTTGAGGTGCTGGAGCATCCTGGCGCGGTCACGCAGAGCGCGGAGAAGTCGCTGTATTTCCCCGTGGCGCCGGTGGTTGGCACCAGGCCTACGGCGCTGCACCTCATTCCGTACTACGCGTGGGCGAACCGCGCGCCTACGGGAATGCAAGTTTGGATCCCATATATCCAAACCTAGAGTGATGCGCTGGGAGAGTTTCTCGGCGCGCATGAGAATGGAGAAGAAGATTTGCAGCCAGGACACAATGAGGGGGTTGGCTGATCATCTATTTCACCAGGGATTTCACCGGCCCTTTGCGCCTGGGCGTGCATCGCGCGTCGTACTGCAATGTCTCCTGCTGCTTTCGCTTGCCGCCTGTCGTAGAGGACAGCCGGTCATCGCCGTAGTTCCACGAACAGCAGGGAACACTTTGTGGGAGGGCGAACACGCAGGCGCTGCCTTGGCGGCTCACGAAAAAGGTTTGCGCGTCTACTACCAGGCACCCACGCGCGAAGATGACCTATCGAGTCAACTTGGAATCATCGAGCGAGCACTCGACCGGGGATGCAACGGCATCATCCTTTCGCCGGTCGAAGCACTGCCGTTCCGCACCACCATCCGAAGAGCGGTCGATAGCGGAGTACCCACCGTTATTGTCGGAACCGACCTGGGCATTCCTCCGGGGAAGAAGCTTGCCTACGTTCTGAATAACGAAGAGGCAGGGGGCGAATTGGCCGCGCGCCGAGTAGCGCGCATCCTGGGCGGCAAGGGGACCATTGCCATTGTGGGCATCAGCTCACAGTTGACGAGCACCGCAACCAGAGCGCGCAGCCTGGAGACGGTATTGGCCAAAGAGTTTCCTGATATTCACGTGATCGATCGGCGCCTTGGGCTGCCAACCGTACCTCAGGAGCAGCAGGTGGCTGAGGAACTGGTCAGCAAGGATGACCATGTGAACGCAATTGTCGCGCTCTCCGAGGCCTCCACACGGGGTGCTTATTATGCATTGGTCGAATTCAACAGGATTGGCCAGATTAAGCTCATAGGATTCGATCAGGATCTCTTGGAGCCAGTGAGAAGCGGTGGCATCGACTCTGTCATCCTGCAGAACACCTATGAAATGGGCCGGCGGGCTATGGGGATCATGGACGAGCAACTGCGGGGGAAGTCTCCCGAGCAGCAGGTCTCACTGGAGCCTCTGCTTTTGACGCGCGATAATATCGACTCTTCTCAAGTGCGCCAGATGCTGACGCTTGTCTGGTGGTACGACCAATGATTCGGCAGCTGCATCGGCGGCATTTTTTTATCGCCGTTGCCAGCCTTAGTGTCCTCGCGCTTGGAGCCGTCGGATACCTCGCCTATCGCTCCCAGGCGCAGCATGGACCGTCCTATCACGACTCGTTTGCCCAGGAAAGGCAGGACGAATGGCAGGCATTCGGTGGTACCTGGCAAATTATCAACGGCGCCATGCAGAACAGTTCCGACGAACGCGGAGCCAAGTTGATGGCCGGCTCAACCGATTGGCGGGACTATAAAGTGGACGCGGATGTGCAACTGCTGGGCGAGGCGGGGGACGCCGGACTCGTTATGCGGACAACTCAGGAAGAGGAGGGCGTCGATTCCTACCATGGCTATTTTGCCGGTCTTCGCGACCTGGATAATACGTTAATCCTCGGCCGGGCCGACTACGGGTGGCACGAATTTCAAGCCATTCCGGTGGCCTCCGGTGTGCACACCAGGGTCTGGTATCACCTGACGTTTCTTGCTTACGAGTGCACCCTTGCGGCAAGGACGATCTCACCTTCGGGGGAAACAACGACGGTAGCAATCCGGGATCCCTCGTGCGTCAAGGCGGGCCGCTTCGGCCTGCAGTCGTATGCCTCCGGCGCACTGTGGCGCAGCATAACCGTCAGCCGCGCAAGCCGGCAGGATCTGACCTCGCTGATCGGCGATCGCCCCGCCGGGCTTCCAACGGAACGGGGTGTCGCATGGACAGGCAATACGGATGCGTTGGACCGACGCAACGAAATTGAGCTGATCGATCGCGACATGCGCGACCATCATTCCGATTTAAGCGCCCAGCCTATCGGTAGCCTGCGCCTGCTCTCTCCCAATCAACCGTCACAGGTCACGGTGCACGGCGTGGTAACACTCATTTCGCCGGTGTTGTATGTTCAGGACGCCACCGGTGGATTGGCGATACCGAAGGCACGCACCACAAAGCCAATTCAGATTGGCGATGCAATCGAAGCCAAGGGTAATGCCGAGCTGCACGACTTCAGTTCCGTTCTCAGAGACGCAGATGTGCGTCCTCTGTGGACGCATACGCCCGTACCGCCTGTTGCGGTCTCCCCATCGCAAGCTGCTACAGGCGCGTTCGACGCCCAATATATCGAGGTGGAAGGGGTTCTGCGCAGCCTGGAGTCCACCAGTGATCACATGCTGGTTCTTACCCTGGATGAAGGTGCGCAGTCTTTCCGCGCCATTGCCAATGACAAGAGCCCGAACCGGACTGCACGCCGCATCAAAGAGCAAAGCCGCCTTCGCCTGCGAGGGGTGTGCGTGGTTGATTCGGCTTACACCCATGACCTTACCCCCTTCGCGCTGTTACTGCCGTCTGTGGAGGAAGCAGAGGTGATCAAGGGGCCGCCGTGGTGGAGCACCGGTAACATCGTGGCTCTGATCATCGGCTTTCTGCTCCTGCTGCTGGCCGCGCAAACCGGACATAGTTTCATTGCCCGGTGGAGGCTGCAGGCGGTCATGGAAGAACGAGAGCAGCTGGCCCACGAGATGCACGATACCCTGGCGCAAAACTTTGCCGGCCTGGGCTTTCACCTGGAGGGCATGCGCGACGATACCAGCGAAGAGAATCCCTTGCGCCCCCAGCTCGATTGGGCGCTTGACATGGTTCGTGATAGCCACAAAGAGGCCAGGCGCAGTGTCGCGGCGTTACGGCCACAGGCGCTTGAATCGGCGGGGTTGCTCACGTCGTTGGAGCAGGATGCCCAGCGCATGGTTGGACGCGGGGATGTTCAGATTGCGACGTCGCTTAGCGGAACGGAGCGCAAGATCCCCGTGTCCATTTCAGATACGTTGCTGCGCATTGGCCAGGAGGCGGTCGCAAATGCGGTTCGCCATGGCCAGCCCGATGCCCTGCAATTGGCCATTGCGTACGAGACCACTGCTTTGCAACTCACGGTGAGAGACAATGGCAAGGGCTTTCACCCATCGAACGGGTCATCGGGTTTCGGGATTCGCGGTATGGAGAATCGGGCGCATAGTATCTCGGCTGACCTGGAGATATCGAGCGCTCCGGGTGAAGGCACTACGGTGCAAGTCCGGGTGCCGATACCGCCTCCGCTCCTGCATGCTTCCTGGCCGCGTTTTGCCTGGCAATGGTTGTGGAGACGAGGACGTAATGGAAGGTCAAACGGTTAATTCAGCTATTCGGTTGCTCATCGTCGACGATCATCCCGTCGTCCGCGCTGGGCTCATCAGCATGCTGCGCAGGCAGAGTGTGCTGAAGGTTGTTGGCGCGGTGGAAAGCGGCGCCGCAGCGCTTGCCTTTGTGGGGCGCAACGCCGTCGATGTGATCCTGCTCGATCTCCGCATGCCGAAATTGAACGGTATCGAGACGTTGCAGGCTCTTCGGCAGATCCACCCCACACCACGGGTCGTCATCCTGTCCAGTTTCGATTTCGAGGAGGAGATTTTTCGCGCGGTCCAGGCCGGCGCGAAAGGCTATATATCCAAGGATACGTCGCGGGAAGAGCTGGTGGCCGCCATTGTGGCGGCGCACAACGGCAAGACATATTTTCCGCAACACATCGCGGGCAAGCTGGCGGAGAGAATGCTGCGTTCAAGCCTGAGTCCTCGCGAGCTGGAGATTCTGCAGGCGTTGTCAAAAGGGCTGACCAACAAGGATATAGGGAGGATTTTGCAGATCAGTCAGTTTACTGTCCGTAATCACATCAAGCAGATCACCACGAAATTGGAGGTCTGCGATCGGACAGAGGCAACCCGGGTCGCGATTCAGCAGGGGATCATTGTTGTCGCGCAGTAGTGGGATTTTCCGGGTAGGTTCTTTGGCCTAAAGTGTCTGTGTGAGAACCGGAGGACATCGCAGACCCCTCCAATCGCCAAGGCCCGGAGGGCCGATCGCTAAAAGTCAGCCCAGCCCGGGAGGGGCTGGGTATCGATCCCGATGAGGAGCGCCGTAGGCGCGGAACCATGCGCGCCGACGATCCTTAAATATGTGATGAGATCGGTGCCGCACCTACGGCGCTCGGGATCGCATGATTTGTTATCCCAGCCCTGCCGGGCTGGGCTGACGTTTAGCGGTCGGCCCTCCGGGCCTTAGCGATTGGAGGGAACCTGCCGTGTCCTCCAGTTTTCACGCAGGCTCTTCAGGCTGAGGTGCTCAGTCTCTTTGAATTTCCGCTGATGCATAGAGGGAGAGGGAAAAGCCGTGCCTCAGGACCTGAAGACCAATGGGGTTAGAGGATGGGTGTCCGGGGCTAACCGTCGAGGCAAAAGTCGCTATGAAAGCGACAAACAGGGGAATCCGCAGCGAAGGGTTTTGCGTAGCGATCATGAAAGCCGAGCGTCGCACAATGTCAGAGGCTGTGCAGGTTTCCTGCGCCCCGCCTTCCGAATGAGGGCTCCAGAGTAGAGACGGGAGAGCAAACAGGAAGTTTCTACGTTCGTGTCGTCGCCGCGGTATTGCTGCGCGCGGCTGGCGTAATTCGGCACATAGTACATGTGTACTATTGCGCGCTCAAACCTCGATCAACTAGTGTTCGGCTGCTTGCATTGGGTGCGTTGTGTAGCGGCCGAATGCGAGTTAGGCCGAAATTTGCAGCTGCCGGTGGCGGGCAGGGTATAGGCAGAAAACGTTTCCCCGGAATGGCCAGACGCGGACAGCTTTAGAACGTGATTGCGGGGCTTTCGGAGAACAGCACCAACTTTTAGGAGGCATACGTTGAAACGAACATTGCTCATCTCATTCGTGAGCTGCGTACTGCTGTGCGCACAGACTGCGCTGGCACAATTCACAGGAGCGCTGTCAGGGACAGTTTTCGATCCATCCGGCTCCGTAGTACCGGATGCCAGCCTGCAGCTGACCAATACCTCCACTGGAGTGCAGTTGACGGCGAAATCCGATGCTCAAGGGCAATACCATTTCAACGCCCTGGCACCGGCAACCTACCAACTGACGGCGCAGAAGCAGGGGTTCAGCTCGGCACAGAATGGGTTTACCCTGGAGACGGGCCAGACCTTGGCCCTGGACCTGAGACTTGCTGTCGGGACTGCGTCTCAGACTGTCCAGGTCACGACTCAAACCCCCACCATCGACACCGCGGATACGCGCATACAGGAAACGCTTTCTACGCAAACCTTGTCGTCTTTGCCGCTCGCCGGTCGCAGCATGATCTCCCTCGTGACCCTTGCCCCAGGAGTTTCCGGCTTAGGTGTCACCTCCAACGGCAGCCCCGGTTCTGGCCGCGATAATTACTCTACCGAAACGCAGGTCGATGCCAGCGCCAACGGTCAAGGCGCGGTGGGGAATATGTACGTGGTCGATGGCCTGGACGTGACCAGCTCGATTCGCCCCGGTGTCCTGAACATGACCCCGAACCCGGACACCATTCAAGAAGCAGCGATCCAGACCAACACCTATGATTCGAATTATGGACGGGCCAGCGGAATCCAGACCCTGATGACCACCAAGTCCGGCACCAGTGCCTACCATGGCAATGCCAGCGACTACTTCACCTATCAGGGGCTCTTTGCCGGGACGGAGTTTGCCCACAAGTACAGCCCGTTCCACAGCAACAATATCTCCGCAACCATTGGTGGTCCGATCATTCCCCATCACGATGCATTCTTCTTTTTCGGCATTGAGCCGCTGCGTTCCTCGGCGGGCGTGACGGGCAATGTCACTTTTGAAGATCCGCAGTTTACCCAGTGGGCGACGACCAACTATCCCAACAACCTGGGATCTCAGCTGCTGGCCAAGTACCCGGTCAGTCACATCAGCAATGCCCAGGTCTCCTCCCTGGTGTCTGCGACTTTCCCCACAACCTGCGGTACAGCGGCAACGAACTTTCTTCCCTGCACGCTGCCGTTGGTCGACTCGGCTAACTACTCCAATACCGGCTACAGGAATGGCGATCAGTACTTTATTCGCATAGACAAGCCCTTAGCGGCCGATCGGCTCTATGGCACGTTTTTTCGTACCACTCTCAGCAGCAATAACCCGAACCCACGCACGGCCTTCCAGTCAACGAATACTTTCACCCAATGGGCAGTCCAGGTGAACGAGTCACATACGTTTAGCGCGAACACGTTGAACCAGGCCTCCTTTGCTGCCATCCGTGTGGAGGGTCTTGAACCAGCTGCGGGCCTATTTTCCGTTCCCGTAGTCAATGTGACTGGCATAGGTCAGGGCTTGGGATCTGGATTCGCGGCGGGCGATTTTATTCAACACAACTATCATTGGCGTGACGTCCTCACGCATGTATATAAGTCGCACAACATCAGCGCAGGTTATGAAGGCCTCTTCGGCGATGATGTGGAGCTCTTCTCCGGTCCGTATGATCAGCCGAATTTCGATTTCAACAACCTGCTGGACTTGGCGCAAGACAATGTCTACACAGAGTTCAATGTTGCCTATACTCCGCTCACCGGTGCAAAGATCCAGTACGACTGGAACGCGGCCGGAATAACCAATGGTCTCTTTGTGCAGGACACATGGAAGATTAAGCCCAGGTTGACTGTGAACTACGGAATACGCTGGGATGACTTTGGCAATCCATATTCGCGCGACGCGAACACGGTTTTCGGAAACTTCTTCTACGGTCCTGGACAAACCCTGCAACAACAGATTGCCAATGGATTCGTAGTCGCCCACCATCATGCGTTGAACCGGGCCGTCACCGACGTGTTCACCCCGCGCGCTGGGGTCGCGTGGGACTTGACGGGTAACGGGAAGTGGTTGGTCAAGGGCGGAGCTGGATTCTTTCACAACTGGCCCACGCTCGCCAATCTTCAGGAACAGTACCGCGGCAACCCGCCGGGCCCCATCTTCCCCACATTCTATGGAGGCAAAACGCCGGCCCCGATATTTGGTCTGGGTACGTCGAATAAAGCGCCCTTCAACTACACCTATCCGACTCTGCCGGCGGAGCAGCTGGATTCAAAGGGTGGACTCCAGGGCATACAGTTCAACATCGGCGGGATTGACCCCAACCTTGTTTCCCCGGTCAGCTACATCTATTCGTTCGGGCTCGATCACGAGCTGCTGTCTAATTTGGTAGCTACCGTCTCGTATGCGGGATCCGTTGGGCGCAACCTACTTTCCGGCGGGGGGCAAGTCTACAATGTCAGTTATGGGCAGGATATCAACGAGCTGCCGGGAGACTTGATCCTCCACAACAGCCTGGTTCCGACGCGATTGAATACCAGTTTCGGACAGGTGCTGTATACACAAAACGATCGGGTGTCCAACTACAACGCGCTTATCCTTGCCTTGCGCGGCAGGTACCGGCGGGCATACTTCAACGCTTCCTTTACCCACTCATCGTCTAAGGACGACACCCAGGTCTATCCGACTTATATCAATCCTCATCAATATTACGGACCTTCGATATGGGACATCCCCAATCGTTTCTCCCTGGTATGGAACTACGAATTACCCAGCCCCAATAACGGCCTGGGCCTGGTTGGGAGGGTTGCCGGAGGCTGGCAGTTGAGCGGGACGACGATTCTGCAGTCAGGGCCGCCGTTCACTGTATCCACCAATGCCAGCTTCGATCCGTTGGTAAATGCCGCCGGTACCTTTACGGGATATGCTCCGGGCAGTGGGGATTACAACGCGGACGGAGATAACTTCGACTTTCCTAACGTCAATAGCTACTCCTACTCCACCAGCCGCAAGTCGTACTTAACCGGGCTCTTCGGTTCGACACATGCCGCCGCCTTAGCTAACTTCCCCGCGCCCACCACGTTCGGTACGGAAGGGAATGAACGGTATAGCGCCTTCCGTGAACCTGGATTCGAGGAGTGGGATGTGGCTTTCCTGAAGAATACGAAGCTTACGGAAGCGGTCAATTTCCAACTCCGCTTCGAGTTCTTCAACCTCTTTAACCGGCCCAACCTGAACACGGTCGACACCAATCTGCCCGACGGAAATTTGGGCCAGGCGACGGGGCAAAATGTGCCGCGTTTCCTGCAGATAGGCGGAAATATAATTTTCTAGAAGCCTTTCCGGACAGATGCGGTCCAGGCTGAGTCCAAATTGTTCCGCAAACCACGCGGCATTTACAGATCACCGTTTATGCCGCGCCTTTTTCCTAACCCGGGTTTTGTCGCGCATGAATCAATCATCACCGCTGAGAACTGGCACGGCCGCCCAAGCGAGATGCAGCTGGCTCGCGCGCGCATTTGCTTTCGTTACGGTTCTTCTTTTCGCTTTCTTTCCGGCATATGGTCTAGGCCAGGGAAACGCCGATCCGGACCAGATTATGCAGGCGCTTCGGGCAAAGGATTATCCCGCCGCGGTATCCGCCGCGGACGCCGTGCTGGCAACGCATCCCACTCACCCGGAGGATTGCCGCATTCTTGTCATGCGGGGTATGGCGCTGCGCGGCGAAGGGCGAGCAGACGACAGTCTGCAATCCTTTCACACGGCGCTGGATGCTTGCCCGCATTTTGTTCCGGCGCTGGAAGGCGTGGCCCAGATCGAGTACGCACGGCACTCACCCGATGCTGTGCCCGTCCTGGAGGAATTGATTTCGATCAAACCAGACGATCCGACTGCCCACGCGATGCTTGCCGTGTTGGCATGGCAGCGGGGTGACTGCGTATCCGCTCTTCCTCACTTTGAAAAGGCATCGTCGCTGGTGCAGCAGAATCCCGAAGCCAAGCGTGAATACGCTTCTTGCCTGCTGGCCGAAGGCGAAGCCGTTCGTTCCGTGGATCTCTACCGGCAGTTAATGGAGGAATCGCCGAACACGCAAACACGCCTGCAATTTGCGGTTGCTCTCTGGAAGGCGAAGCAATTGGACGAGGCGCTTGCTACCCTGTCTCCCCTGATTGTGGCGGGATCCACGAATGCACACGCTCTTGCCCTCGCCGCGCAGATCGCTGAGGAAAAGGGCGAGACCCCACAGGCGATCGCGTGGCTGCGGCAGGCGATCGTCGTGGATCCTTCGGCAGTAAAGAACTACGTGCTCTTCGCCACCTTTGCCTTCAACCACGATTCCTTCCAGGTGGGCATCGACATGATCGATGCCGGCCTCAAAGTCTTGCCCGGGGCAGCGCCTTTGTACCTCGCGCGCGGTGTGCTGCGGGTTCAGTTGTCGCAAATCGAGGGAGCTTTGGACGACTTCGAGCAGGCCCATCGCCTGGACGCAAATCTTTCCTTCGCTGAAGATGCGATGGGCATGATCCATAGTCAACAGCATGACAACCAGGGGTCTTTAGAGGTTTTTCGCCGGCACGCGGAGAAAAACCCGCGCGACCCTCTTCTGCAGTATCTCTATGCGGAAGCTTTATTGGAGAGCCCCGACTCGGGCAAGCCCGAGGTGCAAGCGGAAGCGATCCGCGCCGCGAACCAGGCAGTCAAGCTCGAATCTGACTATCAGCCGGCACGAGACCTGCTGACTGTTCTCTACATGCGTGCGGGAAATGCTTCGGCTGCAAAACAGCAGGCCGAGGAAGCTCTCAAGCGAAATCCTGATGACACTGCCGCGCTTTATCAAGAGATGATGGCGGATCGCAAACTCGGCCAAAAAGGCGACGTCGATGGATTAGTGGCACGGTTGAAACAGCTCAAGCAGAGTGAGCAGGAGACGACAACCAAATATCTCCTGCAAGATGTGCCGTCCACTTCGACTCGATAGGATGGACTCGATCCACGAAGAGTTCCGTCTAACATGGGGCGCTCTATTCCGCTCAAGTCAGGGATCACGCAGAAGGGATTAAAACATGGGTTATCCATCACGAAGGACATTTCTCAAGGGCGGTGCTGTCGTTGCTGGTGCGCAGCTACTCCCTCGCCGGCTGCGTGGGGCTGCATCTGCCACTGACGCTGTGACCACAAAATTACAGCAGTTTGACTACGGCGACGTGCAACTCCTCGAAGGTCCAATGCGCGAGCAGTTCGAGCGCAACCATGCCTTGTTCCTGGCTCTCAGCGATGACGCGCTGCTCAAGCCGTTCCGGCAGCGTGCTGGCCTGGCGGCTCCCGGAGAGGACATGGGCGGCTGGTATAGCTGGTCGAAGGATTTCGACCCGCCGCACAATATGACGGGATATATTCCGGGCCATAGCTTCGGGCAATACCTGTCGGGGCTTGCCCGGGCGTATGCCGTGACCGGCGACGCGGCAACGCGGCAGAAAATTAACGGCTTGGTGGAGGGCTTCGGAAAGACCGTCACGGAGAAGTTCTACGTCGACTATTGCTTGCCTGCCTATACTTTCGACAAGACCAACTGCGGTCTCATCGATGCCCACCAATTCGCCGGTGATCCCATGGCACTGAGTGTCCTCAGCCATGCGACGGACGCGGTGCTGCCGTATCTTCCCGCAAAAGCGCTTTCCAGGCAGGAGATGGAGGCAAGGCCACACGCAAACATCGCCTTCACCTGGGATGAGAGCTATACGCTCCCGGAGAACTTCTTCCTGGCCTACAAGAGCAGCGGGAACTTTCGCTACAAGCAGCTAGCCGTGCGCTTTCTTGAAGACGACACGTATTTCGATCCTTTGGCGGATGGCAGGAATATTCTGCCCGGTTTGCATGCTTACAGCCACGTGAACGCGCTCTGCTCGGCAACGCAGGCCTATCTGGTATTGAACAGCGAGAAGCACCTGCGGGCAGCCCGCAACGGATTCGATTTCGTATTGACGACACAAAGCTTTGCCACTGGCGGCTGGGGTCCAAATGAGACCTTCCGGGTTCCGGACAGCGGCGATATGGCGGCCAGCCTGGAAAAAACGCATTCCAGCTTCGAAACTCCTTGCGGAGCTTACGGACACTTCAAGATCGCTCGCTATCAAATGCGCGTGACCGGTGACAGCCGCTACGGCGATAGCATGGAGAGGGTTCTCTACAACACCATCCTCGGGGCCAAACCGCTGCGGCCAGATGGGACAAGCTTTTACTACTCGGACTACAACAACGATGCTTCCAAGTTCTACTATGAGCAAAAGTGGCCTTGCTGCTCGGGCACGTTCCCACAAGTCACGGCTGACTACGGTATCAGCTCGTATTTCCGTTCCGCCGACGGCGTCTATGTCAACCTCTTTGTCCCTTCGCGCGCGAGCTGGCGAATGGGGTCGGCGCGCTACTCACTGGAACAGCAGACGCACTATCCGCATTCACCAGAAGTGAGCATTCGAGTGCGCGCAGAGCGGCCGGAGAAGTTTACGGTTTATCTCCGAGTGCCTGGTTGGGCGGGAAGTAAAACCTCGATTGCCATCAATGGCAAGAGCTTTCCGGCGCCACTACAAAGCGGCTCCTTCGCGGCCATCGAGAGAGAGTGGAAGGACGGAGACCGCATCGAGTACACCATCGATATGCCGTTCAGGCTGGAATCGATCGAGCCCAAGCAACCGAATATCGTGGCGCTGCTACACGGGCCGGTCGCGCTGTTCGCCATCGATCCTGCGGTGGGCCAATTCACGCGCGCTGAACTTCTTGGCGCCCGGCAGCAGGGCTCGATGCACCTGGTGCAATCAGGCACTCGACAAATCCAGTTCCGCACGTTCGACCAGATCCAGGACGAGAAGTACCGTCTGTATCATGAAGTCTCCGGTTGAAGGGAGGTTGGCGGATTGGAATAGGCTCATTTCCGGTACCCCTCCTGCTACAAAGAAAAAAGCGCAGCGGCTGAAGAGTTCTCACGCGGACTCTTCAGGCCGTACCCTTCAGAGTTGCTGTGGGGAAAGGGATACTGCAGATCCCTCGGCTGCGCTCGGGATGACAAAGTTTAGGGTTGTTACATACGCCAAGTCTTGGTTGGTCGGATGGGAAGATTCGCCAGACTACCTTTCCCGTAGCCTGTGAAGCCTGGACCTGCCCTGCAGCGGAGGCCGCAGATTCTGAAGCCCCCGCGCTTTTTTGTTTGCCAGTACGGGCTTCAGCCTGTTCGCATGAAAAGTCACTTCGCTAGCGATTCACATCACTGGCCGGTAACGACGAGGGAAGCAGGCAACGCGGCGCTTGCTCGACCGGCGCCAGTTTCGAGCGTGTGACGTGCAGGCGATTGACGCGCAGGTAGCGCAGCCGCAGGCCTCCGGCCATATCAGGCATTGACTGCGGGGTCTTGGTCAGATCCACCAGCACCAGCAGCGCTGCTTCCGCGGGGTTGTCATAGCTCTGGGTGACACCTACTCCAAAAAATGCCGGGTCAGCCATCAACTGAGGCGCAAATTGCCGCTGCACCTCGGCCGCGGCCCGTAAGACGTCCGCAGGCAAATGAATGCCTTCTACCTGGGGCAGAGTCGTGGGCTCAGTGCCAGCGCTCATGTTGGTTGCGTCAGTAGGGATCACCAGGGTGCGGATGCCGTTGATAACCTTGGGGACCGCAGCTCCCGGCTTGTTCCTGTCTACGTAGACGATCACGGCGGCTTCGCCCGGACTGTCCAGGCTCTGCCCAGTGGCAACGCCCAGGATTCCGTTATCCGGCCGGGTCAGCAGGGCGGTTGCCGATTCGGCCGCCAATTTGGCCGCCGCCATCTGGAACGGAGGGACGTTGCGCGTCGCCGGGGCGGTGCGCTCATCGTAGTTGGAGCAGGTGATGGGATGCGAAGCCCCACCCGCAATCTGCAGCCCATCGGTATGGCCAGCCTGGTCCAGCTCGTTGAGAACGTCCTGAATAGGATTGGCCACGCTGAAGCCGTGATTGCTGTCGTCGGCCCCGCTGGCAAAAAATAGCCCTACGGGTTGTGCATTGCCGGCGTCGAGCACCAGGGCCCCGGAATCGCCGCTGTCGGCAAAGCTGGCTCCGGGCATGCCGATCTGGTTCACGTAAGTCTTGGTGTAATAGGGCTTGGTTTCGGCGCAATCGTAGTAGTAGTCCACCTGCACGCTCAGATTCACGGTGTTCACGGTCGAGCAGGTCAATCCCGTGGTTCGCCCGCTCTTGACCACACGCAGTTGGCTGAGCACGCCGGCGGAGAGCGCCTCCCCGGTACCCGCCGCCGGCGCCGCAGGACTGAGTACGCCATTGACCGACGGGCCTAACTGCAGGATCGCCCCGCTTGCGTCCACCGCGGGAGTGGCGGCTGCCAGCGCCGCATCCACGTTGCTCTGCGAGCTTTGCAGGGGCACCACATATCGCAAAGACCCCACAGTGCGGCCGGCTTGCGGGTTGCAGTTGAGGTCGACCAGCGCGGGTTGCACGATGGTGTCGCCAGTTCGCGCCTGATCCGATTCGGCGAGTACATGGTTGTTGCTGAGAATAAAGAGATTGCTGTTCCGGTCCGCGACCAGCGCTCCCAGCGTTCCTCCGCAGCAGTCATTTACGTACTCTTTTCCGCCGCCGTCCTTCTTGGAGTCGTAATCGTTGGCATTGCCTCCGGAAGAGCCCATCTCCACGTAGCCGGTCTGCACGGCTTGATTTTGCAGGCCTGAGCTCGAGAACCCGGCTCCATTCAGGAGAATGTGAAGCGCGGCTGCGGAGTGGGGATTACCAGCGGCAAGCCCCACCACAAAGACGGAAGGGCCGCCCGCGGGCAGGGAACGGGGAGCCGTATAGGTTGCGGTACAGGAGGTATAGGTGCGGCTGGAGCGAGTACACCTGGTTTCGCCGATGCTCCCGTAGCTATCGCCGGGATCGATCTCGCCCCCCGGGGTGGTCCCTAGCGACCACTGGATGGAGCCGGAATTCACTTCAGCGATCTCTCCCGTGACCTGAATCGTGCCCCCGGGCGCCACGCTGGCGGTCTCAGGGGTAAGCACCTGGACGAATCCGGGAGTCACGGTAAGCAGGTAGCTTGCGGTCGCGGCGGGGTCGGTTTTGGATGTTGCCATGACCTGGACCTGCACCTGGTCCCGCGAGAGCAACGCCGGCGGCGTATAGGCGCCATTCGCGTTGATGGCGCCCTGACCGAGGGAAGGGTCGTTTTGCCCCCCCACGATGCTCCAGGCGACGCTCAGGGGGGCGCCGGAGGCCAACCTGGCGCTTAACTGGCTGGTGGTGGTGGTGTCGATGGCGGCCTTTTCCGCGCTAATGACCAGCGCGCCCGGGCTGGAACCTGCAGGCGCGTTCACGGCTCCGCACCCTGCCATGAGCAGGAGCAGCAACGGTGTGGCGACAGACAGAAATTTCAGACCGGATTTGCGCATTGCCGCTCCATCCATGCCTTGCGCTCTAAGCTGCGCTCCGCTTCGTCAGACGTAAGCGACCGCGGAATGCCTACGGCAAGAGTAAGAATATGCCAGCGGGAGAGAAGAGTTTTATGAAATTACGCGTTTGAGAAACCCTCGGATTCCGATACTGCCCAAAATGGTGAGTGACGCGAGCAGGGCAAAAATGATAAGCAGCGCCGGCATGTGAGGAATGCCTGGGGTAAGCGCCGCGCGCAGACCCTCACTCATGTACACAATGGGGTTGATCAGCACCGCGATCTGCAGCCAGCGCAGATGATTGAGGTAGGCCCAGGGATAATAGACACAGCCCAAAAAGGTGATCGGCACCACCACGATGGAGAAGAGCAAGCCGATCTGCTGGGGCTTGATGTTGGCGCCGATGGCCAGTCCCAGCGCGCTGGCTACCAGGCTGGAGAGCACGAGCACCAGGATAGCCAATGGCCAATTGTCTACCTGGGGCTTCACCGGCACGGCGGGGATGAAATAGGCAAGGGGCACCACCAGCAGCGCAGCCAGCATGCATTGCAACGCGCTGAAGCACATTTTTTCCACGGCAACCGCAGCGACCGGCAGGGGACACATGACCCGATCGTCGATCTCGCGGGTGATGCCGAACTCCTGGGATAACGGAAGCGCCACGGCAGCGATGCCGCTGAACATAATAGCGACGGCCATCAAGCCGGGCAGCAGGATGGTGGCGAAATCGCCTCCACTCCCAACCATCGGATTGCCTCGTCCCATATGAGGAAAGACATAGGTAAAGACGAAGAGAAACAGCAACGGCTGCATGACAATACGAACCACGAAGGGACCCAGTTCGCGCCGGAGCACGCGCAAATCGCGGAGCATGAGCCCAAGGAAAGCGGAAACGTAGGGGGTTTTAGTCACGTAGATCCCTTCCCGTGAGGCGGATGAATACTGTCTCCAGGCTCGGCTCATTGATGGAGATGTCACGCAAGCCCAGGCTTTGCGCCGCCTGCACAATCTGCGGCAACAGGCCATCGGTGCCCTGGGAGAAGACACGAATTCCATCGCTGATGGTTTCGACCGAGGCTACATTGGGCAGCCTTTCCAGAGTTTTTACCAACTCTGTCGAGCCCTCCATCTGGCGCAGCTTGAGCTCGAAGATGGTCTGCGCGCCTAACCGGGTCTTCAGCAGCTCAGGGGTATCCTGCGCCAGCAGCTTGCCATGATCCATGATCGCCACCCGGTGACAGATTTCATCGGCTTCTTCCATGTAGTGGGTGGTCAGCAGCACGGTGATTCCCTCGCTACCCAATCCTTTGACCGCCTCCCACATGGCGATTCTGCTCTGCGGATCGAGGCCCGCGCTGGGCTCGTCGAGGAAGAGAACTGCGGGGCGGTGGGCGATGGCGCGGGCAATTTGTACCCGCTGCTGTAGGCCACCGGAGAGCTGAGAGGGAAAGGCCCCGCCCCGCTCTTGTAAATGGAACTGCGACAGTAGCTGTTGCGCGCGGGTCTTCGAGTCGGCGCTGGAAAAGCCGAAGTACCGGCAGTGAAAGTAGAGATTTTCGAATACCGTGAGCGAGCGATCGAGGGTGTTGTATTGCGGGACCACCCCTATGTTGCGTCGCGCCGTTGCCGGCCTCGCAACCACATCCACTCCAGCGATCGTCACCTGGCCACTGGTGGGCAAAGCGCGCGTGGTTGCGATGCTGATGGTGGTGGTTTTTCCCGCTCCATTCGGTCCCAGCAGACCGAAGATCTCGCCTTGCTCGACCGAGAGGTCGATGCCATCGACAGCGACCACGCGCGGCTTTTCTTCGTAGACTTTGGTCAAGCCCCGGATTTCGACGATCACTGATCCCAACCTTGCAGGCAGCCGGCCTGCCGACATCTGGAGCTTACCCCTTGCCTACAGTATGAGACATCAGAAGCGATGCTCTTTCACCGCATCAAGGGAATTGCGATTGGATGTAGAGAGTTGGGTTGTCTCAACAAAGAGAAGCTCCGTATCGGGCCGCACGCTGTGTGCGCCATACGATACGGAGCTTGGACTTTGCCGGCTGGGCTCGTTGAATACTTTAAGCAGCCGCGTTCGATTTATTTGCGCGCCGGGTCAGGAAGCTGCCCGCGGGCATCGACGAACCAATAACCGCTACTGGACCAGCGGTGGTAGCCTTCATGCGACGCACTTCGCGCGCGCTCAGCGGCGTCATGCGCTCCGGCGAATAGTAGATCTGCTTCCCACAGTCCAGGCATACTTTATAAGTTTGCTGTTCCAACGTGAACGGCCTTGTTTGACTCCAATGGCGGCAGCCAAAAACAATGTCGTAGAAAAAACCAAGCAGGCTTTGAATCCATGTCATAAAATTACTCCCCCTAAAGCGAGCAGTCGTGTTGGCTTAAAAATCGTACTGTTAAGATGCATTCTGCACGAAAATGTCGCGTTTGTCGTAGGGAAAATACAGCTTTCGTTCCAGAGGATCACCCGAAAGTTACTGACCTTCTGGTAGCCCAGCAGATTCAATCAGATAGGCGGGTTCTTGATCTGGATCAAGACGCTCAAGCAACAACCTGGATTACGATTTTCCCGAAATGATATCCGTTTTCTATGGTTGAAAGAGCCTCGCGAGCTTGCGGGAAGGGAAAGATTTTGTCCACCACGGGCCGCAGGTGGCTGGCTGCGATTGCCCGGTTCATGGTCTCGAAATGTGCTCGTGAGCCCACATAAACGCCCTGGATCCTGACTTGGCGATGGAGGATAGGCGCAATGGGCAGCGGCTGGTCCGATGGGCTCAGGATTCCGATCTGAGCTATCGCGCCGCCGGTGCGCACCGCTTGCAGGGACTGGATGAAAGTGCCGGCTCCGCCCACTTCAACAATCAAGTCGGCTCCGCGATTGCTGGTTTGCTGCAGCACCCATTTTGCCCAGTCTGGAGTTTGTCGATAGTTGAGGCCGGCGTTGAGTCCCAAGGTCCTTGCCCGGTCCAGTTTTTCATCGCTGCTGGAAGTACCGAGCACCGTCGCTCCCATCAGCTTTGCGAATTGCAGGGCAAAGACCGAGACTCCTCCAGTGCCTTGGGTGACCACTACATCCCCAGGCTTCACTTGTCCCACGTTGACCAATGCGTTCCATGCGGTGACTCCAGCGCAGGGGAGCGTAGCGCCTTCTGCATAGGAAAGGTGTTCGGGAATGGCCACGACACCGCTTGCCGGCAGGACTACGTATTCGGCGAGCATGCCGTCGATGTCGCCGCCTAGAGCACCGCGGCTCCGTTCCGCGGTCGGCGCGCCATCCAGCCAGTTCTGCATGAAGATTCCCGCCACGCGTTGTCCGACCGCGACGGTCTTAACGTCTTCTCCTAATTCGACCACCACGCCTGCTCCGTCAGAGCAGGGAATACGAGGCAATGGCATTTTAGGGTTGTAATGGCCTCGCACCATGAGCAGGTCACGGTAGTTCAGTGACACGGCATGAACCTTCACCAATACTTCTCCGCGCCCGGGGTGCGGTTGGGGCAAGTGTTGCAAAACGAGTTGCTCGATGCCGAACGATTGAATTTGCCAGACTTTCATTTTTCCTCCCCTCCAGCCGTTGCGGGATGCGAAGGCTGCGGGAAACAACGGGTTGGAGCAACATCGCGAGAACGACGTAGCTCCTGAGGAACGCAAAGGGCGCCCAAACAAGATCTTAGCCTGTGGGCGCCCCTCGCAATGACGTACCATAGAGATATGGCGCGTGGCTGGGAGAGCAAGTCTGTTGAAGAGCAGCAATCGTCCGCGGATCTAACCGCTTCGGGAGCGGTTCTTGATGCTAACAAGCGCGACGGGCTGGAGCGCGCAAAGCGCGAGCGGCAAAAGCAGGAACTTGAACTGCAGCGCGAACGCGTTCTTTCCGAGCGCACGTCGAGCCCAGTGCGCCGGGCTGCGCTGGAAGCGGCCTTAGCCGATATTGAATCCCGTCTCGCCTTGCTTTCCTAATCGGGCGGCAGATACTGGTGTCCCCCTCCTTCCAAATCCAAGCTGTGCCATCCGCATTTTATGTCTCCAGTTCGCGTGGTCATAGCTGCTGTTTTCTTGGGCAAAGAATACGGGCGCCCAGGAAAACCTGGGCGCCCGGCTGGTCACTCGACGCAATGGAACGCTACTGGGGTGGATTGCTCGTCCCTTGGGGCAGAGCCGCCGCCGGCGCAGGCTGGCTTTGCTGTACGCCGATTGCACTGCCCGAAACTACCAGGTTGACGCGGCGGTTTTGCGCTCTTCCAGCGGCCGTCGCATTGTCTGCAACGGGGTTGCTCATGCCATAACCGGTCGCAGTGATGTTGTCAGGGCCGACGCCCTGCGAAACGAGATAAGCGCGCACCGCATCGCCTCGCTGCTGCGAAAGCGTCAGGTTGTATTGGTCGCCGCCTATATTGTCGGTGTAGCCCTCTACCTGCACCTTCAAATTCGGATAAGCGAGCAAAATCCCGGACACCTTGGCCAGCTTTTCCCGGGCATCCGGTTTGAGTGTGTATTTGGCAGTGTCAAACAGAACGTCGGACAAGTTCACGATTAATCCGCGCGCTGTCTCCTGGGTCTGGAGAACCTGGTTCAACTGCGCTTTCAGGCGTTCCCGCATCTGTTCCGTCTGGTCGGTTGCTTGCGCGGCACTATGTTCCGCGGCAGCCTGGGCCGCCCTGGCATTTGCTGCGGCTGCCTCTGCCTGGGCCCTCTGGGCATCGGCTTGAGCCCTCTGCAGGGCCTCCTGTTGGGCTGCCATTTGCGCCTGCTGCGCGGCCTCCTGGGCTTGTGTCACCTCCAGTTGCTGCTGGCGCTGCTTCTCCTCCACGATCTTGCGCAATGTGCTTACGCGTGCGTCCTCCGCGTCCTGCACCGCGCCGCGAGCGTAGGTGATCATCTCCTTGCGCTGGCTCTTCTTGGTGTCGAGCGCCTGTGCATTCTCCAGTTCCTGTTTGGCTTTGGCCAGGATATCCGGTGCGTACTGAGCCGCGCCCGTGGCCTCCGCAATTTGGATCGCATTGATGGCTTCATAGAGCTGAAGCGGTGATTTGTCGTTTGGCTTCACCGGGTTCAGCACCGCGTGCTGACCGGCCGTCTGCATGTAAGCTCCCCGCGGCAGCAGGTTAAAGTGCACATTCACGGTGTCGATAATGCCTGTGGTCTTGTCGTTCTTGACCGTATTCTGCATCACTACCAGGTCGCTCGGTGTGGTTACGGCGAAGTAGGGCTCAGCAGTAATGATCAGGGCAAACTGTTGGAAGCTGGTGGTCACGTTCATTTCGGCCTTGCCGCCGCCAGGCATTACCTCACCCAGGTTCACCGGCCGGCCCTGCGGCGTGATCGCCCACAGCACGTAGGTCAGGTATTCCACCCCGAAACTATTGGCGGGGACGAAGCCCTGAAACTTGGCATTGATGAAGGTCTGCCCTTTGCTGGTTACATTCGCCTCTCCCCGCCCCTGGGGCAGGAGGCTGGTCCCGGCAAAGCCAATTTTCGTGCTCCCACTGCGGTGCCAGTAATTGATAGCTGGAATATCCCGGCCGACGACCTGGATACGGTACAGAGGAACATGATTCTCGGTCTCCGTCGGCATGATGGGCTGCTGTGGCTGTTGCGTGGCGGTGGGGTTCGGTTCCTGCGAGTGAATGGCGCCGGAGGAAATACAAAATAATGCAACCAGGAGCAGTCTTGCTGTGATCATCTTGGCGAACTCCAGTTCAAAGCTCAAAAGGCGTTCAAATGCTGAGGGACTCGATCAAGCGAGCGCGGGCAATCCCCGCGCGACGACGCCAACAGCGCCGTCGTCTCATTGAGATGCAGATGGCAGAGATCGCGTTTGAGATTTGGTCAAACAGCACAAACTTCCCGAACCGGAAGCCCGTTTCGGGAAGTTGTTAAACAGTCTATGAAGAAAACCTACGTTTGCAGGGCAACCAATTGGTGAGCAATGGCAAACAGTGCCAGTTCCAAACGCGTGGAAACTCCCGTTTTGTCGAAAATGTTCGACAAATGCCGCTTCACTGTCTCTTCGCTGATGCTGAACTGCTTGGCTATATCGCGATTGCTGCAACCCTCGACGATGCAACCGACGACTTCCAATTCGCGCGGGGTGAGCCCGTAGGTTTTGCGCTCGGGAACGGCCGCTTGCTGCATCAGCTCATGTAGCGCACCGACCAGGTTGACGACTCGTTTGCCGCCAATCCAATAATCCCCTGAGGAGACTGCCCGGATAGCGGTGGTGAGGTGGTCAGCCAGAGCGTCTTTGAGCACAATGCCGCGGGCGCCAATTTGCAGTGCTTCAATGATCTGTTGGGTGGTAATGGTGCTGGTTAACAGCAGGATCTTAACCGTTGGCGAACCGCTCATGATCGCGCGCATCGCTTCCAGGCCGGGCAGACGTGGCATCTGCAGGTCGAGAAGGAGGATGTCCGGGAGCAGTTCGAGCGTTCCGGTAATGGCTTCATCGCCATCCGATGCCTCACCGATTACATCGAGGCCTGAATCGCTCTGCAGCATGTTACGCACGCCGATACGAACGACGGGGTGGTCGTCGGCAATGACGATACGGATCTGGTGGAGGCGGTCGTTGCTAGTCTTCGGTGTTGCTGCGATGGTTGAAGTGGTCATGGGGGGCCCTAGGTTGACGCAAATTTACCTGCCAAAAGCATACGCTCCAATTCGCTGCACGCACTCAGCAAATCGTTCAAAACAACGGGGGTGGCCGCTTCTTTGTTAACCCCCATTTCGAGCCCGGCGGCGAGCCCGGCGAGGCGAGTGGCCCCGATCATGGAAGCTGCGCCTTTGATGCGATGGGCGGTCTGCCGCACAGCGGTCATATCTCCGGCCCGCACCTGGTTCTGGAGCTCATCGACGCAAGTTCGCGTGTCCGCGATGCAGGCGGCCACCACATCATGCAGCGCCTCCACCGGCATCATGGCGCGCAGCTTGGCGATCACCGCCATGTCAAGGGCAGACCCTTGGATGGGTGGTGCCGCCGGCCTGCCGGGATGAGCAGTGCGTACTTTGGGCACGGCGCCGCGTTTTTGGGGCTTCAATGCCCTGCGCAGGTCGCCCAGAGCAAGCGGTTTGAGCAAGAAGCCATCGAAAGCAGGAAGCTGCTGCCGCTGGACCTCGGTCGCGCTCATCGCTAGCAGCAGCGGTTCCGGTCCTTCCAGGGCACGGATTTTTTCCGCTAATTGTCCGCCGGAGACTCCGGGCATCTGCAGGTCTACCAGGAGCACATCGGGGCGTCCCGCTTTTTCGGTTGCGAGCAACGCCAAGGCGGCCCCGGCGTCGTTAGCGCGAAGCACCTGGTGGCCCTCGTGAGCGAGCAGCACCGCCATCAGTTCGAGGCTCACGGCATCATCATCCACTAACAGAACCTTGTGCCGGGTCTCGATTGCGGTCGACCTGTTTATCAAAGGGGGTTGCTCTCCTGTAGTGGGCTTCTTTTCGAAGCTTAAGCCATTCTTAGCAAAACGGTACCATTATGAGGTACCAGACTACACCTTGGTAACCTACGGCGGCCGGCCAAAGATCCGGCCCGCTTCCGTCGCGAGGACGGGAAATGCTCTAGAGTCGTTGCTATGGCTTCGGACGACGATCTGCGGCAACAGCTGGCGGAATTGTCAGCCCGCATTGCGTCTCTGGAGCAAGCGGTGCAGGGATTACGCGCGGTCCACCCCGATTCCGTTGCGGCCGCAAGCGCGACCACCATCCCGACCGGTAGCAGGCCCGTT
>Ga0302324_100006781_pt1 | contig 24536 bp, 16 predicted proteins | sample Palsa_T0_1_FD_201949 | JGI IMG/M metagenome (GOLD analysis project Ga0302324, IMG submission 201949) | Peat permafrost microbial communities from Stordalen Mire near Abisko, Sweden - Palsa_T0_1 | ecosystem: Environmental > Terrestrial > Soil > Palsa > Peat permafrost | place: Sweden: Abisko... | reverse complement strand
CGTGCTCAGCGCGCTGGCCGGCATCCGGGTGCCGGGAATCCCTTCGTGGATGACGTGAAATAGCGCTTGGTCGTCGGGCGCGTGAGGCAAGCGAGGCACGGCTAACACCGCGCCTTGTCCACCCTCGCCCTTGGGGCCGTGACAGTAGGAACATTGTGTTCCGAAAACGCGCTGGCCCTCGGCCAAATCCGCGGGAGTGGTCTTCGGTTGCGGACCCGGATCCGAGCCTTGACCCGGAACCAGCCGGCAAGCAAGCAAAAAGCCGGCAAGAAGCTTCAGGCGATGTTTCATTTTGGAGTGACGATAGCACAACCGCATCCTGAGATTCAAGACTGCGGCGAAGATTCTCGGTCGATCAATTGTTGGACGAAACGGCGCCTCAGACTATGCTAGACTCCACTGAGGAGCGACATCATGACATCACGCCGCAATTTTCTAGCCGCCACTGCCGCCACAGCGGGCGCTCTCACCGCTGCCAACAAAGCTCTGGCCGCCAAGACGAGTTCCACCGGATTTCCCTACACCGAATTCGAAGCGCGCATCGCACGCCGCGATTTCCGCGACATGACGAAGGACGTGTTGCCGACGCCGAGCTTGGTGGTGGATCAGGCTTTGTTCGAAAAAAACCTGAAGACCATGTGGGATACGACCAAAGCCAACGGCATTGCGATTCGCCCGCACGTCAAGGTTCACAAGAGCGTGGATGTCGCCAGGATTCAGCTTGCGCATGGAGGAATCGGACTCACCTGCGCCACCATCGCCGAGGCGGAGCTGATGTCGGGCGCGGGACTCAGGGGCGTGATGTGGACCAAGCAGCCCGCCAGCAAGAACAACGTCGCCCGGGCCGTCGCGCTTTCGAAAAAAGATCCCACTTTCATGTTCGTGGTGGACGATCCTATCGTGTTCGATTGGGTTGAGCAAGCCGCGGCAGTGGAGAACGCCCGCCTCAAGATCCTGGTGTCCGTGTATGCGGGGCTGGACAGGCAGGGAATCGAAAACGGTAAAGCGGCACTCGAGCTGGCGCAGAAGGTCGCTTCTTCGAAACGTGCGCAGTTCGAGGGCATCATGGCTTATGCCGGAATTTCCGCTCACGTCAAAACGTTCGACAAGCGGCGGGAGCATTCTGCTAACGATATGGCCGCGCCGCGAGAGACCGTGGAACTATGTAAAAAGTCCGGACTGCCCGTTAACATATTCACGGGCGGATCAACCGGCACTTACAACATCGATCACGAGAACGGCCTCACCGAGCTTGAAGTCGGGTCATATGTATTTATGGACACTAGGTATTTCGTCATCGGCGGTAAAGGCAACGATACGACTTACAACGATTTTGAAGGCGCCATGACGGTACTTACTACCGTGGACAGCAAGCGGCATCCCAATCAAGTTGCCATCGACTACGGCAACAAGGCTGCGGTCCGGACCACGGACAAAGTCAAGGGAATGCCCTCAATTGAAGTCGCAATACAAGGCGCGGAGTACGGCGGTCTGAAATGGAAAGATGGTGACCACGACTTCAAGGTAGGCGATCGCGTGGAGATCTACTGCACGGTTCTTGACGACAGCACGAATTACTACGATCGTTACTATGTCGCGCGAGGCGATCAAATCGTGGACGTCTGGCCCATCATGGGACGTTCCGGCGCTGCGCAGCGCTGAACTGAGGGAATTTTAACCAAATCGAGGAGGACATTATGATGTCACGCCGCCATTTCCTGGCCGCCACTGCCGCCACCGCGGGCGCACTTACCGCTGTCAACAAAGCCCGGGCTGCCAAGACGAGTTCCACCGGATTTCCCTACACCGAATTCGAAGCGCGCATCGCACGCCGCGATTTTCGTGACATGACCAAGGACGTGTTGCCGACGCCGTGCCTGGTGGTCGATCAGGCTTTGTTCGAAAAAAACCTGAAGACCATGTGGGATACGACCAAAGCCAATGGTATTGCGATTCGCCCGCACGTCAAGATTCACAAGAGCGTGGATGTCGCCAGGATTCAGCTTGCGCACGGAGGAATTGGACTCACCTGCGCCACGATCGCCGAGGCGGAGCTAATGTCGGGCGCGGGACTACGCGGCGTGATGTGGACCAAGCAGCCCGCCAGCAAGAACAACATTGCGCGAGCTGTCGCGCTCTCGAAAAAAGATCCCACGTTCATGTTCGTGGTGGACGATCCCATCGTGTTCGATTGGGTTGAGCAAGCCGCGGCGGCCGAGAATGCCCATCTCAAGATTCTGGTGTCGGTCTTCGCCGGCCCTAGCAGGCAGGGCGTCGAGAACGGTCAGCCGGCGCTGGAACTGGCGCAGAAGGTCGCTGCTTCCAAGCGCGCGCAGTTTGAGGGAATCATGGCGTATGCCGGCGGCGCCGCCCATACTCGCACTTTCGAGAAGCGGCGTGAACAATCGGCCAAGGATATGAGCGCACCGCGAGAGACCGTGGCGCTCTGCAAGAAGTCCGGACTGCCGGTAAACATTTTCACCGGCGGATCAACCGGCACTTACAACATCGATCACGAGAACGGCCTCACCGAACTTGAAGTCGGGTCGTACGTATTTATGGACACGCGCTATTTCGTGATCGGCGGTAAGAGCGACCCTGCGAATTACGACGATTTCGCAGGTGCGATGACCGTACTTACTACCGTGGACAGCAAGCGCCATCCAAATCAAGTCGCGATTGACTACGGCAACAAGGCAGCGGTCCGGCCGACGGACAAAGTCAAAGGCATGCCGTGGCTTGAAGTCGCCTCGCAAGGCGCGGAATACGGGCTTCTGAAGTGGAAGGACGGCGATCAGGAGCCAAAGCTGGGCGATCGGGTGGAGATCTACTGTACGGTTCTCGACGACAGCACGAATTATTACGATCGTTACTATGTCGCGCGAGGCGATCAAATCGTGGACGTCTGGCCCATCATGGGACGTTCCGGCGCGGCGCAACGTTAAGTCGTTGCGCTGAGTTCATCGGCGTGCGCGAATAATCCAGGCGTACCACCCGTGTGCAGAAAGATGACCGTTGCGCCGGGGTCGATAAGACCGCTGCGGATGTGGGCGATCATTCCCGCGGCCGCCTTCCCGGTGTAAACCGGATCGAGGAAGATGCCGTCCGAGCAAGCGAACAAACGTAGCGCCTCGAGGCATCCCGGAGTTAGAACGCCATATCCCGGACCAACGAAGCTCTCGTCGCTGAGCAGGTCGTCCGCGGTGATGCCGCTTGAGATGCCCAGTGTGTCGGCGGCCTCTTGGACGATCCGAACGCCCCGCGCCGTCTTCTCGGGCGCGCCCCCGCTTACCGCGATTCCTTGGACTCGATAAGGCGCGCTGAACATCTCCTTGCCGAGCACCAGGCCGCCCTGCGTGCCGCGCGATCCGTTCGCGAAATATAGATAGCTGGGCGCTTCGCCCATTTGAAACGCCTGCATAAGCAGTTCCAGCGTGCCGGTGGCATAGCCGAACACGCCCACCGGGCTTGAACCGCCGACCGGGATCAAGTACGGACGTTCGCCACGCCGACGGAGATCCGCCACCACTTCGGCGATCTTAGCTTCCTCCTGATCGCCGATCGCCAGCATCGGATTCGCGTTCGCCGGAATGAAGTGGATCTCCGCGCCGAGCAGCGTATCGAGCAAAAGATTGCCTTGCACAGGGGGGCGCTCGGCGCTGCTGGTCAAGACCAAAGCTGCTTTGATTCCAGCGGCACGAGCGGCCGCCGCAGTGAGGCGAGCGTGGTTCGACTGCACGGCGCCGGACGTGACCAGTACCGTCGCGCCTTGCTTCAACGCATCGCCCACCAGGAACTCGAGCTTGCGCGCCTTGTTTCCGCCGAAAGCCAATCCGGTGAGGTCATCGCGCTTGATCAAGATGCGCGGACAACGGTCTCGTCCTCCCAGCGCCTCCCGTAGCCGAGGCAATTCGTGGAGCGGCGTCGGAAGCGTCGCGAGGCGGAAGCGAGGTTGTGAACCGATAGACATGGAGAAAATCCAGGTTCTCAAACGGCGCGGCCTTTGGCAACATGGGCTCGCGTGGTTCGCGATGTTATGATCGATCCAATGCGAAAAATCCTCCTGGCTTTCGGCATCGCTGCTCTGCTTTCGGCGGCCGATAGCCGTCCGCGAATCCGCGCTGTCACAGCGTTTATCGAAGTGGATTCGAACAGCTACACAGCCCGGATCGAGGAGACGCAAAAGTTCTTGGCGAGCGCCAAAGAAGCCTTTAATCGTGCTGGGTTCGAGGGCGCCGGCGGACGCATCACCACGCAACCGTTTCCGCTTTATACCAAGGGCATGAAACGAGAGGATGCCCGCGGATTGATCCGCAAAATGCGCGAGTCCGCTTCGAAAGGGGGATCCGCGCTGAACATCGGACCGGCGATGCTCCGCGACGACGATGACACCGCGCCGGTTGAACTGTTGACGGATATTCTCTCGGACACCAGTGTCAACGCGAACCTGGTGATGGCGGATGAGCAAGGCATCCACTGGCGGGCCGTTCGCGAAGCGGCCAAGCTAATTAAAGCGGTGTCGCTCCGCAGCCCGCGGGGAGACGGCAATTTCAGTTTCGGCGCCATCGCGATGATGAAACCGTACGGGCCGTTTTATCCCGGTTCCTATCATCTGGGCAAGGGACACGCGTTCGCGATCGCAATGGAAGGCGCCAATGTGGTGGCCGACGTTTTCGCGCGCTATCACGATCCGCGCGAAGCCGAGCAACACCTGGCGGAAGCTTTCGTGAAATACACCAAGGAAGCCGAGGCCGTGGCCACACAGCTTGCGTCGAGCACCGGCTGGACATACGAAGGAATCGATGCTACGCCTGCGCCTCTGGGGGACCGCTCCATCGGCGCGGCCATCGAGTCGTTCATCGGCGCTCCCTTCGGATCGAACGGCACGCTGACGGCGTCGGCCATTATTACGCGAGCGGTGCAATCGACGCCCGTGAAGCGCACCGGCTATTCGGGCTTGATGATTCCGATCCTGGAGGACAACGTGCTCGCGCGCCGCTGGGCGGAGGGGACGTTCAATCTGGACTCGATGCTGGCTTACTCGGCGGTGTGTGCCGGAGGACTCGATACGGTGCCGCTGCCGGGCGATGTCAGCGAAGAGCAACTGGCGCGGATACTGGGGGACGTTGCCTCGCTCGCCTACAAATGGAACAAGCCGCTGGCCGCGCGATTGCTGCCGGCGCCGGGGAAAAAGCCCGGAGACAGGACTGAGTTCACCGAAAGCGAGTTTCTGAAGAACACGAAGGTTCAGCCGCTGCCGGGGACAGCGCGCTGAAGTGGTTGATGCATCGCGCAGGTCAGGCTAACGAGTGAGTTTCGGGATGGCCGGAAGAAAGCGCGTTCTGGTTGTGCAAGCTGCTATCAGTCCGAAAGGCGGAGGCCACTTGGTCGCAGCTTGGGCGCTTCAGGCTTTGCGGAAAACCTGGGACGTGTCCTTGGCTACGCTTCGGCCCATTGACTACTCGGCCGTTAATCGAAGCTTTGGCACGTCGCTGAAAGAAGGCGACGTTGATGTCCGCGTCGCTCCTCCTTCTTACCAGCACATTCTTCGCTGGATGCCCACTGCCGGCGCATTACTGGAGCGCTCTCTAGTGGTACGATTTGCGCAGGATCTTGATCGGCGCGAAAAGTACGACCTCCTGTTCAGCACCCAGAACGAAGTCGACTTCCACCGCCGCGGTCTGCAATACATACACTATCCCGCCACCTACCTGCCGCGCCCAGAAAACGAAATGCGCTGGTTTCACCAGATCCCCGGAGTGCATTCGGCATACATCGCCTTCTGCGACCGGGTTCAGCGCGCGACTCAGGACGGCTTTGGCCGTAATTTAACGCTGGCGAATTCGAGGTTCGTTGCGAACCGCTTTCGCGAATTGTATGGAACGGATGCGATCATTGTGTACCCACCCGTGCCTGGGGACTTTCCGGAAGTTCCCTGGCATGAGCGCCGCGCCGGCTTCGTTGCCGCGGGGCGATTGGACGAACTCAAGCGCTGGCATGTTGCAGTGAGCATCATCGAGGAAGTGAGGCGCCGGGGCCATGAAATCAGCTTTACTCTGATTGGACAGCCTGACCATCCTCCTTATGAACGGCATCTCCAGTCGCTTGCCGCCACGCGCCCGTGGTTCCGCATGCTCAAAGATTTGAGTCGCGAGCAGCTTACTGTCGAGATGGCCCAACACCGTTACGGCATGCACACTATGGAAGAAGAGCACTTCGGCATCGCTCCGGCGGAGATCCAGCGCGCCGGCTGCATTACTTTCGTGCATAACTCGGGAGGTCCGCGGGAGATTGTCGGAGAACATCCGCGGCTGGTCTTCGATTCGGCTGAGGAGGCGGCCGATAAGATCACCGGCGTGCTCACCGACCCGTTGATCGAAGAAAGTTTGCGGGCTCACGTCGCCCGACAGCGGGAACGCTTCTCGGTTGACGCATTTTGCGCTTCCATACGCGAGAATGTGGACGGTTTCGATTACGGTAATTGAAACTCAAATAGGCCGGGTCGAACGTTCAACCATTCGCAAGCAAGGCCTCGCACTCCTCCACCAGCTTTTGAGCCGCATTCGGATTGGCCATCTTCCGCACGCGCTCGGCTTGCGCGCGCCAAGCGTTGAAATCGCCGAGCGTTCCCACCACTCGAGAAGCCAGCGAAGCGCCGTCCCACCCCTTTTCGGTCACCCAAATCCCACCCGATTGCTCCGCATAGACCTTGGCATTGGACACCTGGTGACCGCTGGCGGCGACCTCGAGGGGGACCAACAAAGAGGGCAAACCGAACGCGGCCAATTCGGCTAGGGTGAGGCCCCCGGCTGCGGCGATGACGAAGTGAGCTGCGGAATACGCCGTGGCCATGTCATCGATGAACGGCGTCACTTCGGCATCGATTCCCAGCCGCTGATACTCGGCACTCACGCGATCCGTCTCGCCCGCGCCGGTCTGATGACGCACCGCAATTGGAACGCCCAGCGCCCGAACGCTCTCAAGCAACACCGGGACCTTCTGGTTGAGGAATAGCGATCCCTGGGACCCGCCCGTCACCAAGATCCTTCTGGAATCGCCCCGCCAGCCCGCGTCCACGCGTTCGTTGGCTGCGGCGGCAATGGCTGCGGCAATCGGGTTGCCGGTGACGATCGTCTTCGAAGCCGGAAAAGAACCACGAGCTTCCTTCCAGCCGACAAAGACTCGGTCGCTGAGACCGGCGGCCAGCCGATTTGCCAAGCCCGGCATGACATTCGCCTCATGGATGACCGTGCGGATACCGAGAATTTTGGCCGCGAGCACCGCTCCCACTGAAGCGTATCCCCCCAAACCGACCACCAAATCCGTCTCCTTGAATTTGAGCAACCGTCGAGCAGTCCGGATGCCTTGCGCCAGCGTCACCAACGATCGCAATTTCCCTAACGCGCTTTGCCGCGCATAGGGTCTACCTGGAATGATTTCGAGATCAAATCCGTGAGCGGGGACGAGTTGGGTTTCGAAACCTCCCAGACAACCGATGAAATAGACCTCTGCGCCGAAGCGATCCTGGTAGGCTGACATAATCGCCAGGGCCGAAGTGACATGGCCGGCGGTGCCACCGCCCGCGACAGCCACCTTCCTGCGCCCACGTGGGCGACGGCTAACCGCTTCTTTCATATATTTTCAGGGGCGAGGCAACTCGGCGACAACGTTATGATAATTCTTTCGCGCACATGGCCGCTACACTGCATCGCTATTCTGTCACGGTTGTGGTGCTGGGGGATCTGGGTCGGAGTCCACGGATGTTGAATCACGCGCTGGCTTTGGCCAACGATGGCGCCGAAGTGTGCTTGGCCGGATATTGCGAAACGCCGGTGGAGCGCGCGGTCTTGGAACATCCGCGCATTCGAGTCTGCCGCATTAGGACCGTCTCTGCCGCGAAAGAGGGAGCATCGCGGTTTCTCTTCCTGCTTATCTCGGGATTCCGTCTGGGTTCTCTTTGGTGGCAGTTGCTGTGGTTGCTGCTGGCGCGAACCCCTCGCGGCGGCGCATTGTTGGTGCAGAATCCGCCCAGCGTTCCCACGTTGCCGGTGGGCTGGCTTGCGGCGCGACTGCGCGGCTCGCTATTTGTCGTCGATTGGCATAATTTCGGCCACGCCATGCTCGCACTCCGTCTGGGGCCGGCGCATTTTGCCGTTCGGCTGACGAAAGCCTGCGAGCGGCTGTTCGGCGGCAGAGCCGACGCCCACCTTTGCGTGTCAAAGGCGATGCGCGATGTTTTAGTCGCAGAATTTTCCGTTCCAGATCCGATTGTTTTGTATGACCGGCCAAGACAGATGCTTCCTGTAGTGCCGATCTCCTCCAGAAGCGCGGGCGCAAGTCGAGCGGTGGCCCGCGCCGGGTTCGTATTGCCGGAAGGATCGGCATTGGCCGTGTGCCCAACCAGTTGGACGGCGGACGAAGATATGGCGCTCCTGCTCGAAGGCTTGATGCAATGGGACGCAGCGCCGCCGGGGCCGCGCTTGTTTGTCTTGATCACCGGCCGCGGACCCTTGCGGGATGCTTTTGAGCGACGATTGTCCGGGATTCGCTGGAGGCGGGCCGAGGTGCACACCGCCTTTCTCGATCCAGCGGACTACCGTGAGCTGCTATGCGCGGCGCATTTCGGGTTCTGCATGCACCGCTCGTCTTCCGGCGTGGATCTGCCCATGAAGGTCATGGACCTGTTTGGGGCGCGCACGCCTGTCTGCGCGCTGGACTATGGCGCTTGTTTAGCAGAACAGTTGCAGCCCGGGTTCACGGGGGTTTCGTTCCAGAACAGCGAAGAACTGGCGCTCCGAATCGACGAGCTTCTGCGGGGATTCCCCGACGATATGTGTCTTCTCGAGCGGCTGCAGAAAGGCATCGAAACGTCGTGCGGGGAGACTTGGGAACAGGTGTGGCAACGCGACGCCGCTCCGGTGTTCCGCCGCCTCTCAGGAGACGTCGGCGCCGGCCAAGGTTAACGCTAGAAACTCCGGATTTTTCAGGAGCCCGGCGTAGGTGCCGATTCCAGCGATCCGTCCCTTGCGAAGCAGAACCAGCCGGTCGCAGGACTGCACGGTGCTCAGCCGGTGCGCGATGAAAATTCTCGTTACGTTGTCATGCAACGCCCGAATGGTCGCCGTGAGAGCCTGCTCAGTGACGTTGTCGAGCGCCGCGGTAGCCTCATCAAAAACCAGAATGGTAGGCTGCCGGTAGAGCGCGCGCGCAACGGCGATGCGCTGCCTCTCTCCTCCGGAGAGCTTTGCGCCTCGCTCTCCCACCGCCGTATTCAGCCCGTTCGGCAACCTGGCGAGAAACTCGTCGAGTTGCGCGGCTCGAGCCGATTCGGTGACGCGGCGCTCGTCGATCTCAGAGTCCTCCAGCCCCAGCGCTATGTTCCGGCGAATCGTGTCGTCGGTGAGATAGACGGCCTGGGGGACATACCCGATTTGCCGCTGCCAGGCGCGCAATGACAACCGTATGTCGCGCCCGTCGACGCGGATGCTCCCCGAGGTGGGTTCCAATAATCCAAGCATGAGGTCCACCAAAGTGGTTTTGCCGGCGCCGGTCGGGCCGACGATGCCGATCGACTCGCCGCGGCGAATTTCCAGATCTATGTTGTGCACGGCCGGCTCCAGAGCGGCGCCCTGGGTGGTTTCGTAGGCGAAGGAGACCGATTCGAACAGGATCGATTCCGTCATCACCATCCCAGGGGCGATTTCCTTGCTGTCGGCGAGATTCGGCGCCAGCTCGTGCCAGTCCCGCGAAACCGTGCTGACGGCCGCCTGGCCCGAGCCGATCCGGTTAAATCGATAAACCGAGAGGTGCAGCGACGGCAACAGCCGGAGACCGCCATAGGCGAAGATGCCGAGCGTGAGCATCAGGTCGCCGCCTGCGTTGGGCCGCCACCACGCGATGCCGATCAGCGCGGCCAGAGCGGCGACAAACGTTGTTTCCACCACCAGGCGCGGCACTACTTCGATGGTCTGTCGCACCGCTTGCAGGTTGCTCAGCAGGGCGCGAAGACGCGCGGTCCTTTCGACGAAATACCGTTCTCGGCCCAGAATCTTCGCTTCCTTCACGGCCGCCAGACTCTGGCGTAGGGTTCGTATTTCCTGAATACCCGCGTCATGCAACTCATGACCCCAGCGAATGTGCCGCCGCTGGGTGATCCAAAGCAGGAGAATCGTCACGGCGCCCGTAAGAGCAGCCGCGCCGCGCGCCAGCGGGGGCAACTGCTGCACCAGCACCACCAGGATGCCCAGCGAGATCAGCGCTTCGGAGACCAATGCGGTGGCGGACTGCAGCACCACCCAACTTACTTGATCGACGGCGACGTTTACGTTGTGCAGCATCTCGGAGGAGTTGCGGCGCAGATGCATGTTATAGGGGGCGCGTAAATACCGATCCAGCAGACCGGAAGAGATCCACACCGTTGTATCGGCGGCGCAGCGCTCCTGCGCATAAGTCTCAGCCACGCGCAGAGCGTTCTTGAACAAGTAAATCAATCCCACTAACGCCGCGAATCCGGCGACGAATCCGGGTCCGGGTTCGAGCTTGAGCCATCCACGGAGCGTCTTTACGGAGGACATGCGGTTCGCCGCCGCAGGATCGCTGATGAGGCGGATCAACACCAGCATTCCAGCCGTGGCGAGCATCTCCAGAAATGCCGAAACAAGCGCCCAGGGAACGCGCATCCACCATCTCCGGCGCAAGCGGCCATTCAGCATCGCCAGGGCCTGCCGCACCGTTTTCACCAGTTCACGCATGGCAACTCCTGATTTTAACCAGATGCGAGCTTATGCCATAATTAGCCGTTCGCAAAGAAGACGATGAGCACGCCGGATATCCAGCCATCGCGGCCTCCCGAAGCGAACCTGAGCCGGCGGTTGGCGGCAATCCCGGAGCGGTGGCAGTGGATCGCCGTGGGCGCGCTCGGCTTGCTGGCATTGGCGATCCGCGTCATCCCGCGCTTCACGGCGGTCTTTCAGCCGGGCTTCGTGAATTTCCAGGAGACGGACGCGTGGTATCACGTGCGTGTGGCCGAGAACCTGATCCGGCATTTTCCGTGGCGCATTACCGTCGACCCGTACGTCATCTTCGGCCGCGTCCAGGATACGGCTACTTCGCCTTTCTACGATTGGCTGTTGGGGCTGATCGCCTGGCTCGCGGCCGCGGGTGCGCCCTCGCAATCACTGTTGCACGTGATTGCCGCCTGGTATCCCGCTGTCCTCGGAGTCTTCATCGTCGTGGCTGTGTTCGTCTTGGCAAAGCTGGTGTTCGGCGTGTCCTCGGCGCTGATCGCCGCCGCAGTGATCGCGACGTTGCCCGGCCACTTCCTGCATGTATCGAGCCTCGGGTTTACGGATCACCACGTCATGGAGGGCCTGTTATCCACGCTGTTTCTGATCATGCTGCTGAGGGCAATTCAAGCCGAGTCACTCGTCTTCGCCGCCGCATCGGGGCTGACCTTGGCGGCCTATCTGCTTACATTTCACGGGTCCGCGTTTCTAGTCGGCGTCGTGATCGCTTGGGCGGCTTACGATCGGATCCGTTTGTTTTGGCCGAGTGCCGAGTCGGCGCGATCTCTCCGCCCTCTCTATCTGGCGTTGCTTCTCGCCGCAGTCATTTGCCTTCCATTCCGGCATCTCCTTTGGATGAACTACAGCTTGGCGGCCCTGTTCGGCGGCTGCCTGGCTCTCGGAGGGATCGAGCTTTGGTCCAGTTTGTGCCGGCGAACCGCGCGTCCGCGAGTGACGCTAGTAGGCGGAGTTACGGCGGCAGTGGTGGCGTCGGCGGGTTTAGCTGCTTGGCTCGTTCCCGGTTCACTGCACGCCGTGAAATCGATCGTTCCGTATTTCATGCCTTCCGCGTTCGGAGCCTCGCGCGGCGTCATAGAGTTGCAGTCGCTGGTGTACAGCGACGGCCGATTTACGCTCATGCCCGCGTGGCGCCAGTTTTACGGCGCCTATCCTCTCGCGCTGCTGGGCCTGGCGCTGTTGGCGGATTCAACACTGAGACGCCCGAGCCCGGGACGAACGCTCATCTTTTTCTGGGGCTTCACAACCTTCGTGCTGGCCATGGGACAGCTCCGAATGAGTTACTACTTTGCCATCGCGGCAGCCATGTTATCCGGCTACGTCGTGGATGTCTTGCTGAATTCCGGGGCCAAAACGATGTGGGTGACCGCGGCGGGCTTCGTCCTGTTGGTGCTCGTGCCCAACCTGGTCGCTGCCGTGAGTCACGATCAGCCGACGGGCATTACGCCGGACTGGCGGGAAGCCTTGGACTGGATGCGCGTTTCCACACCCGAGCCTTTCGGCGATCCAGATTTCTACTACGCCCGATACAATCAACAACAGTTTGGGCCAAGCTACACTTACCCCGCGAGCGCTTACAGCGTGATGGCGTGGTGGGACTCCGGCTATTGGATCTCGGCGGTGGCGCGTCGAATACCGGTGACCAACCCGACGCAAGCCAATGCCGACGTTGCGGCCTCGTTCTTCCTGGCGCAATCCGAGGCTGAGGCGATTCAGGCGTTGCAGTCCTGGCGCACGCGATTCGTGATAGTGGATGATCGGCTCCTGCTGGTTCAAAGCGGGGAGCAGTTGTATGGCACGTATCGGGCGTTCTTCGAATTCGACCGCGCTCACAGGCTGGACGAATACTTCCAATTCGCGTCCGAAACGGGTCCCGACGGCCGGCGGCATCCGAGGATCTTCTACCGGCCCGCTTACTATCGGAGCATGCTGGCGCGTCTTTTCGCGTTCGGAGGGCAAGCTGTCGATGGCCGCGGGGGATCAACCATTCTATGGATTCGGAAAGAGCCCGGGCGGCGTGGCAGAACCTTACCGGAAATCACAGCGACGCAGCGCTTCGAGTCGGCGAAAGAGGCCATGGCTGTCGAGGATTCGTGCAGGAACGAAGGCTGCGTTTTGGTGGGCGAGGATCCAGGCGTCAGTTGCGTGCCGCTGGAAGCGTTGCGCTACCTGCAACAAGTGTTCTCCTCGACGACTGCGGTGATGGGATTAGGTTCCAGCGCGCGAAAAGCGGTACAGATCTACGAATTCATCGAAAACCGAGCCGCTTACTCGTCACGCAGCGCCACCAATGCCGCCTGGTAATGGACTAATTTCACCTCAGTTGGTCAGCTGGAATGATCCCGAACTTGTTTGGCCAGGATATACATGACAACCGTGATGATGAATGTTGCAATCATCGGATGACCAAGCCAGATCATGCGTGACCAGCCTAGAAGCCACGCCCCAGTGCCCACCAAGCTCGCGATAAGCGTGGCGATGGCGGTCCCTTTCGCGGATGCGGATTTCATCTCGTAATGAGCCGTTACCGGCGGTCCGTCCTATTGTACCGGTCCGATGTCCGATGTATGATGGATCTTACGAATGTCGCCGCGTAGCAGTTGCGCGTTGTTCCCGCGAATCGCCGCGAAGCCTGCGGCCTCCTTGCGCGCATTGGGCATTCTAAGCCTTAACCTTCTTGCGCTGGGCCTCCTTACTGGCCCCGTCTGAGGCTGACTCAAACCGATTTTTGAGACGGCCACCGGCGGGGCAGCCACCAGGTGGCCTTTTCTATTTCTGAACGAACCTGACTAGTTTCGAGGAGATTGCGATGATGTCAAACAAGGTAGCGATATTCGATACCACGCTGCGGGACGGCGAACAGGCGGCCGGGACGAGGCTGGGGCGGCGCGAGAAGCTGGCGCTCGCCAGACAACTCGCGCGCCTGAACGTGGATATCATCGAGGCCGGTTATCCCAACTCCTCGCCGGAGGATTTCGAGGCCGTCCGCGAGATCTCCGAAGAAATCGAAGGGCCGGTGATCTGCGCCCTCTCGCGCGTGGTGCCCGAAGATATCCACGCTTGCGGCAAGGCGCTGGCCCGCGCCCGCCGGCCGCGCATCCACACGGGAATCGGCGCATCGGACATCCACGTCATGGGGAAATTCCGCGATGATCGGTACGGTCGTACGCTGGCCGATAAGCGCGTCACCATCCTGCGCATGGCCGTGGACGCGGTGAAGCTGGCCAAGAGCTATGTCGAGGACGTGGAGTTTTATACCGAAGACGCCGGCCGGTCGAACCTCGACTACCTCTGTGAACTGATCGAGGCCGTAATCGACTCCGGCGCAACGGTAATCAACATCCCCGATACCACCGGCTACACAGTGCCCGAGCAATACGGCGCACTGATCCGCGGGGTTCGCGCGGCGGTACCGAACATCGATCGCGTAACGGTCAGCGTACACTGCCACGACGACCTTGGGTTGGCCGTTTCAAATAGCCTGGCGGGTGTGCAAAACGGCGCGCGCCAAGTGGAAGCGACCATCAACGGTATCGGCGAAAGGGCGGGCAACGCGTCGCTGGAGGAGATCGTCATGGCGCTCCGCACGCGCCACGATTATTTTGGGCTCGACACCGGCATCGACGCTCGCGAGTTCCGCCGCACCAGCCGCATGGTGGCGGACATGTTGAGCATTCCCGTGCCGCCCAACAAAGCGGTGGTCGGCTCGAACGCTTTCGCCCACAGCTCGGGCATTCACGTGGACGGCGTGCTCAAGGATCGGCAAACCTACGAGATCATGCTTCCGGCCGACGTAGGTTTCGAAGAGAGCCGCGTGGTGCTGACCGCTCGCACGGGCCGAGCCGGCTTGCGCGATCGTCTCGAAAAACTAAACTACCGTCTGTCGAACGAGGAACTGAACCAGGCTTACCAGCGTTTCCTTGCGGTGGCGGACAAGAAGCAGGAGGTGTTCGACGAGGACCTGATCGCGATCGTGCACGACGAACTGCGCCCTGCGGAGGAAACCTACCAGCTCGAGTACCTGCAAATTTACAGCGGCACTTCGGCGATTCCAACCGCGACCGTGCGTCTGCGCATCCGCCAAGAATCGGGCGCCGTGGAGATGCGCATGGCCGCATCCATCGGCGACGGCCCGGTGGATGCTGTGTACAAGGCGATTTGCGCGGCGGTTTGGGGTTCAAAAACAGATAGCGTTGCACTGCTTACGAGCTATGAGATTCGGTCGGTGACCAGCGGCACGGAAGCACTTGGAGAGGCTACGGTGCACCTGGAACAGGGAGACTCGAAGGTGATCGGCCGCGGCGCATCCACCGACGTAATCGAGGCCAGCGCGCGCGCCTACATCGATGGACTCAATAAGCTGACCACCCTCAGTAGGCGGCAGAATCTGGCGGTGGCGGGGGATACCAGGTGATTGGCCGCCTATTGCGCGGGCGCCGGACGCGCTGAGGGAGCGCCCGGGGGATCTTCGGTGGCTCCCAGGCGGATCAACAAGGCTCGCGCCGCTTTATGGTCTCGAACGCCGTAGGCGCCGCCCGCGCTTAGAAAATCCGCGCTCGTCATTGCCAGCGGCGTTTGACCCCGATTATTTCTAGCGTCCAGTTTGGCGCCTTTGTCGACCAGCAACTGAACGATATCCCGGTAGCCCTCCGACGCTGCGCCGTGCAGGGCTGTGTCGCCGGCTTGATTCACGGCGTTCACGTCCGCGCCCAGGTTGATCGCAATCTTCGCCGCTTCCAAAGCGCGGTCGTCGTCCGGAGGCGGAACCATCGCAAAAGCTGTGTTTCGGCGGGTTTCCCCGGCCTTCCGGCCGATTCCCGCAGCCGCCATCAGAGGCGTGGTGCCGTCCTTTATGGGCAACGCTGGATCGACGTTCGCGGCGGCGAGAGCGCGCATAATATCCGGTTCCACAAACCTGGCAGCCAGGAAGAATGGAGTCGCGCCGACAAAGGACTCGGGCAAGACATGGTCCTGAGCCGATCGTCTGACGGGCGTGCCTTTGGTGACCCTCGCGTTGGGATTCGCACCATGGGCCAGGAGCGCTTTCACCAGTTCCAACTCGCCGCCCAGGACGGCGGCATGCATCGCCGTATACCCGCCCGCGCCGGCGTTCGGGCTGGCGTCCTTGTCCAGGAGGAATTCCGCCAATTTTTCATTGCCGCTATAAGCGGCCACCGCCAAGACGCTATTTCCGTCTGGAGCCGCGTCATTGACGTTCGCTCCAGCCGCAACCAAGAGCTTCGCCGATTCAAGATCGCCTGAGCGAGCGGCAAAGAGCAACGGCGTGCTGCCCCCCTTTTGGATTACGTCTGCGATTGAGCAAGCCGCGCTTACGCCCGCGGGTGGCGGGCAGACCAGCCGCGCGCCGGTGTCGTCACGCACCATGACCTCACCGAACACGCGGGACTGCGCGCGAACATCCGCTCCATGAGCGATGAGTACGCGCGTTACCTCGGGATGCCGCTCGGAAACAGCCCACATCAGGGCGGTCTGATCGGCGAGGTTCTCTTTCGCGTTGACGTTCGCCGCGTGTTCCAACAACGCTTCGACGCTCTCTGCGCTTCCGGAGCGCGCGCACGTCATGAGCGGCGTCTCGCCGGTGGGTAGCGCTAGATTCACATTGGCGCCGGCGGCCACCAGTTTTCCCACCATTGCCGCGTTTCCGTTCGCGCAGGCCAGCGATAGCGGTGTGACGCCAAGTTCGTTGGCGGCATCTACGCTCGCGCCGACACGAATGAGCAGATCAGCCGTATCGAGATCATCCCAATGCGCGGCCCACTGGAGCGCGGTGGCGCCGTCTTCCAAGGGCGCATTCACGTCCACATGCTCGGCCAGCAGCGCGCGGACGGCTTCTCTGTTTTGCTGTTTGGCCGCTTCGGCGAGCCGCGGATCGGGAGTTGACGCGACGCAAGCGATCGACAGCAGGCTGGCGGCCCCGAAGCCTTTCAATTTAGCGCGCATCAATTCAAGCGGACAGACCGCTCAAACCTCCCCTGCTGTCGCCGATCTTATCGATATGCACGCCCAGCTTGTCGAGCAAAGTCACGTGCAGGTTCGCCAGCGGAGTATCCTTCGGATAACGAATGTGCCGGCCGCTCTTCAACGCTCCGCACCCTCCGCCCAGCAGCAGAACCGGCAGATTCTTCGGGTCATGCGCATTTCCGTCGCTCATTCCGGCTCCGTAAATGATCATGGAATGATCCAGGAGGGAACCATCGCCGTCCGGAGTCGAACGCAGCCTCTCAACGAAGTAAGCGAACAGCGACATCTTGAAGGCGTCGATCTTGGCCAGCTTCGCAAGGCTGACGGGATTCCCCTGGTGGTGTGAAATCGCATGATGGGCGTCCGGAACACCGGCCTCTGGGTAGGTCTGGCCGCTGAATTCGTGGCCGGTCATGAACGTCACGACCCGCGTCAGATCGGCCTGGTACGCGAGCACGAACAGATCGTACATCAGTTTGACATGTTCCGAGAAGGTGGCCGGAACGCCCGCTGGATGCGCGATAGTGGGTAGCTCCCTTCCGTTTTGCTCTTCCGCCTTCTGAATGCGCCGCTCAATGTCGCGGACGGCTTCCAGGTATTCGCCGAGCTTGGCGCGATCTCCCGGTCCCAGTCCGCGCTCCAGGCCGGCGGCGGATTCCATGACGGAGTCAAGAATACTTCGTTCCTGTTGCAGCCGGGCCAACCGCGCGGCGGGATTCGGGTTGCCGCTGTCGCCGAAGAGCCGCTCGAAAACCGCGCGGGGATTATGTTCCATGGGCAACGGCGTTGTTTCCCCGCGCCAGGCGATAGTGGCATCGTAGACTTTGCTGAAACCAGGGTCGCCCGCGCCTCCCGAATCGGCGGATTCCAAACCCAGCTCCAACGACGCGAGTTGGGTATATCGGCCGAATTGATTGGCCGCAATCTGGTCGATGGAGATGCCCGCATGCAGATCGGAACCCTCCGTTGGCTTGGGTTGAATATCGGAAAGGAACCGCGTGCTGGCGCGCGCGTGCACTCCCGTTGGCTCGTTTCCAGGCATGATCGGCGGAGTGCTGTTCAGCCCGCTCAAAACCAGCAGGCGGTCGCGGAATGGATCGAGAGCTTTCAAGGTGGGCGAAAATTCGAAGCCGGCGCCTTCGATGGCGGGCGTCCACTTCTCCATCATGATGCCGTTGGGCGTATAGACGACTCCGAAGCGCTTCACGGGCGCGGCTGCGCTTTTGGCAGCGGCTGTGAGCGCCGGAACCATGCTGTCCAGTAGCGGCAAAGCAAGCGTAGCGCCCAGTCCGCGCAGAATGGCGCGGCGGCCAAGGGCCTTCTTCGTGATAATCATCTCGTTCCTGAACCCGTGACTTTGGCCGTCTGCACGGCCCTGGTCTGAGTGCCGGTCTCTTTAACAATACTCTTCTGAAACGGAGAACTCCTCACGATCCCAAGAACCACGGATGACCAGCGATAGCCGTCCGGCGCGGCTTCTCGTACGATTTTACGAATGGCCGGAAGATCGTAGTACTTGACTTCGCGGCCGAGGGCATAGGTCAGCTGTTTCGTGATGAACGTGCTGACGAACTGTTCGCGATGACTCAGCAGGACTTTGCGTAGACCCGCGACGCCGTCAAATTTGGCGCCATCGGGCAGGGAGGCGGACGCGTCGATGGGGAGGCCGTCGCTGGCGGTTCGCCATTTGCCGATCGCGTCGAAATTCTCGAGCGCGAATCCCAGTGGATCCATGCGGACATGACAAACCGCGCAAGCGGGACTCTGGCGGTGCGCTTCCATCCGCTCCCGAACCGACTCCGGTCTTCCGTTCGCGCCACTCGCTTTCAGCGGGGGCACATCGGGCGGCGGCGGGGGCGGCGGCATACCCAGCAGATTGTCCAGCAGCCACTTACCGCGGATTACCGGCGATGTTCGATTGGGATACGACGTCGCCATCAGGATGCTGCCTTCACCGAGCAGACCTCCACGCTGCGCGTTGCTCAGGGTAACGCGCCGGAAGTGGCTACCGTAGATGTTCGGTATTCCGTAGTGCCCTGCCAGGCGCTCGTTGACGAACGTGTAATTCGCATCCAAGAGATCCGTGATCGGAAGATCGGCGTGCAACTGGCTTTCGACGAACAGCTCCGTCTCCTTCAGGAACGCCTCGCGCAGGTTGTCGTCGAAGTCCGAAAACTGGTCGGGATCGGGAAGCACGGTGCGAATCCTGGGCAGGTCTAACCAGGCGGTGGCGAAATTCGTCGCCAGCGAATTCGCGCGGCTGCTATTCAACATCCGCCGGACTTGCTGCTCCAGAATCAATGGATCTTTCAGCTTGCCTGCAGCAGCCACATCGAGCAGCTGATCGTCCGGAACGGTGCTCCATAGGAAAAAAGACAGACGTGAGGCGAGTTCCAGATCGCTCAATTCGTAAACGGTGCCGGGAGCAGCATTGACAGGATCTCGCTCAATCCGAAATAGGAAGTTGGGGTCCGCCAGAGTTCGTTCAACGGCCAACTGAATGCCGGAATCGAACCTGCCCCCGCTCCGGCCGCTCTGGTAGAAGCTGAGCAGCGTCGCCACCTCGGAATCCTTTACCGGTCGGCGGTACGCGGCTCGGGCCAGCTTGGTGACGATTTCTTTTGCGCAGGGCAGCTCGTCGGCAGGGGCATTTGGCCGGCAGAAGAAAATCCTGCGACGGCTGGGTGTGTCTCCCGGGCCGTCCACTCGATTAGGGCCGCCGATTGCAACATTTTCAACCGCGGGATTGCCCAGATAAAGCTCGTTAATGGCTGAACCAAAGCCGGTCTCCTTGGGCTGCGGTATGTCTTCCGGTTCGGCGGAATCCCTCGCGAACGAAACACCAACTGTGGAAGTGCCGGCTTGCGCCGTGAACTTGAACTCCAGGCCTTTGTCGGCCTCATGCATATAGAGATCCCATTGGGGATCGGCCATTACGTTTCCGGCGAAGCTTGTGGGCGACGGAGCCGAGGGAGCGTCGCCGCCCACCGTAAACAGCTTGATCCGCTTGCCATTGATGCGAACTTCTAACGAATGCTTTCGCCCCATGCCGAGGATGTATCCATAAAGCTGCCTTTTAAGGCGTATTCGCATCATGTACTCACCGTCGACTGGAAAACGGTGGCGAATTGCAAGACCTCCACGCGAGCCGAATGGCAGATCTTCACTCATGCGTTCGTCCTGACCCAAAGTGCTGGCGACCGTGTAGGTTTCAAAAACCGGAACCACGTTGGTATCACCCACAGCCAGCCGGCTGATTCGTCGAGCGGCCGACAAGTATTGCTCCATCAACGCCGGCGAAACCGATAGAACTCCGGCGATGTTGTCAAAACCGTTTTGATCCACGTCGTCGGCGACAAGCAGAGATCGGCCGTCGATCTCCAGCGCTAGGATGTCCCGGACCGCATTTGTATATTCGGTCCGGTTAAGACGATGGACGGGAACCCGGCCGGGATTCGGCTTGACAGCGGCGGAGCGATCGAGAGCGGCTTCGAGCTGAGACACGAACGCGACCAACGCGGGTTGATCCGGGCGGGGCGCACGTGGAGGGGGCATTTCACCGCTCCGAACCTTATGGATGACTTTCTCCCAAATCTCGGCATCCCCGGACACGTCGTCCAGATTTGCCTTGTCCAACATGATTCCGCCCGTGCGGAGCCGTTCGTTGTGGCATGTCGCGCAATACTTGTTAACGAGCGCCCGTGAACCAGAATTAGCGCTTTGAGCCGAGGCAGGGATACAAAAATATCCAAGTGCTGACAGGGCCAAGATAGTCCGCAACATTAGAGGCATAGGGAGGCTCGACTTCAGCATCCTGCCGAACGCTACTGTAACACAACCTAACATACCTGTTAATATGGACCTACGGCTGGAACCACCTTGATTCCAGCCGCCGCTTGCGGCAGAAACGGCAAGCGATAAGAGGAGAACTCGTGACTTCATTCCCTTCCCGGACTTTCGTGGCCGCGCTGGCTTTGTTTTGCCTGGCCGCTTGCGCGAAAAAAGACGCCGGCATTCCCTCCGGCGCTCAATTTCAGAAGAAGGCTCAGGAAGCGCTGATCCTGGCGAAGCCCGGCGCGGTCATCGAGCTGCCGGAAGGCAAGCAGGACTTGACTGCCACGCTCTCACTTTCCGTCGACAACGTCACCATCCGCGGCAAGGGCATGGACAAGACCATTCTCTCGTTCAAAAACCAGACCGCAGGTTCGTCCGGACTGCTGATCACCGGCAACAACTTTACGCTCGAAGACATCGCGATTGAGGACGCCAAAGGCGACGGCATCAAGATTAATGGGTCTACCGGCGTCACGCTCCGTCATGTCCGCGCGGAATGGACCGGCGGGCCGAAGACCAGCAACGGCTCCTACGGCATTTATCCGGTGCAGTGCAAGAACGTGCTGATCGAGGATTCGGTAGTGAAGGGCGCCGCCGACGCTGGATTCTATGTCGGCCAATCGAAAAACATCATCGTCCGCCGCAGCCGCGCTGAGTTCAACGTCGCTGGCATCGAAATCGAAAACTCGCAGGACGCCGATGTCTATCAGAACGTCGTAACTAACAACACCGGAGGCATTTTGGCGTTCAACCTGCCCGACATGCCCATCAAGGACGGCCGCAACGCGCGCATTTTTGAAAACCAGATTTTTTCGAACAACACGCCGAACTTCGGCGCCAAGGGAAGCATCGTTTCGCATGTGCCCACCGGCACGGGCCTGGAAATCTTGGCCACCAATCACATCGATATATTCAAGAACACCATCAAGGACAACGCCAGCGGCAACTTGTTGGTAATAAGCTACGCTTCCACCCACAATGTGATCCATGACTCGGGCTACGATCCCTACACCGACGAAATTTACATTCACGACAACAATATTTCAGGCGGCGGCGACAAGCCGGACGCCCGCGTCGCCGCCGACATCGCGCCCAAAGTCGGCACGCCGTTACCAGGCATCCTTTACGATGGCGTGGTGGACCCGAAGAAGGGTAGCGCCAGAATCTGTGCCCAGAACAACGGCGATGCGGTTTTAGTGAACTTCGACGCCGGCAACGGTTTCAAACACATTCTCCGAAACGCGAAGGCCAACGATTGCGCCCTGCCTCCACTCAATGCTGTTGCGGGACTCGGCGGCAACTGATCGACTGATGCGGAGCCTTGTTTTAATCGGGTCCGCGGCGATAATCGCTCTGACAACCGGATGCTCGCGGCAGGTTCGGTCTCACGTCGAAGAGCCTTTTCCCGTGAAGCTCTCTCGGTGGCGATTGTTCACGGGCACGCCCGCTGATCTGCGGCCCAATCAAGGCGTGTTGCCATACGATCTGAACTCGCCGCTATTCTCCGACTACGCCACCAAGTATCGCTTCGTCTGGATGCCGCCCGGCGCCTCGGCCAGCTATGATCCCAACGAGGCTTTCGAGTTCCCGGTGGGCACCATCTTCTCGAAGACCTTCGCTTATCCGGATGCCGCATACTCAGGCCAACGCCGTCTGATCGAAACGCGCTTGTTGGTGCGCGGGACAACCGGTTGGGTTACGTTGCCTTACGTCTGGAACCCTTCGCAAACGGAGGCAGAGCTGGATGTCGCGGCCGACCCGATCGTGGTGCATTGGACGCGACCGTCAGGCGAGGCGGTCACGATCAATTACCTGATCCCGAACGCCAATCAGTGCAAGGAATGCCACGACAAATCCAAGAGCACCGTTCCGATCGGCCCGAAAGCTCGCAATCTGAATAAAGACTTCGAGTACCCGGAAGGACGCGAAAACCAATTGGCGCACTGGGCGCGAATCGGCTATCTCAAAGGCGCTCCGCAGCCGCAGCAAGCGCCGCGGGCCGCCGTGTGGGATGATCCTTCCAGCGCGCCGCTCGAAGCTCGCGCCAGAACCTACCTGGACGTTAATTGCGGGCATTGCCATCGCCCGGAAGGTTCGGCCGGGACTACGGGTCTCTATTTGACTTCCGCTTCGGTGGAATCGATGCGTCTGGGCATTTGCAAGACGCCTGTTTCGGCCGGGTTAGGCTCGGGTGATCTGTTTTTCGATATCGTCAATGGTAAGCCGGAGGAATCGATCTTGGTTCACCGCATGGATTCCGACGCTCCGAAGGTGCTCATGCCGGAGCTGGGCCGGACGCTGATCCACCGCGAAGGCGTGGAACTGATTCGGGCCTGGATCCGCTCCATGCCCGACGGAGTTTGCGTCGCCAAGCCCGCCGGCTGAGCGGCTCCGCATGCGATACACTTTAATCGAACTCCGCAATTGATCCTCTTGGGTATGCGATTCTTGAGCGCTTTTCTGCTGCTGGCGGCGACGGTCTCCGCTTCTCCCGATGTCGTCGGACGCGCCGCCGTATTTTACCAGCGCACCGATTACGCGGCATCCCTTCACGTTCTGGCGGAAGACCCCGCGCCGGACGCGGCCGCCTATCTGTTGGCCGGCAAAAATTACTACATGCTGGGCGATTACAAGAAGGCCATCGAGGACTTTGAAAAGGCGCTCGCGCTGTCGCCCGGAAATTCGGACTGCGAGCTTTGGCTGGGCCGCGCGTGGGGCCAACGCGCCGAGACCGGTGGATGGCTAACTGCTGGTGTGAGCGCGTCCAAGGCCCGGCAATGTTTCGAAAAAGCCGTCGCGCTCGATCCCAAAAGCCACGAAGCCATGAACGACTTGTTCGATTTCTATCTGAATGCTCCGGGGATTCTCGGCGGCGGAATCGATAAAGCCGAGGCCATCGCCAAACGGATAGCCCGGGAACGGCCGCCGGAGTATCAGTTTGAAAAAGCCCAACTGGCGGATCGACGGAAGCAGTATGGCGAGGCCGAAATGCACTTTCGTCGCGCCATGGAACTCGCTCCGGGCGAACCGGGCCGCGTGGTGGATCTTGCGCGCTACGTTGCCAAGCGCGGGCGGCTGGAAGAGAGCGATGTGCTCTTCGCGCAAGCAAGAAGAATGGCGCCCAATCGTCCTGGCATCGTATTCGCGGAAGCCAATACCTACGTCGAGAATCATCGCAACCTCGAGCAGGCCCGGACGCTACTTCGCGAGTATCTGCGATCCAACCTCACTCCAGACGATCCGCCGCGCCAGGCCGCCGAAAAACTTCTGCGGCGAGCCGGCGGATGAATCCCCGGCATAATCCAGGCCCGGCGAATCTTAAGACGTATACTGTCCTGCTGCTGTTTTTAGCCTTGAAGGCGGGCGGCAACTGGTCGCTGGCGTGGGGCATGCGGCAAGTTCCCGAGCGAATGTCGGCCAACCCGATGCTCTATCTGGCGGCGCTGCTGGAACCGTTCGTCGCGGCCGGAGTAGTTGCGCTGATTCTGGCGGTGCTGACTCGCATGGCCCTCCTGAGTCTCGCGGATCTCAGCTTCGTGCTGCCCGTGACGGCGGTTGGCTACGTGATCGCGGTTTTGATCGGCAAGATTTTTCTGCACGAGGCGGTCACGGGCCAGCGGTGGCTGGGGACATTCTTGATCTTTATCGGCGCGGCCCTGGTTGGTTCCACTGCGCGCCGGACCGCCATCGTGGAAGACGCTCTATGAAGTGGGTCCTGGTTACAACAATGGTCCTGGCCACCGTGCTGAGCGACCTGTTGCAGAGCTACGAAATGAAGCGCGCCGGCGAGCAATCGGTGAGTGCGCGCGGCTTGGCGCACTTGCTCGGCATCATTGCCCGCCGCGGCTTTTTGATCCTCTCCATCGTATGCCTGGCAGTTTCGTTTTTCTCATTCATGGCGTTAGTCCAGACGGAACC
>Ga0302324_100006780_pt1 | contig 24537 bp, 27 predicted proteins | sample Palsa_T0_1_FD_201949 | JGI IMG/M metagenome (GOLD analysis project Ga0302324, IMG submission 201949) | Peat permafrost microbial communities from Stordalen Mire near Abisko, Sweden - Palsa_T0_1 | ecosystem: Environmental > Terrestrial > Soil > Palsa > Peat permafrost | place: Sweden: Abisko... | reverse complement strand
GGGCGAATCCGACCAAATCCAACCAATTCAAAGTTCAAAGGTCAAAGGTCAAGGGTCAAGGGTCGCCCGCCCCCAGGAGAGGGAACTGACCAACGGTGCGCGGGGCGAATCCGACAAAATCGCACCGGATCAAACCGAGGAAACAAAGGAAGACGGAAAAAGGAAGCAGGAAGAAAGCGCGGACTCTCAGGCTGTGGCACAGCCGCATAGCGGAACCAAACCAACCTAATCGATCCAACGAATCAAACTAAAAATCAGTTGACTCCGCCGGGGGGCTTTTGTCATTTTTGCGCCTGCCATGTCGCAGCTTCAAGGTGGACTCTGTTTTGCGGGCAACGGTCCGGACGTGGGATACACCAAATGGGTCGCGCTCCGGCAATTGGCTGTGGAAGCAGCGGCGCAAAAGCTCAATCTTCCTTTGGGCCATCGAAGCGAAGTCTGGCTGCGCGGGGGCATCCGCTTGCGCGGCACGCTACGCCTGGCAAATCAAGTACTGTTCATCGAGGAGACGCGGATGCTCGAGCTGGACCTTGTCGTGGACGGAGTCACCTTCAGTTACTCGGAAATGGAGTCGTGCCTGAGGTTGGATTAGTTGTGACCCTGCTAATTCGTCAGGAGATCCAGCAGGCTCAATCCGTTGTTAGCCAGTTCCCAGCGGGTGCCTTGGCGCGCGACCAGGCGGCGGCAGGGGTTTTTGGTGTACTCGGCTTCGTTGACGGAGAGGAGCTGGAATTTGGCGGAGGTCTTAAAGGAGGCGGCGCCGCGAGGAATCAACTCGAAGGGCAATCCGTTGAAGTCGAGCGCGATTTCGTAACCGGCGGCGCGCTCGCCCTGGGCCAGAGCGGGCTGTTTGATGAGCATGGGATAGCGGCGCAGCCAAGGGAAATCGGTTTGCCGCACCAGCACGCGGCAGAGTTCGGGCCGATGCTGAATCCAATGGAGCAGATCGAAGCGAGCGCCTTCCTCGTGCCCGGCCAGCAGGATCAGGCGCGCGTCCATGCCGACCAGGTTCTCGCCGTTGAACAAACCGTGGTCGTTGCGTTCGCCGGGAAAATGCCGCTGGAACCAAGCGTTGAAATGATCGCTGTAAAAGAGGTTCAACTCGAAATGAACGTGGGCGCGGTCCTTGGTGATGCGCTCGCGGGTGTTGCTGGTGCGGCCCATGACGGCGATTTGCTCTCCGGCCCGCACGGCCTGGCCGGCACGGAGGCCGCTTTGGATTTCCGACAAATGGGCGTAGAGCGAGTAAATCTCCATCCCGCTGACATGGTGCAGGAGGACGATGTAGCGGCCATAATTGGAGAGCGCGGGCTGGTTGTTGATGTAGGCGACCACGCCGCCGGCGGCGGCCATGACCGGATCGATGGGTTCGCCCGCGCGGTCGCGCTGGAGGCATTTGATGTCCAGGCCCTCGTGCATGTGCCAGCCGTCGGAGCGGACGCAGCCGAAGGTGCCGGAGACCCAGGTTTTGCCCGGGGTCGGGACAAAATAACGTTCCTGTCCGCCGGGTTCAAAGAGGGCTTGATTGGCGGTGGGAAGTTGGAACGGTTGCGCCGCAGGCGTCCGCGCGAAGCAAAGCAGCAGGCCCAGGAAGGAATTGACCTTCATTAATGCAATTCAAGCGATCTTTCGTAAGCGATGACATTTTTGAGGCCGCGGACAATGCGCTGGGTCTCCTCGCGAGTGGCGTCGGGACTGAAACGAAAGATGCCGCTGGCGTCGCGGTCGCGGATCAGGTAGGCGGCGAGCCAGGCCGAGGCGCGCGGTTGGCCGGGCGTATCCAATTCCGGCTGCTGAGCCGGCAGCTTGGTTTGGATATCCTCCATTTTATTCTCGTTGTCGAATTCGTCCTTTTTCGGTTTTGGGGGTGGCTTGGGTGGTTTATAACCCGGATGCGGAAATTGGGAAAAGACGACGATATGGCGGCCTCTGTTGGCGGTGGTGAGCATGTCAAGCATCAATGCGCCGTGATCGTTGAAAACCAATTCGATGGAGTAACCGCCGTTGGGTCCGGGTTCATCGACCATCGAGACCTGGCGCAGGTCGGCTTCGGTCAGAAAGGGAGACCGTTCGATGGTCACGGGGTATCGCTCGCGGGTGACCAGGACGGTGCCGGTGCCAGAAATATCCTTGCGATTGCCCTCCAAATAGAGGCGCACGGTGGATTGTTCCGACTTTTCAAAAGTGGCTTTCCGGTGCCAAGTGGCGCAACCGGCGGCCAAAAAAAGGGAGGCCAACGCCAGATAGATATTGAACTTGTGAAAGCAATTCTTCATATTTCACCATCTAATATCTCAATTCACTACAGCAAAGTAAAGAATTTATGGGCAAACAGTACAATAAAGGCGAAAAACGCCAACGCCGCGTCGCTTACCTCAAACGCAAAAAAGCCGCCCCCAAGAAAAAGCCCGCCCCGGCCCCGCCCGCCTGAGCCGTAGCCGTGCAAGTTGGATTGGGGGGCGTGAGCGTCCTCGCTCGCCGCCTTTGTCGTCTGGCCAAAGGCATTCGGAAATGCGCCTCATTCGCCAAAGGGTGGCCGGCTTTCGTGCTCCGGCCAGTCGGCGGGACGCCGACTGGAAGCAACCGGAACGGTTGCGCTCTCCTGTTTCAAATGCATGGCTGGTGGCGTGTAACTATTTAGCCACCGGGTTGATGTCAGCAGCGGTGGCTTTGCGCGTCCGCAGAGGGCCGGCGCCAGCGCCAGAGGCTGTCTCAGGTTAGGTCAAGTGCCCGCCGGAACGAACATTGACGGGACACTTGCCGGACGCGTCGCGCGCGCGCCTAGCCGCAAATCCTTCGCAACATTGCAAGCACCTCCCAGACCGGGGACGATTTTTTCGCCGCTGGCGTGATTTCCCGTTCCAAGCGGTGCCGAGTAGGGAACTGGGATTGTTGACAGTAGGCTCAACTCAGGCGCGGCAGCCTCTCAATCTCGCGAAAGGCAGGACACAGAACTGCGACGCCATCTGAGGCTCACCCTTGGCATGCCCCATGCAAAGGGAGGGAGTATCATGGTTGTTAATTTGACAAAAAATTTGAGCGCAACCTTACTTGCTCTCCTGGTGCCAGCGCTGTTCTTTTGCTCGCCAACGCAGGCGGACCAATCGATCGCGCTGGCGTGGAACCCCAGCCCTTCGCCCGGCGTCGTCGGTTACGTAGTTTACTACGGCACCGACGGCTCAAATTTCAACAACGAGATAGACGCGGGAAGCAACACCTTCGCGACCCTGACCGGCTTGCAGCCGGGCACCACCAACCGATTCGAGGTGGTAGCTTACAGTACCAATGGTGTTGAAAGTCCGCCCTCCAATCTCATCGAGTACAGCGTGCCGGGGACGCCCGTGACCGCGAAGACCATATTGGTCCAGAGCAATGCCAGCACGGACATCACTCTGCTCATTAGCGGCCAAGGAACTCTGGCGCAGAACCTCACAGGCAAGGTGTTCCAAGCCGGCAAGCAATACACCCTGACTGCCGCTCCGGCCAAAGGCATGGTGTTTGCCGGTTGGGTCAGCAGCGGCGTTGTGGTATCGACCAAACCAAACTATACTTTTGTCCTTGGCTCCAATGCGGTGTTGCAGGCCAATTTCGTGACCAATCCCTTTATCCCCGTCGAAGGAACTTACCGCGGTCTATGCTACGTGCCTAACGACGCGGCTGCGGAAAGTTCCGGCTCTTTTCTTGTCACTGTGACCAGCAGCGGGGCTTTTTCCGCGAGACTATGCCTGGCAGGCGTAGATCACGCGTATGGCGGAGAATTCTCCCTTACCGGAGCGGCTTTCAAATCCATCCCGCGCGCGGGATTGAGTCCCATCACGGTGCAGCTTCAATTGGATTTGTCCAACGGCCCGATGACCGGGACTATTAGCGACGGCACTTGGACGGCGCAGTTGGTGGCCAATCCCGCCATTTATTCCAGGACCAATCACGCCCCGCAGGCCGGCCGATACACGTTGCTCATTCCGGGTATGGACAACGCTCCCACCCAACCCGGCGGCAATGGCTTCGGCGCGGTGACGGTCAACACCTTGGGCGACGTCAGCTTGAGTGGAACCCTGGGCGACGGCACGCCCTTTGCCTCCTCCAGCGTGGTCGCCAGCCAAGGACAGTGGCCGTTTTATGTTTCAATCTATGGCGGCAAAGGCTGCATTCTAGGCTGGCTTTCCTTCACCAACAATGGCGATGTCAGCGGCGAAATCAATTGGTTCAAACTGCCCGAGGAAACGGCCAAGCTTTATCCCGGCGGTTTTACCAACGGCACCGAAGCCATCGGATCGATTTACCAGTACACCAACGGCATGCCCGTTCTGGGCTTCACCGATGGCCTGCTCTCTTTGCTCAATGGCGACCTCGCTGAAAGCATCACCAATCAAGCCGGCATTGGGCCGGAGCTCCCGGCCACCGAACCATACACCACTAAACTGAGCGTCAGCACTTCCACGGGAATGTTCCACGGCAGCGTGATCAATCCGGCGACCGGCAAACCCATTTCCGTCCGCGGTATAGTTTTGCAGAACCAGAACTTAGGCGCGGGATACTTCCTGGGGACAAACCAGTGCGGAAGCGTGCTGCTTTCAGCGTCGCCCTAAACGTGGGGTGACAATTCCCCTGTGCGGCGATGCTCTCCTGGTCAATGTTGGCCGCTCTTGCGCCGGCGTCGGCTCTTGAGCAGCGAGACACGCTCCATTAGCAAAGCACTCAGATGATACGGGTGTTCGTTGGCATCGAACAAGACGACAAAAGAGCCTCTAGGCGATATGGAGATAAATTCCGGGTGCGGCACCTCGTGGCATTGGCCGCTGGCCATCTGGATCTCGTAGGGCTTGAATGGGACCGCGCGGTTAAACTCGCGAATCGACTCAATGACCATGAAAATCTTATGCCCCAGCCTCCGCGGATTGTCAAGGGACGGCGGCCCCGAACCTGGGCGAAGGGCGCCATCGTAAAGCTTTGACTTTGCCCGCGTCTCGGCCATATTGCTCCATTGAATTCTATGACTGGGGAATCGATCGACGACGTGCGCGCCGAGCGCGACCGTTTGGCTTGCGCCCTGGCGGATCGCTCCGCCCAATTGGAAGCCATCGCCAAGGAATTCGAGCAATTCAGCCACACCCTTTCCCACGACTTACGGGCGCCGTTGCGCGCCTTGGAAGGGTTCGCCCAGATTCTGGCGGAAGATTACGGCGCCAAGTTCGACGCCGACGGGAAGCGGTGCATCGACAATTTGGCCTCTTGTGCGCACAAAGCCTCCGGGCTTATCGAGGACTTGCACGGGTTTTCGTGTTTGTGCCGAAAGCCCTTTCATCCGGTCGTCGTCGATCTGCAGCAGGTGGCCGAACGGAAGGCCGGCGAGTTGAAGACGGAAGGAACGGCGGCTAAAATTCACATTGACACTCTGCCCGAAGCCTGGGGCGACGCGGATTTGCTGGATGCCATTGTGGAGGAATTGCTGCGCAACGCGGTCAAATTCACCCGGCGCCAGGCGCAGCCCTCCATTGAGATCAGGGGGCGGAGCGAGAACGGGCGCACGGTCTATTCGGTTCGAGACAATGGCATGGGCTTCAATCCCAATTACGCCAGCCGGCTCTTCGGCGTGTTCCAGCGTCTGCATGACGAGAAGGACATCGAAGGCCGGGGCATCGGTTTGGCGACGGTGCAACGCCTGGTGCATCGGCACGGCGGCACGGTCTGGGCGGAAGGCAAAGTAAACGCAGGGGCCGTTTTCTTCTTTTCGCTCCCGGTGCGGCCACTTTGACCTTTCAACCCCACGCCGCCCGCCCGTAAAATGCGGGGATGACGAGCGAAGAAACACTGCAAATCTTCCGCCAAACGGGGGCGCTGCTGGAAGGCCATTTCGTTCTCCGCAGCGGCCTGCACAGCCGCCAGTATTTTCAGTGCGCGCTGGCCTTGCAAGAAATGCCCGTGGTGCAACGCCTGGGCGGCGCGCTGGCGGCCAAGGTGCGCGGCTTGGGCGCGACCACGGTCATCGCCCCCGCCCTGGGCGGATTGGTCATCGGGCAGGAAGTCGCCCGGCAATTAGGTCTTCGCTTCATCTTCGCCGAAAAACAAGACGGCCAACTGGTCCTGCGGCGCGGATTCAAAATCGCGCCCGATGAAAAAATGCTGGTGGTCGAAGACGTCGTGACCAAAGGCGGGCGCGTGCAGGAAACGATTGATATCGTCCGCGCCCAGCAAGGCCGCGTGCTGGGTGTGGCCATGATCGTGGACCGTTCCAACGGCGCCCTGGATTTGGGCGTCCCCGCCTTCAGCTTGCTTTCCTTGCGCGTGGAGGCGTTCCCGCCCGACCAATTGCCGCCGGACCTGGCCCAAATCCCCCTGGAAAAACCCGGGAGCAAATAAAATGGCCTACGATTCATTCGGCCAATTTGTGCAGGCGTTGGAAAAAGCGGGCGAACTCAAACGCATCCGCCAGCCCGTCGCCACCGAATTGGAAATCACCGAATTAGCCGACCGCGAAATGAAATCCCCCGGCGGCGGCAAGGCCTTGTGGATCGAGCAACCGACCATCCATGGCCAAGTGTCGCCCTTTCCGCTGGCCATCAACGCCTACGGTTCCCACCGCCGCATGGCCTTGAGCCTGGGCGCACAGTCCGTCGATGACGTGGCGGCGGAACTGGCTTCCCTGCTCAAAGCTAAACCGCCGACCAGTTTGTCCGAGGCCATTAAACTTCTGGGCACCGCCCTGGATTTGCGGCACGCCAAACCGAAGCTTATCGCCAAAGGTCCGTGCCAGCAAGTGGTCCACCGGCAAGACCAGTTGACCTCCGACTCGTCGGCTCCGTGGCCGACGCTGCTTTCCCTGCCGATCCTCAAATGCTGGCCGCTGGATGCCGGGCGCTTCATCACTCTGCCTTGCGTCGTGACCAAAGACCCCGACACGGGCGAACGCAACGTCGGCATGTATCGCATTCAGATTTTCGATGGGCAGACGACAGGGATGCACTGGCAATTGCATAAAGTGGCCGCGCGCCACGGGCGCCGCTACTACGAAACAGGCCAGCGCATGCCCGTGAGCATTTTCCTGGGTGGCGACCCAGTCCTGGCCTTTTGCGCCACCGCGCCGTTGCCCGATGGCCTGGACGAATTCCTGCTGGCCGGCTACCTGCGCAAGAAATCGGTCGAACTAGTCAAAGGAATCAGCAATGACCTGGAGGTCCCCGCCGACGCTGATTTTGTCATTGAAGGATACGTCGATCCCATGGAACCGCTGCGCACGGAAGGCCCGTTCGGCGACCACACTGGATACTATTCCCTGCCCGATCTTTACCCCGCCTTTCACGTCACCGCCATCACCCATCGGCGGGACGCCGTTTATCCGGCCACGATCGTCGGGATGCCGCCCATGGAGGATTTTTACATCGGCACGGCCAGCGTGCGGCTGTTCCTGCCGGTCTTGAAAATGAACTTCCCGGAGTTGGTCGATCTGGCGCTGCCCGCCGAGGGGGTTTTCCATAACCTGGTCTTTGTCAGCATCAAGAAGAGCTATCCGATGCAAGCCTACAAGATCATGCACGGCCTTTGGGGCATGGGGCAAATGATGTTCACCAAATACATCGTGGTGGTCGATGAGGACGTCGATGTCCACAACACCAGCGAGGTCTTGTTCCGCCTCTGCGCCACCACGGACCCGCAACGGGACGCGATCTTCACCCGCGGGCCGGCCGACGTGCTGGATCACGCCACCAGCGAATTGGCCGTCGGGACCAAGCTGGGCCTGGATGCGACCAAAAAGTTGCCCGGGGAAGGATTCAAACGAGATTGGCCGCCCCTGATCAAAATGGACGAGGCCATCAAGAAAAAAATCGATCAATGGCGCTCCGCTTGACAGTCCCGGCTTGGCGGCGCACATTGGCTTTGCCATGATTAATGCCAAATCCTGTTGCGCCAAGTTTTCGCCCTACCTGCTGTCCGTTCTGCGCATCGTCGTCGGCCTGCTGTTCATGCAGCACGGCGGGCAGAAACTATTGGGCTATCCGCCGGGGGGCCAGAAGGTCGAGCTTCTCTCGTTGGCCGGGCTTTCCGGCGTTTTGGAATTGGGCGGCGGCGTGCTCATGCTGCTTGGATTCCTGACGCGGCCGGCCGCCTTCATCTTGTCGGGCGAAATGGCCGTGGCCTATTTCAAGGTTCACGCCGCCGTCGCATTTTGGCCGGTGCAGAATCACGGAGAGCTGGCGGTGGTTTATTGTTTCATCTTTCTCTATTTTGCTGCCGCCGGGGCCGGCCCGTTGAGCGTGGACGCGTTGCGGAAAAAGGGCTGAAGATCCAAGCATGGGTTGACGGCGCGGGCTCCGGTCTGCTAAAGTCAAAGTTGATGAGAGTTTTGGACTAGGCAAACTATCTTTATGAAAACGAATATTTCGAAATCGCTGCTGGCTTTGAGTTTGTTGGTTGTTCTGCCCAATCTGGCCTCCGCCCACGTCCTGCCGGGAACCGCCCACGGGTTCGGGGATGGCTTTCTTCATCCTTTGACCGGCTGGGATCACCTTTTGGCCATGATCGCCGTCGGCCTTTGGGCTGCGCAGCATCGCGGACGAGCACGCTGGCTGATTCCGTTGAGCTTCGTCGGCGTGATGCTGCTGGGGGGCATCCTGGGGGTGGCCGGGGTTCGCGTGCCGGGGGCCGAGTTGGCCATTGCGATTTCGGTGCTGACGCTGGGCGGATTGGTCGCGACCATGACGCGGTTCAGGCCCAGCCTGAGCATGGCCGTGGTGGGCTTGTTCGCGCTCTTTCACGGCTATGCCCACGGCCACGAAATGCCGGTGGCGGCCAGCGCGCTCCCATTTAGCATTGGCTTTGTTTTAGCCACAGTCTTGTTGCATGGGCTGGGCTTCGCGGCAGGACTTGGATTTCAGGAAAAACCGCGCGTGCTGAGATGGGCTGGAGCGGCCATCGCCGCGTCATCGGTTTGTTTTTTCGTGAACTGAAACCGGGAGAGGCCCCCCGCCTTGACCAGCTCTTCAGTCCAGACGCATCACAGCGCCGATTTGCCGGCGGCCTTGACCTTGGCCCAGCGGGCCTTGGCAATGGCGGCCAGTCGGGCCTTGGTGGCGGCGCTGACCTTTCGCTTCTTCTTGACTGCCGGCTTCGGCGCGGCCGCGCGTCCCTTGACTTTGGCCCAACGCGCCCGTTGGGCGGCGGCGATGCGGCCTTTGGCCGCGGCGGACATTTTCCTGCGCCGGCGGCGGCGGACCACCGGTGCGGCGGCGATGGAGTCGCCGCCCGAGATGGAAGCCAGTTTCGCTTCCAATCGTTCCATTCGTTCCTTGATGGCAACTACTTTGCGCAGTTGCTTAACAGTTAGATTCTGCAAGTTTGTCATATTGATGCGTTGAGATTGTTCATGTCCGCCGGATTTGTCAAGGGAGTAAAGCTATTTATTTTACCTCCATTTCTTTGCCTTGAGTAGGGGAAACCCGGCGCGCTCCTGTTAGCTTGGTTTGTCCTAGCAGCCTGTTGAAAAATTCTCCCGGCGAGGGCGCCGAGCCTACATGACCCGCGAATTCCCAGGAAATCCTGTAGGCCGCGTGCCCCCACGCGGCGCCCAGTGTGCTATTCCAACAGGCTGCTAGGTGCTTTGCTTCGTCTAGACGCACTGCCCTTTAGCTATTCGACCGGCGTCACCAGGACCATCCAGGGCACGCCGAAACGGTCGGCCACCATGCCGAAACGTGCCGAAAAGAAAGTCTTGGCCAAGGGCATTTGCACTTGGCCGCCCTCGGCCAAGGCGGCGAAGAGTCGCTCCGCCTCGGCTTCGGTGGGCACGGTGAGCGAGAGCGTGAAGCCATGGAAGAAGGGCTTGCCCGTGCTACGTCCGTCGGATGCCAAGACGATGGTGTCACCGATGCGGAATCGGGCGTGCATGACCTTTTTTTCCAAACCGGGCGCGGCGCAGCCGGGCGGAGGTGGTTCGGGGCAGTCCTTGAAACGGGTCAGCATGATCAACTCCGCGCCGAGCGCGCGGCGGTAGAACTCGATCGCTTCCTCGCAGCAGCCGTCGAAGAACAGATAAGTTTGAACAATGGGATACTTTTGTGTTGTGCTCATAGGATTAGTTCCTGATTTTGTTTTTGTTTCAATTCCATCATGAACTGAACGGCGAGTTCAGGACATCTTTGCTGCAAGCGCATGAGCAGCCGGCTCTGATTCGGCGCCAACTTCCTCGAGCAAGGGACAGGACTCGGCGATGGGTCTTACTTCAACCTTCGCGCCATACGGCAGCCCCGGACACTCTTTGGCAACGGCCACAGCCTCGTCCAAGGTGCTCACCGACAGAAGGAAGTAACCGCCAATGGCTTCCTTTGATTCCGCGAACGGCCCGTCGGCCACTACTCTGCCGCCTTTGCCGGAGATAATTTTGCCGGTGTGTTCCAATGGGTTGCCGGCCAGAACCTTGCCCTCCTCGTTCAACCGCTTGAACCACGCCGTCCATTGAGCCAAGACCTTCTGCATTTCTTCCGGCGAGAGTCCTTTACCCCAGTCTGTGCCCCGGAATATCAGCATGTATCCATTATTTATTTGTGTCATCATAAGCTTCTTTCTGTTGTTAATTGTTTAGATGAGTTCGGTCATTTCATGATACGACGAATCAGGAATTAGATTCAGGACAATTATTTTGCCGTTTGGTTTATTTCCCAAATAGCGAACGAGTTATTCTCCGTGTCCTGACAGATGGCGAAGTAACCCATGCCCGGCACGGCGGTCTTGGCTTTGCAGATGCTGCCGCCTAGTTTCTCGACCTTCGCCATGAATTTGGTCACGGACGGCACGGTAACGTAGTTGGTGATGGTATGTGTCGGATGCATGCGCTTCATGACAGCGCCGTCCGGCGAAGCATCGGCGCCACCGGTGTCGATATGCAGGTAATCCGCCATGCCGGGAAACGGTTTGATTTTCCAGCCGAAAAGTTTGCCATAGAACGCCTTGGCGCGCTCGGGTTTGTCTGCCGGAATTTCGAACCAAACGATGCTGGCGGCCGCTTTTTTCTTTGTTGTACTCATATTTTTAGTCATTCTATCAATTATTGTTAATCTGTCAGAGATATGACGAATGGGCGGGCTTGATTAGGACACTCCATGAAAGAATATTTGACGGCATCAGTGCGTCATTTCTTCTGCGCGGGAAATCATTTGCTCGCAAGCTTGGATCCTTTTGGCCAGGAACGCTTGTTCGGACTTGATTTCCGCCAGTTGCAGGGCTTTACGGAAGTGGCCGGCGGCAACTTCGGCATGATTCAGCCGCGATTGGAATTCGCCCAGGACGGCGTGGAGCAGGTAATAGGACTCCAGTGAAGACAGATTGGGAATGGCATTGACCGCTTCCATTCCCGCCTGCGGCCCTTGCGCTTCGGCGATGGCCACGGCCCGGTTCAGCGCGACGATCGGCGAATCATCGAATTCCAGCAGGCGATCATACAGCGAGAGGATTCGCCGCCAGTCCGTGGATTCATAATCCAGCGCCGCGCAGTGACAGGCCGCAATACCGGCTTGCAGATGATATTCGCTGAACTCGCCGCCCGCCGCCGATTGCGAGAAGTGGAACATGCCGCGCGCCAACATCGGTTGATCCCAGCACGTTCGATCCTGTTCCTGGAGGCGAAGCAGGTTGCCCTCGTCATCGACGCGTGCCGGGATGCGCGCGGCGCTCAACAGCATCAGCGCCAGCAGCGCATGGGTTTTAGGCTGGTTGCCGGCCGGATGTTCCGCCAGCAAGCCGGCCAGGCGAATGGCTTCGGCACAAATGTCTTCGCGAATCAGTTTGTCGCCGCTGGACGCTTTGTAGCCTTCGTTGAAAAGCAGGTAGAGCGTTTGCAACACACCTTCCAACCTCGGCGCTAATTCTTCGCCGGCGGGTATTTCGAAAGCGATTGGAGCCTCGCGGATTTTTTGTTTGGCCCGTGTCAGCCTCTTGGCAATCGCGGCCTCGGTCGTAAAGAACGCGCGGCTGATTTCCGTCGCGCTGAACCCGCACAGCGTCTTCAAGGCGAGCGCAACCTGCGCCTCGGCCGGAATCAGCGGATGACAGCACACGAACATCATCCGCAACCGGTCGTCCGCTATTTCCTGTTCCGATAAAACACTTGCTTCCTGCGCGGAATTTCCCCATTCCATCAACTGGATGATTTCAGGTTCCTTGTCCCGGAAAACGTTCTGGCGTCGCACCACATCCAACGCGAGGTTTCGCGCCACACGCATGATCCACGCCGACGGATTTTTTGGCACGCCGTAGAACGGCCAGGTTTGCAGTGCCCGGGCCAGCGCCTCCTGCAACACGTCTTCCGCCAGCGTCAGATGTTCGATCCCAAAAATCCGGGTCAAGGTGGCCACTATTTTTCCCGCCTCGTGACGGAAAAGATGTTCCACCACATGGAAGACTTCCTGTGGTTCCGGCGGGTTGGTCTCGGTTTGGCTCATTGGCGACAGGTTCCCACCGCCGCTAAAATTCAAACGCCACACCGTCCAGTCGCGCGCCGATCTCCCCCAGCACGCGCTTTTCCTCGGCCGGGTCTTTGGCGATGAAAGTAACGCTAAAGCGCAAGTAGGCTCCCGCGTCGTCCCACGGCACGGTCGAAATCAGTTTCTCCGCGATGAGCCATTGCGCCACGTCCTCCGCGTTTTTGAATTCGCGGCGCAGCCCCTGTGCCGAGGCCGCCTTGGGCGCTTTGACGTAAAGGAAAAACGAGCCTTTGGGCTTGGCCGCCGCGAATCCGGCCTTGCGTAGCACCTGCACCAACCCGTCCATGCGGCGCGAATACTTGGCCGCGATTTGCGCGGTGATCTCCGGGTGCTCGAGGCAGTAGGCCGCCGCGTGCTGAATGGCCAGGAATTGGCCCGAGTCCGAATTGTCCTTGATGTCGCCGTAGGCCCGGATCAGGCGCTGATTGCCGGCGACAAATCCGCAACGCCAGCCCGTCATGTTGAAACTCTTGCTGGTGGAATGCAGTTCCAGCCCGACTTCCTTGGCGCCGGGCGTGGCCAGGAAACTCAGCGGCTGGCCCTCGAACACCAGCGCGGCGTAAGCGGCGTCGTGGATAACCGCCAGCCGATGCTGCAGCGCGAATTCCACCACCTTGGCGAAAAACTCCGGCGTCGCCCCCGCTCCGGTCGGATTGTTCGGGTAATTTAACACCAGCGCCTTGCACCGGCGCAACACTTCCGCCGGCACCGCATCCAAGTCCGGCAAAAAGCCGTGGCGCTCCAGCAACGGCAGTTGATGCACAATCCCGCCGTAATACCGCGCGTGAGTGCCGAAGACGGGGTAACCCGGCGTGGTCATCAGCACGAAATCCCCGGGGTCGATCAACGCCGCGGGCAAAATCGTCAGCGCCGCCTTGCTGCCGATGGAGTGAAGGATTTCCGTTTCGGGATCAATGCCCGGCACGCCGCAGACTTTTTCCATGTAACGTGCGGCGGCGACCTTAAGAACGTCGTCGCCGTTGTCGGCGTAGCCGCGGTTCTCCGCCTGGGCCGCCTCCTTCGCCAATTGGGCCACGACCTGTGGAAAAGCCATTTCATCCGGTTCGCCTACGCCCAGGTCGATGATCTCCGCGCCCGGATGCGCGGCCAGCGCGGCGCGTTTGGCGCGCTTGATTTTCTCGAACTTATAGATGGCGGTTGATTTGCCGTATTCCTTGCCGCCGATGCGGGCGGCGAAGACATTTTGCAAGTATGAATCAGTCATATTCGGGGTTGGAGGTTAGCGGATGGACCCTTGGGAAACAAGCCGGCAAGAGGCACACATGCGGCAGGCGATCACTTTGCACTTTGAAGTTTCCCTCCGGCAGGGTACTAAGAGCACCGATGCGATTTATCGGCAGAATAATTGAAAAGCTGCAGCGGCACCCAAAGCGGGTCGTATTCCCGGAGGGGACCGAACCCCGTGTGCTCCAAGCCGCGCGCCAATTCTATTCCCTGCGCCTGGGCGCGCCCGTCTTGCTGGGGGATCGCACCGAGGTTAAACAGGCCGCCGCAGCATTGAACGTCTCGCTGGAAGGGGTGCGCATCATCAACCCCGCCCAGAGCGAAGATCTGCCCGCGTTCATTAAACGTTTCGAGATGCTGCGCCGTTTCAAGGGCGTCGAGGAAAAGGAAGCCCGCGAAACGATGCTCAATCCCAACTATTACGGGGCCATGATGCTGGCCATGCATCAGGTCGATGGCTTCATCTCCGGGGCCAATCAAAGCTCCGGCAGCGTCTTGCGTCCCTTGTTCCAAATCGTCAAGGTCGCCCCGGAGGCCACCACCGCCTCCAGTTGCATGGTCATGGAAGTGGAGGATACGCGCTTTGGCAACGAAGGGGTGCTTTTCATGGGCGACTGCGGGGTGATTCCCGAACCGACCGTCCCGCAACTGGCGGATATCGCCGTCTCGACGGCGCTCCTGAGCCATCAATTGCTGGGGGTGCGCCCGCGCGTGGCCCTGCTCTCCTACTCGACCAAGGGCAGCGCCACCCATTCGTCCATCGGCAAAGTCCAGGCCGCCACCGCGCTGGCGCAGAAGATCGCCCACGACCTGGGACTGGAGGCGGATTTCGACGGGGAATTGCAGGTGGATGCGGCGTTAGTGCCGGAGATCGCGGCGCGCAAGCTGCCGGAAAGCCAGGTGGCCGGCCGGGCCAATGTGCTCATCTTCCCAGACCTCAACGCGGGCAACATCGCCAGCAAATTGATTCAACACGTGGCCAAAGCGCACGCTTACGGCCAGATCCTGCTGGGCCTGGACCGGCCCGCCGCCGACGTTTCCCGCGGCGCCAACGCCCATGATGTCCTGGGCGTGGCCGCGATCGTGGGCTTGCAATCCATCGCCTTCAAAGACCTTTATCCGCCCCCCGGCTTGGACCAAACCAATCTCCAACTCAAATAAACCAGCCCCGATCCTCCCCACTCCATGCCCACTTTAAACACCGTCACGCCGCGTGTTTTTATTGCCGCGACGCGCCAGAACGAGGGCAAAACGACCACCTCCCTTGGTCTGCTGTCCGCCTTGCAACAGTTTTATCCCCGCATCGGTTACATCAAGCCGGTCGGCCAGCGCTTTGTTCAAATCGAGGAAAATCAAATTGATGAAGACACGGTGCTGATGGACCAGGTCTATCAACTCAATTGTCCACTGCTGGATATGAGTCCGATCGCGGTGGAGCCGGATTTCACGCGCAAATACCTGCAATCCTCCAACAACGAGGCCTTGGTCAAGAAGATCATCAAGGCCTTTGACCGCGTGGCTTGGGAAAAGGATTTCGTCCTGTGCGAAGGCTCGGGGCACGCCGGGGTCGGCTCGGTGTTCGATCTCTCCAACGCCCAAGTCGCGCAAATTCTGGACGCCAAGGTGATCATCATCAGCCAGGGCGGCATCGGCAAGCCGATTGACGAGGTCTATCTCAACCAGGCAGTTTTTGAACGCGAGGGGGTCGAGGTCATTGGCGTGATTCTCAACAAGGTAACCGCCGAAAAGATCGATTACATCACCGAGTTCGCCCGGCGCGGCCTCAAGCGCAAGGGGCTGGACCTGCTGGGCGTCCTGCCGCACCTCCACATTTTGTCGCGCCCCACGGTGGCGGCGATTCAGGAGGAGTTGAAGGCCCGCTCGCTCAATCATTCCAGCCAGCTCCACAACCTGGTGGCCAGCGTGGTCATCGGCGCCATGAGCGCGCAGAACGCGGTCAGTCATTTCAAGCGCGGCACGCTGGTCATCACGCCGGGAGACCGGGAGGACATCGTCCTGGCCGCCGTTGCCGCCAACGAACAGGGCCGGCAATTGGCCGGCATGGTTCTGACCGAGAAGATCAAGCCGGTCAACGGCGTGCTGCGGGTGATCGAGAAAGCGCCCTTCCCCGTCCTGCTGGCCGAGGAGGACAGCTACGAAGTGGCTTCCCAGGTCCACAACCTGATTGTCAAAACCCACGCCGCCGACACGGAGAAAATCTCCGTGATTCGCGACCTCATTGCCACGCACGTCGATGTCAACAAGATATTACGCGCCTTGAAGCTGTGAATCTCCCCTTCGCTTTGAATCCGGCGCTGCAGCACCTGCCGGTCTATCAGCCGGGCCGGCCGGTGGAGGAAGTGGCGCGCGAACTGGGACTCTCGGCCCGCCAGGTCATCAAACTGGCTTCCAACGAAAATCCCCTCGGCCCTTCTCCCGCCGCGCTGGCCGCGCTCAAAAAGGCCCTCCGGAGTTTGCACTGGTATCCGGACGGCAGCGCCTTTTGCCTGAAGCAAAAGCTGGCGGCCAAATTGGGCGTCACGCCGGCCCACCTGGTTCTGGGCAACGGCTCCAACGACATCATTGAATTCCTGGGCCACGCCCTTTTGGGGCCGGGAGACGAAATGGTGGTCTCGCAATACTGTTTTGCCATTTACCCCATCGTCGCCAGGCTGCTGGGCGCGGCCGTCGTTACAGTGCCGGCCAAAGAGTACGGCCACGACTTGCCGGCCATGCTCCGGACCGTCACGGCTCGCACCAAACTGATGTTTGTGGCCAATCCCAACAACCCCACCGGCACGCTGGCCCCGGCCCAGGATGTGCGCCGGCTGGTGGCCGAACTGCCGGAGGGTGTGGTGCTGGCCATGGACGAGGCCTATTATGAGTTCCTGGAGAAGCCGGTGGATTTGCTCCCGCTCATTCGCGCCGGGCAAAAGCCCAACCTCATCCTCCTGCGCACGTTTTCCAAAATCTACGGCCTGGCCGGTTTGCGCCTGGGCTACGGCATCGCGCACCCGGAGTTCATAGCCGCGCTGGAGAAAATCCGGCAGCCGTTCAATGTTAACTCGCTGGCACAAGTGGCCGGGTTGGCGGCCTTGGATGACGCCGCGCACATGCAGAGAACTCGCCGCAACAATTTCAAGGGACGGAAATTCCTGGAGCGGGCGCTCTCCGGCATGAAGGTGGAATTTGTCCCCTCCTCGGCAAACTTCATCTTGGCCAAAGTCGGCGCGGGCCGGGAAGTCTTCGAGCAATTGCAGCGCCGGGGCGTGATTACGCGGCCCATGGGCGGTTATCAATTGCCGGAGTGGATCCGCATCTCCGTCGGCACGCCGGCCGAAAATCAGCGCTGTGTCAAAGCCCTGCGGCAAATCCTCCGGGAAAAATAAAAGTTGAATCGCGCGGGAAACGGATTAGTAGTTCCAAGCGAGAATTAATTAAAGTGAAACTTACCGACCTGCGAGGCATCCTGCAATACATCCCCCGTTTTCGGGAGAAGGTGTTCGTGATCAGCGTGGATGGCGCCATTGTCACCAGCGAGAATTTTGCCAACATCCTGCTGGATGTGGCGGTGCTGCGCTCCTTGAGCATCAAGGTGCTGCTGGTGCATGGCGCGGCGGCCCAAATCGAAATCCTGGCCCGCGAACAAAACATCCAGCCCTCCGACCTGGGTGGCAGCGGCATCACCGATGCCGCGACTTTGAAGCTGGCCCTGACGGCGGCCAACCGGCTCACGCACGAAATTCTGGAAGGACTCAGCGCCAATGATCTGCGCGCCGCGTGCTGCAACGCGCTCATCGCCCACCCCATGGGCATTATTCACGGCCAGGACCATCTCTTCACCGGCAAAATCGAGCGCGTGGACACCGAGTTGCTCCAGAGTCTGCTCTCCCAAGGCATCGTGCCGGTGGTCCCGCCACTGGGCTTTGACGGCGACGGCAAAACCTACCGGGTCAACTCCGATTCCGTCGCCGTCGAGCTGGCCAAGGCGCTCGGCGCCGCCAAGCTCATTTACATCACCACCCTGGACGGGCTTATTTACCAGGGCCGGCTCATCCAGCAGATTTTGGTCGCCGACCTGGACAACCTGCTGGCGCACAACAAAGCCAGCTTCGCGCCCGAGGTCTTTTCCAAGGCGCACTTCGCCTCGGCCGCCTGCCAGGCCGGCGTGCCACGCGTGCATGTCATCAACGGGCGGGTCGATGAGGCGCTGCTGGCGGAGTTCTTTTCCAATGAAGGCATCGGCACACTGGTCTATGCCAACGAATACCAACAAATCCGGCGCGCGCTGAAGAAGGACATTCGCGCCATATTATTATTGACTAAAAACTCCGTGGCCAGCGAAGAGTTGACGAAACGCACCCGCGCCAGCATTGAGAAGAGCCTCAATGATTTTTACATTTTTGAGACGGACAAGAACCCGGTGGCGTGCGTGGCGCTGCATCAATTGGACGCGGCCAAGGGCGAATTGGCCTGCCTCTACGTCAGCCCCTTGCACGAAAACCAGGGCGTGGGGCGCAAGCTCATTGCTTATGTCGAATCCAAGGCGCGCGAGATGGGCTGGACGGAGTTGATCACGCTCTCGACGCAGGCTTTCACTTATTTTCAGTCCAAGGCCGGCTTCAGCGAAGGCGCTCCGGAAGACCTGCCGCCGGCCCGCCGCGAAAAATACGAGCAGAGCGGACGCAACTCCAAAATCCTGCTCAAGAAGCTGACGCCCAAATGACGACGCCCTTTGTCAATAGAACACGAGCCCGGATATTTCATAATGCGGCGGGGGCTTGTTCCACATGGTCGGTAGGGCGGTGCTGCTGCGCCGCCGAAATATTAGGGCGAAGCGGCAGCTTCGCCCTACCAAACTATGAAATATACGGCCTACGACCCGCCTTGCGCGCCTGCGCCCGGTGCGGGGTGGCGCCGACGCGCCATCTGCTGGCCGTCCACATCGCGCGCCAAACCACGGCCCTGTTCCAGCGGCAAGAAGGCGGCTACGCGCTGCAAAAGATCTTCCGCTGCTCGACTTCCAAATACGGCATCGGCGAAAAGGCCGGTTCGAACATGACGCCGCGCGGGCTGCATCGGGTCGCGCAAAAGATCGGTGGCGGCTGGCCCGTTGGCGTGGCCTTCAAGGGGCGGCAAGTCGTCGGCTTCACCTGGCAGGGGCAGCCCCTGGCGCCCATCGCCCACCGCATTCTGCGGCTGGAAGGCTTGGAGCCGGGCTTGAATCGGGGCGGAGATGTCGATTCCTTCCGGCGCTTCATCTACATTCACGGCACCGGCAACGAGACGGCGCTGGGGCGTCCCGATTCGCACGGCTGCGTCCACCTTTCGGCCAATGATCTCCTGCCGTTGTACGACAAGCTGCCCGAGGGGACGCTGGTCTGGATGTCGGTTTAACAATGCTCCTGAAAGTGTTCGCCGGGAGGCAATTTTTTCATCGAATAGGCGCACACTTAAGCGACAATTAACCCTTCGCCTTTCGCTAGTAGATTGGCGCCTTTAACCAGTTCATTAAAGATTGGACGAGAATAAATAGTGGCGCGGCCATGATTTCGTTTGAGCAGTGGAACAGTTTTCCATAATTTTCTACGGATGCGCAACACTGTCCTGGCATCTGGATTTCCGCGTGATGTGGCCAAATGTGCCAACGCGCATGAAATAATACCCTTAACGGTTGAATTGTGAATCCCGGGATCGAATCCATTTACATCACTCAACGTGGTTTGCAGACGATGCCGTTCCGATTCCAGCATGACAAATCTATGGCGTCGGTCAATGCGAGACAGAGCAACTGCGATTCCCAATTCGAAATGCATGTTGAACCGGACTGGCAGCCCGACGCGGCACAAGTCGTGTAATGAAATCGGACAAGAACGAATGAGCCTAAGAATGCGCATGAGGCTGCCAGCGCCCTGTTCTGGCACCTCAAGCACAGTGCGAGGCACACGACCAAGCGCGACCAGTGCGCTTATCAACGAAACGAATAGCGACTCGTAACTATTATCGAATGGAACATTTAGGAAGACACTACGCCGGTTGACGACCCTCCGCGATCTCATAACGGATACGGCAGAAATCAAACTTTTATGCCTGCTTCGGCAAAAGCGCGCAAAATATTCACGACATGGGACCGCTTGATCCCGACCGCTCTATCAATTTCAGAAACCGTGGCAGGGCTTATGACGTGGACGTATCCGTCCACGCGGTTCCTGCCAAGATGCGCTTTCGCACTCTTAGAAACATTTGCCCTGGAATCAGCTTTTGGCATATCGTCTTTCTCGTCGCTTTGTTCATTATCAAACAACATCAAGTTAGCCCTCTTGGGAAAAGATCGCAAGCGCTAAGTCGATGGGTTTTGGCGCACGGCGCGTTGACGCCCCCGAGGCGGATTGACAATGCGCCGGGATGGGCTTTATTATGGCCAAGGTTCGATGAACTATGAAAACATCACGACATCTACTCTGCTGGATTTCCGCCGCCGCTCTTGCCACCGCCGCTCTGCCTTTGTCGGCGGAGCCTTCTATCAGCGTGGGCCAGATCGCGCCGTGCTTTTCGGGACACGATCAGGACGGCCGCACATGGAAATTGTCCCATCATCTGGGCAAGAAATTTGTGTTTCTGTATTTCTATCCCAATGACGACACCGCCAGCGGCACAGCCGAGGCTGTCGGCGTGCGCGACAACTTGTTCGAATGCAAGCAGGCGGGGGTGGAGGTGGTGGGGGTCAGTTGCGACAGCCGGGAGAGCCATCAGAACTTTGCTTTCAAATACAACCTGCCCTTTCCCCTGTTGGCCGACACCAGCGGCGAGATCTCCGAGGCTTACGGCGCGTTGATGAGCACTAATAAGAAATTAGACCGCCGCATCAGCGTCCTCATCGGGCAGGATGGCAGGATACTGCGCATCACCACTTCGCCTGACCCCGTTGTCCATTTGAAGGCCATGGCGAAGGCCATTGTGGAGTTGACAGGCAAGGATTCCCGTTAGCTCACTTGTCCGCCGTGATCCAGCCGCCGCCTAACACGACCTCACCGTCGTAAAAAACGCAAGCTTGGCCGGGCGTGATCGCCCGTTGCGGCTGATGCAGCGCGACCGACGCGCCGCCGCCGGGGCGCGGCCGGACCGTGGCGGGCGTGCCCGGGTGATTGTAACGAATCTTGGCCGACACTTCCATCTCGTCGGGCGGCGGGTCGAGCGCGATCCAATTGCACCGCTCCACTTCAAACCGGTCGCGCTCCAACGCCGAATCGTCTCCGACCACGACGCGGTTGCGCGCGGCGTCCAGCTCGATGACGTAAAGCGGTTTGGGTGATGAAAGGCCAAGCCCTTTGCGCTGGCCGATGGTGAAAAATTCAATGCCGTCGTGCTGGCCCAGGACCAGTCCGCGCGCATCAACGATGTCGCCGCAATGGCGCTGCACCAGATTGGCGGCGGAGAGGAACTTGCCGTAATCTTTGTCCGGCACGAAGCAGATTTCCATGCTCTCCTCCTTTTCTGCCGTTTTCAACTGGCAGGCGCGGGCGACCTCGCGCGTGTCGTGTTTTGTTTTTTCGCCCAGGGGGAAGAGCGCGCGCTCCAGTTGGTTCTGGCGCAGGGAGAAAAGAAAGTAGCTCTGATCCTTGCGCGCGTCGCGGCCCTTCTTCAAAAGTGTGCGGCGGCCATCGGCGCTTTTTTCCAGGCGCGCGAAGTGGCCGGTGGCGACGCGTTCGGCGCCCAGTTGGCGGGCGCGGTCGAGCAGCGCGCCGAACTTGAGTTTCTGGTTGCACATGACGCACGGATTGGGCGTGCGTCCGGCCTTGTACTCTTCGGCAAAGTAGGCGATGACTTGTTTTTGAAACGCGTCGGCTTCGTCGATCAGGTAATACGGAATGCCCAATTTGTGGCACACGGCGCGGGCATCCATGACGGCTTGCGGCCCGCAACATTTGTCCTCCGCGCGCGAGACGCAATCCTGCGGCCAGAGTTTGAGCGTGATGCCCACTACTTCGTAGCCCTGCTCCAGCAGCAAAGCGGCGGCGGCGGACGAATCGACGCCGCCGCTCATCCCGACAATGACCCGTGTTTTTCTCGCATCCGACATGGACGCGAACATACCAGCAAAACCACCGCGAGGCAACCGAATGCGCGAGGCGAATGCGCGAGGCGCAAGCGACGGGCCTTTTCCTGCTCCTAATCCTACTCTTAATCTTAATCCTACTCTTAATCGATTGTGATGAAGGCGTGGAAGAAAGAGATTAAGATTAAGAGTAAGAGTAGGATTAAAATGAATAGCGGGCGAGAATCATCGTTGTCTTCGACATTCAATTCCCCAAATTAGGAAGCTCTCGCCTCGGAAGTTAAGTTGACATCCGAAGGGGCCGTCGTAAAAATCGGTGTGGCGGCCATGACCTTCCTTCCCATTGTCGAGCGAGAACTGCGCGTGGCGTCACGGCGGCGCGGCACTTATGGGACGCGCATGAAAATCGCAGGCGCGGCGACGCTGGCTTTCGCCGTCTGTTTTCTTGCCAGTCTGATCGCGCCTGCCATCCCCTTTGGCAAGTGTCTTTTCTGGGGTTTGTCCGGGCTGTGCATGCTTTATTGCCTTGCCGCCGGCCGGTTGATGACGGCGGATTGCCTGAGCCGGGAGAAACGGGAGGGAACTTTTGGCCTGCTCTTCCTGACCGATTTGAAGGGATATGACGTGGTCCTGGGCAAGCTGGCCGCCACCTCGCTCGACGGGTTTTATGGGTTGCTGGCGGTGTTCCCTTTGCTGGCCATTCCGCTGACGACGGGCGGGATGACCAATGGGGAGTTTTGGCGCATGGTGCTGGCGCTGGTCAACACGTTCGTGTTTTCACTGGCCATCGGCCTCTTTGTCTCCGCCGTCAACCGCGACGAGCAGAAGGCGATGGGGGAGAATTTTGGCCTGCTCCTGTGGCTGACCGCCGCGCCGCCGGCGATCGTGGGCATGATTATTGAAATAGTGCCGGGACCGGCCCTGTTGGCGCATGAGTTGCATGAGTTGTTCTACTCCTGCCCCGTTTATTCGTTTTGGCAGGCGGCGGACGCGCAATATAAGACGACGCCCGAAGATTTCTGGTGGTCGATCGGCGTTATTTTCGGTTTGACGATGCTGCTGGTGCTGCTGGCGTGCCGGAAGGCGCCCCGCTCCTGGCAGGACCAGCCGATATCGACACGCGCCCTGAAAAAAAAGCGCGAACCGCGCCGACGCTGGTGGTGGCGGCAGGTCAGCACGACGGGAAAGGCCAACGCGTTCCGCAAACGGCTGCTGGCCGTGAACGCCTATTACTGGCTCGCGGCGCGGCCTTATCTCAAAATCTCCTACGTTTGGACGAGCCTGGGACTGATGGGGGTTTGGTGGATGTTCACCACACTGATGATCGGCCACATCGACGACGCGGCCAATTTTACCATGGCCTTTCTCCTCAATGGCATGCTCAAGTTGTGGATTACGACGGAGGCGGGGCATCAGTTGGCGGAGGACAAACGGTCGGGCGCCTTCGAACTGTTGCTGTCCACTCCGCTGACGGCGCGCGACATTGTGCGCGGGCAATGGCTGGCGCTGCGCCTGCAGTTCCTCAAGCCGCTGGCGGCGGCCGTGGTGGTGGAATTGGGGCTGATGTTATTCCTCCCTCCCCGCCAGGGAGTGGCCCAAAATCGGTGCATTTGGCTGGCGGGCATCGCCATGCTCATTGCCGACGTGATGACGGTGGGCTGGGTCGCCATATCGGCGGCGCTGACCGCGAAAAACCACGGGCGTGCCACGCTCGGGACCGCGATCTGGATCCTGCTGGTGCCATGGCTCCTGTTCGGAGCAGTGCAAATCGCGACTGCGGCTTGCATCTTCCTCTTTTCCGTTAATTCGTCGGATCCCGGCTGGGGGTATGAGCTTGCGTGGTGGTTGGGGCTGGGATTGCTGGTGGATCTATTCTTCCTGCGGAGAGCGGTGCGCCGCTTGCGAACAAGTTTTGGCCAACTGGTGTTGGAGCCTTTGCCAGCCAGACCGCGCTTGGCGTGGTTCGGGGAAGGGCGGACGGAAAGTCCGGGACAGAAGAACTCTTTTGGCGCGAAACTCCGCCGCGCGGCCATCGCAGGCGTGGCGCTGCTGGCCGCCGGGGCGGGTGTGATCCTTTACGCCATTCGCCCTGCACCTGTCGCTCCCCCCAAACCAGTGGTCGTTTCGATCAGTCGGAGCAATAATCCAGTGCGGGTCAGCGTCGAGCAGGCCGGATTTCTCTTTATCTTGTCCGACGGCTCACTTTGGAGCTGGGGGCAAAATGGCATTGTTTCCGCGCCGCAGCAGATCGGAACCAATTGCGACTGGGCGCAGGTATCGTCGAAATTCGGCAACACGCTGGGCCTGCGCGCCGATGGAACGTTATGGGCATGGAAATTGGGCGCCTACCCTCCCAAACAGGTCGGTTCCGATCACGATTGGGTGGAGGCCCGTGCCGGCAGCGGCTTCTCCTTCGCCCGCAAGCGGAATGGCACTTTATGGGCTTGGGGCAACAACAACGAAAGTCAGTTGGGCAACGGCCCAGGCCCAGACCGTCCTGACGGTGTGCAGGTGGGGACCAACAACAATTGGAAAGCCATCACCGTCGTCGGCTCCGGCGCTCATGTGGTGGCGTTGCGCGGCGACGGCACCCTCTGGATTTGGGGGAGCAGCAATTATTACTCAATCGGGGCATGGTTCACCAGCACCAATCCGTTCCCAACGCAATTCTGCCGCGAAAGCAATTGGGTTGCCTTGGGCGAAGGGCCTCGCAACGGCGCCCGCAATCAAGCGGGAGAGTTATGGAGCTTTTTCCCCTTGGCT
>Ga0302324_100006779_pt1 | contig 24547 bp, 20 predicted proteins | sample Palsa_T0_1_FD_201949 | JGI IMG/M metagenome (GOLD analysis project Ga0302324, IMG submission 201949) | Peat permafrost microbial communities from Stordalen Mire near Abisko, Sweden - Palsa_T0_1 | ecosystem: Environmental > Terrestrial > Soil > Palsa > Peat permafrost | place: Sweden: Abisko... | reverse complement strand
TGCAGATTTTTCCGGCAAGTCATTGAGTCCACGTATCTGTGCAGGACTTGTATAGAGGATAGCAAAACACTATGTTGCTTGTTTATATTTATTTACGATATAGTTGTCATCCTGAGCGGAGCGCTGCTTCGCGGTAGCGAAGCGGCGCGAAGTCGAAGGATCCCTTTCACACCACGCCTTCAAATGAGACGGCCCTGCGAGGAATCCCACGGTGTATTGATCAAAACTCTTTGTCCCTCCGATGGTGCGGGCCTGACGAGGTCGTGCGCCTGACGAGTAGGGATCTTCGACTGCGCAGCGTCTTCGCATTCGCGAAGACGCTGCTGCGCTCAGGATGACATTTCTGGAGGGGCTCAGGACGACATGTGGAAGGCATGGGCTTTCTACTGGAAGGCGCGAGGTCTAGATCTGGAAGGTGCGAGGTCTAGGTCTAGGTCGATGTCAGCAAGCTGTTCGTGCTTCTGGCCCGGCGTTCGACGTCTCCTACCAGCTTCTTCGTGGCTGGCACCGCGATCCCGTGCTTTTGCGCGCCGCGGAGGATGGGCCCGGCGATGGCGTCCAGTTCCGGAGTTTTGCCTTGCTCGACATCCTTCTGCATGGAGCTGCGCATGTTGCCGGGCATTTTCAGGACGGCCGCGATGACCGCGTCGGCGTCGATTTTCGCACCTTCGGCTGCGGCCACGGCGCTGGCCTCACGGATGCAGGCCAGGCCCAGATCTCGCCATGTGGGATCGGCGAGAATTTCACCGGTGGTCTTGTTGGCGGCGGTGGTGGCCAGCGCGAAGGCCGCCAGGAAGACGAGCTTGCCCCACATCAGCGTGGGCTCGTCGTCGATAAAGCGGCACTCGAAGCCCTGCTTCTGCAGGTGATCGAGAGTGGCGCCGAGCAGGGTGCGTCCTGCCGAAGACACGTTCAGCCGGGCAAAGGGCGAGCGATGGACGATGTGCCCGGGCACAACCCGTTCGGACTCAACAGCGATTGTGGCCGCGATGACTTTCTCCGCGCCATATCGCGAACGTAACAAAGGCAGGTGATCGATCCCGTTGAGCAAGGGAACGATTGCCCCGATGCCGGCAGGATTGGCGATGGCATTCAGGGCGAGGTCCAACTGGGTTGCTTTCACCGCGAGCCAAAGCACGTCGACTGCCGGAACTGCGGAGGCGATCGAGACGTCCGCGACGAAATTGCCGAAGGGACTATCGAGGCGAAGTTGCCGCGGATATTGTGCCAGCGACTCGCGCCGGACAACCAACGTAACCGGATCGCCGGTACGGGCCAGAGACGCGGCCATGAGTCCGCCGATGCCACCGGCGCCTAGAATTGCGTGTCGAAGAGAATTTTGAGGCTGGTCAGGCATTGTCAGGCTTTCTTCGTGGGGGCGGGAGTGACGCAGTCCATGATTTCCGCCTCGCACAGGGTGTGATCGCTTTGTTTGGCACGCTGGTAGATGCGATCGACCACGTCATCGGTAGCCGGCAGGCCGCGGCGCTCCAGCCAGAACAACACGTTCGACTTGCCGCTCATCGGACCGACGTCGATGACCTGGTCCATACCGAATAGATGCGAGGGTACGCCGGAATATACCGTGTTGGCCAGCACGACATCGTCTTTGCGGTAGGCCTTGATTATTGCGGCTGCGTGCACGCCGGTGGCGGTACGGAAGGCGTCGTCGCCCACCACGGGATAATTCGCCGGAATCGGCACGCCGGTCGCGCGCGAGACCGTCTGGCAATACTGCTTCAAGCTGGACAGGTCCTGCTGATCCCAGGGCTGGATGCTCATGAGCTTGAGATTGACCAGCATCTGATCGATCTGGGTGTTGCCGACGCGTTCGCCCAGGCCAACCGCGCAGCCGTGCACGCAATTTGCGCCCGCAGCGATCGCCGCCATGGAATTGGCGATGGCCAGTCCGCGGTCGTTGTGACCGTGCCAGTCGATGCGAATTTTCTCGCCCGACGGCCGCACGACTTCGTCGATCACGAAGCGAACCAGCGCTTGCGCTCCCTCAGGTGTGGAGTGCCCCGAGGTGTCACAAACGCAGATCGCCCTGGCGCCGCAGTTGATGGCCGTCGTATAGAGGCGCTTCACGGTGTCGGGATCGCAGCGACTCGTGTCTTCGGTGACGTACATCACGTCGAGGCCGAGCGAGACCGCGTATCGAATGGCCTTTTCGGTGGTTTGCAGAAGAAAGTCGTCGGTCCAGCCTTCGGTGAAGCGGCGAATGGGACTCGACCCGATGAAGGTCGCGGCCTCGATGGGCAGCCCGGTTTTCTGCACGATCTCGGCGATGGGGCGAATATCGTTCTCGTGGGTGCGAGCGGCGCAGTTGGCGGTTATCTTCAGCTTCTGCACGACGATCTCGCGAGCCAAGGCGGTTACGGCCTCGACTGCACGCGGACCGGCGCCGGGTAATCCCAGATCGAGCGAGTTGATGCCGAGAGCCACCATCAGGTGAAGAATTTCGATCTTTTCGGCGATTGATGGATCGCGTACCGAAGGGGACTGCAGGCCGTCGCGCAGGCTTTCGTCGTTGAGCAGAACCGGACCGGTGGGCTTTGCTTCCCGAGGTTGGTTCCAGTCGTGGATGAGGGTGGCGATCATGCGGGAGGCGCTTTTGGCTCTTGGCTTTTGGCTTTTGGCTCTTGGCTTTTGGCTTTTGGCTTTGGCTCGGCGTCGGCCAATCCGCCCACTCATTCACGGGCAAAAACCCTTACCAACAGGAGCCGATCCAAGCCAAAAGCTAAGAGCCAAAAGCCAAGAGCCTACTTCTCCTTCGGCGGCAGAGTTAATCCGAATACTGAAATCATTCCCTGACCGGCCACGTTCACCTTCGCTTCCGCGGGATTCGGCAGATACAAGGTCTTGCAATGTTCGCAGCGATAGACTTCGGCGTTTTTGCCCCAGGCTTTTTGAACATCTCCGCAGGCTTGCTCGGTGGCGTCGGTGGAGTAAAACCAGCGTTTCAGGTGGCCGCCGCAGAATTTTCCTTTTTCGTTCTTTTCGTTGCAGGCGCGCTGTCCGGCCTTCTTGATCTTGACCTTGTGGTGAGGTAGCTGCGGAATATTCTGAGAGCTGGTGGCCAAAGGACGTGCTCCTTGATCGAGGCGGCGACAAAACCGCCGGATTCGGCCTTACGCGGTCATTGTAACCGAAACTGGTAGCCGGTTATGTAGGGCGGACACTCTTGTCCGCCTGCTCTTGACTTTGATCTACCTGCAACTGCAGAGTCAGAGGCAGGCGGACAAGAGTGTCCGCCCCACACAAGATTGAGGGACGGATGATCACCGTGGTTTCGGGGCTGCCGCGTTCCGGCACGTCGTTGATGATGCAGATGCTGGTGGCGGGGGGAATGGTGGCACTGGCCGATGGCGAACGCCAGGCGGACACGGACAATCCGCGCGGCTACCTGGAATGGGAGCGTATCAAGCAACTGCCGAATGATCCGCAGTGCATTGCGGAAGGCGAAGGGAAAGTTGTGAAGGTGATCTCGCGGCTCCTGCTCGCGCTTCCCGCTGGTCACGAATATCGAGTCATTTTCATGGAGCGGCCGCTGGCGGAAGTGCTGGCCTCGCAGGATCAGATGCTGCGCCGGCGCGGGACTTTTAAAGAAGGGGTCGACCGGGCTGCCGTTTCAGCCGCCTTTGAGAAGCACCTGCGCGAGGTCTATGCCTGGCTTGCGGGCAAGGCTTACGTCAAGTCTCTACGCATTCCGTATCACGAAGTGCTGAGAGGTCCGCGGGAAATTGGGCGGCGGATTGCCCAATTCCTGGATTTCCCGTTGGATGTGGAGGCCATGACTCTGCAGGTGGATGCGTCGCTCTACCGGAATCGCTCGAAGTAAGGTGGAGTCCAGAGCTTGTGTGGGGCGGACACTCTTGTCCGCCTGCTCTTGACTTTGATCTTTGATCTTTGATCTTGATCTACCTGCAACAATCGACTGCAACTGCAAAGTCAAAGGCAGGCGGACAAGAGTGTCCGCCCCACACAAACGGGTTAGAACTCGCGCTTGGGGTGGGACTGCTCCGGGCCGACGCGACCGGCGGCGATATCGGCGACGGCGTAGTTTTCGGGTTTCACGGGCGAGTCCGCCAAGCGACGAAGAATGGCGATCTGGCCGATGTGGGTAAGCGCGTCGGCGACCGGGCCTTGAAACAATTTCTCCAGTGATGCTTGCACCGGCTCGGGCGAGGCCAGAAAATCGTCAAACCTCTTCAGGACGGCGAAGCATCTGTCGACCTCCTTTTCCCAGGGCAGCGGCGTGGAGTCGTGCCACTTCTGCTGACCCGTGGCGATCGAGAGAGCCCAGTCAAACAGGTCTCCGACGTGCGCCAGAATTTGGCCGGGGGTGCGAAGGCCGTGGCCGGCGTGAAATTCCCCGAATGCAGTGGGCGCGTTGCGCACGGCTTTACCGCCGCGATAGGCCACGGTAGCAAGCGCGTGGCGCAATAATTGCCGCTTGGGATCGTCACCGGGGCCCCCGAGGGCGTGATTACCAACGGTTGCGTTGACAGTGGGCGTGCTCATGCCGACAGATTACACTGATCTGGGGAGACGGAAAAGCATGATCAAGAAAATGCAGGCTAGCGCAAGCCAGTCGGGTGGAAACCAATCGGGGGCAAAGCAGTCGGGTTCAAGGCATACTGCCTCGGTCTATCGGGACTCGGGCACCCACGGCCCGGTAAGCCGGGAGAATGCCGAGCACTACCGCTGGGGCGTCGACTGCGACGCGTGGTATCTGGTCAACGATGAACAGCTCAGCGTGATCGAGGAGTTCATGCCGCCGGGTGCGGCCGAGATTCGCCACCACCACTCGAAGGCCCAGCAATTTTTCTACATCGTTTCCGGTGAGGTGCTGATGGAGGTGGAGGGTGAAACCGTGCTGCTGGGGGCTGGAAGCGGCATTCGCGTGCTGCCGGGAAAGCGCCATCAGATCCGGAATCCGTCGTCGGTGCCGGTGCGATTTTTAGTGGTGTCGCATCCGCGCAGTCACGGCGACCGAATCGACGATTAATTGCAGCGGGTCATGTGGGGACAGCTGCCTCGGCTGTCCGGCCAGAGCGCAGTTCGGCCGTGCGGGCTGCGAATCCGCTCTTAGAGTTTTTTCTGCCTGATGACACCAGCCGCACGCAGCGCCCCGCGCATCCGCGCGCTCAGGCCGCGCGCGAACTGCATATCCAGAAAGCCTTCCATTTGGCGGTGAAAGCCTTCGCCGTAGCGGTGCCACCAGACTTTTTTCATGCCCGGCATCAAGTCGGTGTCAAGGTACTGGAGCCGGACCATTTCGTCCAACCCGAAGCGGCCGTGAGTGCGTCCGAGGCCGCTCGACTTCACGCCGCCGTGCGGAGCTTCGCTGATGCCGAAGCAGGAAATTACGTCATTCACCATCACGGTACCGGCGTAAATGCGTCGCGCCAGGCGTTCACCGCGCTTGTGATCGCGCGTCCAGATGCTGGCAGCCAGGCCGTATTCGGAGTCGTTGGCCAGGCGCACCGCTTCATCGTCGTTGTCGAAGGCCATGATAGGCAGCACGGGGCCGAAGGTTTCTTCCCGCATAATGCGCATGCCCTGCGTGACATCCGCCAGAACGGTGGGAGCGTAGAAGTTCGGGCCCAGTTCCGGCAGCCGCTTGCCGCCCGCCAGAACCCGCGCCCCATGAGCCTTGGCGTCTTCCACGTGCGATTCCACGATTCGCACCTGGCGTTCATGAATCATCGGGCCGACATCGGTCTGCGAATCCATGCCGTTGCCCACGCGCAATTGCTGCGCCTTTTGCGCGCACGCCATTGCAAACGATTCGTACAGGCTGCGGTGCACGTAACAACGTTCGACCGATAGACAGGCCTGCCCGGCGTTGACGAACGCTCCCCACACTGCCCCACTGGAGGCCACATCCACAGCGGCATCGTTGAGCACCAGCATAGGATCTTTTCCACCGAGTTCGAGCACCACCGGCAGCAGGCGCTCGGCCGCAGCGACGGCGATCCGCTTTCCGGTCGCTACACTGCCGGTGAATACCAGTTTGTCAATCTTGTGAATCGGTGAACTTAAGAGCGCGGCGCCTGCTGCGCCGTCACCGATCACTACCTGAAAAACGTCTTTGGGAACACCTGCCGCGTGCAGCAACGAGGCCAATTCCAGTGCGATCATCGGCGTTAACTCTGACGGCTTCAATACCACAGCATTGCCAGCCACCAGCGCAGCCAGCGTTTCTGTCGCCGGAATGGAGAAGGGATAATTCCACGGCGAGATGATCCCGATTACGCCGTGGGGCGCGCGCAGGAGCGACCCGCGCTTCAACTTGGTGGCAAGATTTCCGTGCGGTACGGGCTTGTCGTGCAACAGGGCCCAGGCGTTGTCGATCAGGAAGCGCGCCGCGTCGAGCACGACCAACACTTCGGTGATCAGCGCCTCCGCCACAGGCTTGCCCGCTTCGCGAGTGATGGCGGCAGCAATCTCGGATTTCCTGGCGTGAAGCTTTGCCTGGAAGTCGCGCAGCACCTCGATTCGCCGCCGCACCCCAAGTTCGGCCCAGGCCGGTTGCGCCGCACGGGCCCGCCCTACCGCGGCGTGAACATGGGCATTGCTAACGCATTCGAGCTCGCGCAGAACATCACCAGTGGCTGGATTTCTTGCCACGATTCTGGGCGTCGGGATTTGGATATCGGTAGCCATGAGGGAATCTTAGTCCCGGGGACGCCGCTTGCGTGGTCATGTCGGCTGCCCTGGAACAAGGAAGTTCAGCGGACGCTATTCTCTTCTTTGCGTTCTTCGCGGCCTCTGTTGCGTTCCTTGCGATTTTCTGCTTGCGCAAACGAAAAGCTTTTGAGCGCGAAGGACGCAAAGTAAAGGCCGCAAAGATCGCAAAGAAAGGCAAACATCCTTTTGAAAATAATTTACTAAGGCGCCAAGAGCCGGCCTCGGGCGCTGAAGCGCGCTCTCATTCCTGGCGACTTGCGGCACGAGTGGGACTCGTGCCCTTCCCAACTCCGAGTGAATCTTATTTTTTCAGCAGTTGCTAATACTCGACATCTACCAGACATAGTCCGCTCGCGGGAGCCGTCGGTCCGGCGGACGAACGACTGCGCGCTTGGAGAATGCGCGTTACATCCTCCACGCGCAATGTTCCTTTTCCAACCAGAATAAATGTGCCTGCCAGATTCCTCACCATGTGGTGCAGGAAACCCGAGCCGCGAACGGTATAGACCAACTCTTCCCCCGAGCGCTCCCACAGCGAAGAGAATATGGTCCTCACATTCGAAGCGGCCTCCTGATCACTCCGTCTTGCAGGATTTCTCTCTCGATCTTTCTCTCGATCTTTCTGGTGATCTTTCTCCGGATCTTTCTCAGGATCGACGGCGGCGAACGAGGTGAAATCGTGTTCGCCTGCGACCAGCGTTGCCGCCTGAGCCATGGCCTGCTCATCGAGGCGATAGGGATAGTGCCACACATAGCGCGCCATGAACGGAGGGCAGATCGACCCGCGGTAGATGCGATAGCGATAGGTTTTGGCCCGCGCCGAATGGCGAGCATGAAAACCGGATGGAGCCTCGCTGACCTGCAGCACGCGGATCGACGCCGGCAAAACATCATTCATCGCCCTCAGAAACTTTTCCGTGGGGACGGAAGACTCCGTGACAAATGTCATAACCTGCGCCAAGGCATGCACCCCGGCATCGGTGCGGCCCGAGCCTTGCGGCAATACCTTTTCTCCGGTGATGCGTCCAATGGCTGAGGCCAGGGTTCCCTGCACGGTTGGGGCGTCAGGCTGCACCTGCCATCCGGAAAAATCCGTCCCGTCGTAGGAAACGGTTACTTTGAGGTTGCGCATCCAGCGATCTTTCGAGTCCGGCGCGGTAGTGGCATCATCCAAGGTCTTTCGGGGATCAGGCAGCAATTTAACAGGTCTCAGTCATAAGCAGGATGGGGCGTGATTCAGTTCAGGATTAAGGTCTCTCGGATATACTGGATGGTTTCCGCAGAGTCCTGTCTTCGGGGTGAAAGATTCCCAGCGCTTTCGCTTTCCTGGAGTACCCAGCCGGGAGTCGAAGCGAGACGATAACCATAACCATAGTGAACGGTGGCGAGAGCGAGAGGAAGACAGTTTTCTTCCAGCTTTCAGGAACCTTCCAGCCGTGCCTTGCGTACCAAAGTCTGGGCAGGACTTTTTATTACGTGCTTCCGGTTGAAGAGCAGGCGGGGTTGCGGCAAAGTCTTAGTTTTGATCGGGTCTTAGTTGGCCCAACGATGTTGGTTCTAATGACACAGTTTCATCCATCGGAGAATAGTAGATGCCATTCGCATGTATAGCCTCGACCAAGCGGCTTGCCGCTGCAGCCAGTCTATTTGCCACGCTGACTTTCGCCGGTTGGGCGCAGGACGCTCCCGTGGCCCCCACCCCGCAGAACACGCCGGAGGCCGCCCACGTGCCGAGCCTGAACTACGCCAAGCCGGTGTCGCACTTTCCCAATCCGATCGGGCCTTATAAGCCGCGATATCTGTCTGCGCCAAATCTGGCGAACACGGCGCGTATCGATTCGCTCATGCGTGATGGCAAGCTTTACCTGTCGCTCGATGACGCCATCGCCCTGGCGCTGGAGAATAATCTCGATATCGCGATCGCTCGCTACAACCTGAACATCGCCGACACCGACATTCTTCGCGCGAAAGCAGGCGCGACCACGCTGGGGGTGAATACGGGCGTCGTGCAGAACACCCCCGGCGGCGGTGTCGGCGGACTCGGTGGGCAGGTCGGATCGGGGACGGGCGGAACGTCTCTGGGCGCTGGGGGCGCTGGTGCGGGTGCGGGCGGCCTGGTAAGTTCGACTCTGGGCTTAGGATCGCTCATCACCAGCTTCGATCCAATCCTGAGCGGGACGCTCTCGCAGGATCGCTTTCACATTCTTCCTCAAAGCACTTTCAGTCCGGAATCTCCGCAGAACACCACGACCGGTAGCTTTACCTATGCGCAGGGGTTCTCCTGGGGCACAAACTTGTCGGTGGGCTTTAACAATACTCGCGTAGCAACGGGAAATGCGCCCTTCAGTCCGTTAAGCCCGCAGCTTAATTCTGGCTTCAAGTTCCAGCTCACGCAACATCTGCTACAGGGATTCGGCTTCGCCGCCAACAATCGCTTCATTCTCATTGCCAAGAATGATCGTGAACTTTCCGACGTGGCCTTCCGCCTGCAAATCATTACCACGGTGAACCAGATTCAGTCTATGTACTGGGACTTGGTTTATGCGTATGAAAATGCTCGCGTGCAAAAAGAGTCATTGTCCTTCGCCGAGAAGACGTTGTCGGATACGAAGAAGCAGGTGGAAATCGGCAGTCTTGCGCCCATTGAAGTAGTTCGCGCTCAGAGCACGGTCGCCCAGGATCAGCAGGCCGTGACCATCGCTCTGACTAATCTTCAACTAGAGCAACTGCTCATGAAGAACGCACTCAGCCGCACGCTGCGCGATCAGGTTTTGGCTGGAGCCGATGTGGTTCCCACTTCCACCATGGAGCTTCCGGAAACAGAAGCAGTGCAGCCTACGCAGGATCTTGTGGCCGACGCTCTGCGCCATCGTGCCGATCTGGTGGAACAGCGCATTCAGCTCAACACCACGCAAATCAGCAACAAGGCGGTGCGAAATGCCCTGCTGCCTACACTGGATCTGTTCGCGTATTACGGCGGCACCGGTTTAGGTGGCACTCAGAATCCGACGAATCTGTGCGCGAACGAACCATTAGGCGAGCAGGAGGAAGGTTTTTGCGCAGGGCCAAATGCTGCGGCAGGGGGCCAGACGTTTATTCCCGTCGCCCCGACCACGAGCTACGGAGGCACCCTCAACCAACTCGTAAACTCCGCCGCGTCCGACAAGGGTGTTGGTCTGCAGCTCAACATCCCGCTGCGGAACCGGGCGGCGCAGGCGGTGCAGATTCGCTCTGAGCTGGAGTATCAGCAGGCGCAGATGGCGCTGCAGCAGACCGAGAACCGCATCAGCATTGAAGTGCGCAACGCTCAGTTCGGGGTCGAGCAGAATCGCGCCAGCGTGGACTCGGCGAAAGCCGCGGTCGACTATGCCAAGCAATCTCTGGACGCTGAGCAGAAGAAGTATCAGTTCGGCACTTCGACCACTACGCTGGTTCTGCAAACGCAGAGCGGGCTGGCCACGGCAGAATCGACGTTGATGTCGGCCATGGCAGCGTATGAAAAGTCGCGCATCGAACTCGACCGCGCGGTGGGAGTGACGCTGGACAAAGCCGGAATCAGCATTGACGACGCCGCCCGCGGCCGGGTCACGCGCATGCCGAACGTGCCCTACATCACTCCGCTCAAAGAGTTGCCGACGGTCAATCCTACGCCTACGCCTACGCCTACGCCTACGCCTACGCCGCCGGCGCAGTAGCTTTGTCCGGTGTGCCGGATCGTGTGCCGGATCGTGTTTTAGATAAGTCAGGGCGCGGCCACAAGCCGCGCCCTGATTATTTCTGTGCCCCGGCTGTTTGGTTTCAACAATTCTTTACAAACCCTTGTCCTATCCGTGAACCTTCACCCGCTAAGATGAAGTGACAAATTATCGCGCTGTGCATCCAACTGGGTTTATTGATTTTCTTATTAGTAAGAATGCATCCCCGTTCTGATGCAAGGAGAAGACCTATGCTCTTTCCGCGTTTGAGTGCCGCTGTGCGGCTGCTGGCTTTTCTGGCATTCACGATTTTGTTGGGGGCGGCTCCCACGGCGCTCAGTGGGCAGAATTCGTCTTCAACTCCTTCCGCGCCGTCAGCGCCGTCAGCTCAACCCGGTCCTCCAGCCGCTCCCCAGCCGGCTCCGCCGCAAACCGTCAACCTCGTGGATTACTCCAAGCCGCGCTCGGCATTTCCGCACGTGCTGCAACCCTATATGGCGCGCGAACTGGCTCAGCCGAATCTGGGCAATTCCCCGCGAATTGATTCGCTCATGCGCGACGGCAAGATTTACCTCTCCATTGACGACGCGGTGGCGCTTGCCCTGGAAAACAATCTCGATCTCGACATCGCCCGATATAACCTGAATATTGCCGATGCGGACCTGCTGCGCGCGAAGTCAGGCGCCAGCATTCTGGGCGTGAATACCGGCATCGTGCAGAACACGCCGGGGGGGGGCGTGGGCGGACTGGGTAACACGGTAGGCTCGGGCACAGGCGGCACTACGGTCGCGGCGGGCGGCGCAGGCACCGGCACCAATGGTCTGGTAAGTTCGACGTTGGGTATCGGATCGCCCATTACGAGTTTCGATCCGGAACTTACCGGCACACTGCAGCTCGACAAAGATCAATCCGAAGCGAACAGCCTGATCGGGCTGGTTCCGGTGCTCGCGCAAAATACTTACACGGCCGACTTCGGTTATACGCAGGGCTTTCAGTGGGGCACCACGTTTACGGCTGGATTCAACAATACTCACGTCACCACCAATAATCCCGTCAGCATTCTGACTCCGCAACTGGGTTCCAACTTTCAGGCTCGGGTCACGCAGAATCTTTTGCAGGGCTTCGGCTTCCTGCCCAACACCCGATTTATTCGCATTGCGAAAAATAACCGCGAAATTTCCGACGTGGCTTTCCGGCTGCAAGTAATCACTACCGTGGATCAGATTGAAGACATGTATTGGGATCTGGTCTTCGCCTACGAAAATGTGCGGGTGCAAGAAGAATCTCTGACGTATGTACAGAAGGCTCTCGCCGATTCGAGAACGCAGGCGAAGGTCGGCACCATTCCGCCGATCCAGGTGGTGAGCGCGGAGAGCGCCGTGGCCACCGGGCAGCAGAATCTCATCGTGGCGCAGAACAACCTGCAACTCGAAGAACTGCTGGTGAAAAATGCGCTGAGCCGCAGCCTCGAAGATCCGGTGCTGGCCGAGGCTGACGTGATTCCCACATCGACGGTGCAGTTGCCGGAGCAGGAACCGGTGCTGCCGATTCAAGAGATGATTAATGACGCGCTGCAGCACCGCGCCGAACTCGTGGAGTCGCGTATCGACCTGACTTCGCGCGAGATCAACAACAAAGCGGTCCGCAATGCGATGCTGCCGACGCTGGAGGCGTTCGCTTACTACGGTGGCTCCGGCATTGGAGGAACCATCAATCCAAATCTTCCGCAGTGCGTCGGGGGTAACACAAGCAACTGCTACAACCCCACGAGCTTGCCGCCGCCGTTCCAGGGAGGCGGCAACCCGCCGGCGCCCGTCGGCTACGGCTCTGCGCTGAATCAACTGGTCAACTCTACCGCGCCCGACAAAGGTGTGGGACTCACGCTCAACATTCCTCTGCGCAATCGCCTGGCTCAGTCGAACCAGGTTCGCGCCGAACTGGAGTATCGGCAAGCGATGGTGCGCGAGCATCAGCTTGAAAATCAGGTGCGCGTCGAGGTCCGCAACGCGCAATTCGACGTAAAGCAGAATCGGGTCGCGGTGCAGGCGGCGCAGTCTGCCGTCGACCTGGCGCGGCAGACGCTCGACGCCGACAACCAAAAATTAAAAGTAGGACTTACCACACAAACCGCGATCCTTCAGGATGCCGCCACCTTGACCACCGGCGAATCGAATCTGGTCTCAGCCAAAGCGGCGTATGAAAAGTCGCGCATTGAACTTGATCGGGCCACCGGACTATTGCTCGATCATGCGGGCATCGACGTGGCCGAGGCTACGCGCGGGCAAGTTAGCCACTTGCCCAATGTGCCTTACGTTACGCCGCGTCAGGACAGCGTTCCGGTGGCCCAGCCCTCCTCGGCACCATCGGGGGGACAGTAGGGCTGGCGTCGTCGGCTGTCGCGGAGGTTGTCGAAGGCTTGTAGGAACGCGGCGCCCGGCTTAGCCTCTGCCTGATAAACTACGCGCTCATGCCGACAAGCTCGCGGCCGGCGCTGCCCAGAAGTTTTCGATGGCTCCTGCCGCTTTCGTTCATTCTGCAATTGGCGGCCATTGGAGCCTTTCATGAATACCGACCGCGCACCGGCAACGACCATTTCGAGTTTGGCTGGGAGATGGGACGCGTCGGACGCTCCATCGCCCTGGGCCAGGGATTCGGCAGTCCCTACGAAGGCAACACCGGCCCGACGGCGTGGGAGCCTCCGCTCTACCCTTATCTGATCGGCGGAGTGTTCAAGATTTTCGGCGTTTACACTCCTGCCTCGGCGTGGGTGTTGCTCAGCATCAACAGTCTGCTCGCGACTCTGACTTGTATCCCGATTTTCTTCATCGCACACAAAATCTTTGGTGAGCGCGTCGCGCACTGGTCCGCCTATGCCTGGGCTTTGAATCCTTACGTCTGGTATTGGTCGGTGCGCTGGATCTGGGATACAACGTTCACGCCGCTGCTGCTCGCCTGCCTCTTTTGGCTGGCGCTTGAACTTCAGGATTGGCCGGGCTGGCGAGGCTGGGCGCTATTTGGTGCGCTCTTCGGAGTCGGCACGCTGGCCAATCCGACGATGATGGCATTCCTGCCCTTCTGCGGGCTGTGGATCTGGCGGCGGCGCTACCGGCGCGGGTTGCCGTCATTCGGCGGCATCGCGATTTCTTCTTTTATGTTTTTTCTCGTGCTGACGCCGTGGGTGGCGCGGAACTATAACGTTTTCGGACGACTGGTGCTTCGCGATGACTTCGGATTGCAGTTTCGCCTGGGCAACGGCCCCTCTGCCGACGGTATGTTGATGGCCTATCTGCAGCCCAATCTTAATCGGCTGGAACTGGAGAAGTTTCAACGCATGGGAGAAGTCGCCTACGCGGACGCCTGCAAGAAGGAAGCATTCGAATGGGTCCAGGCCCATCCGGCACGTTTTGCGGTCGTCAGTCTGAAACGATTTTTCTATTACTGGAACGGCGTTCCCAAACCAACCAACAGCGTCGCGCCAGTCGACTTCCGTGACGCGCCCTTCTTGGCAACGTCGGTGCTGGCCCTGTGGGGACTAGCACGCGCCCTGCGCCAAAAACGGCCCGGGGCGTGGCTTTTCGCCGGGCTGGTACTCACCTATCCCACGATCTACTATTTCGTATTTCCACACGCGCGTTATCGCCATCCCATCGAACCAGAATTGCTGATCCTGATCGTCTTTCTGTTGTCGGAAGTTACGTGGCGTAACAGGCCATCGCCTGCGACTGGCGCGCCCCGGCGAGAGAACGCTGTGTGAGACAATTCCGGGTTCGCGCGTCGGCGCAGGGCGTTCCATCATGAACCTTTCCGTCGTTATCATCACCTTCAACGAAGAAGCGAATATCGGACGCACGCTGGCAAGCCTGAGGTCGTTCCTTTACGACTTGCGTGGAGAGCCCGGCGGAGGAGAGATCATCATCGTGGATTCGGGTTCGACCGACCGAACAATCGAGATAGCGAAATCGCTCGATGCAAAGATATACAGCGAAGAGTGGAAAGGCTACGCGGCCCAAAAGAATTCGGCGATCGAAAAGGCGGCCGGGACGTGGATACTCAGTCTGGACGCCGACGAGGTCGTCAGTCCGGAACTTCTGAAAGAAATCTGGCGCGCCATTACCAAGCAGAACGCACTTCGCTTGGAGCAGCCATCGGATAGTCCCGCTTTCGTGGACGCCTTCTCCATGCCTCGTCAGAACATGCTCCTGCAGCGACCGATCAGGCACGGCGGCTTTTGGCCGGACAGGAAGGTTCGTCTTTTCCGCAAAGGCAAGGGCCGCTTTGCAATGCGGCCAGTCCATGAAAGCGTGCACGTGACTGGCCGAATCGCGAAGCTCGATGGTCCCCTCATCCACCACTCCTACCCTACGCTCTCCGACTATATCGAGCACATGAACCGCTACTCGTCACTCGGGGCGGAGATGATCGTGGCGAGCGCCAAAGGCAAAGTCCGATTCAGCGTGATGAACATTGTCCTGCGGCCGCTGGCGACTTTTCTCTACAACTACGTGCTGCGCCTCGGCTTCCTCGACGGCCGCGAGGGCCTGCTGCTGCACCTTTACCACGCTGTCTACGTCTCGTGGAAATACGCCAAGGCGTGGGAACTCTCGCGCAAGCAGGAACCGCCTCGGTCCTCTTCGTAAGTGTCATCCTGAGCGCAGCGCGTGCTTCGCATGGCGAAGCGCGCGCGAAGTCGAAGGATCCCTAGGAGCTTCGCGAGACCATGGGCTCTCGTAAGGCAATTCTCACGAGAGGCTCCGATCTCACGAGAGGCTCCGAGAAAATGCCTTTCGACAACGAGGTCGCTGTTGAACATCGGGATCCTTCGACTGCGCGGGAAGTTCGCCTTCGCGAACTTCCCGCTCGCTCAGGATGACATTGAAGGATGGGGCCCGTGATGCCGCAGCGAGTTTAGCGAGCGTCGAGGACCTACCGACCGGTCGTTCCCAGCGGCCGCTCCCGCCTTGCTCCCGCGGCCTCACTTCCCTATGATCGAAGCAGCACACTGGAATTCAAATGGAAAAGAAGCAGTCTCGTCCGGTCAACGATCTGCATCCGCAGTCGCAAGTTGCCGAAAGCCCCATCGCCGACGTTGTCGAGAACCGTCATCCTTCCGAAACCGAAAAGAATTGGGCGGAGAAAACGCTCGCGCCCACGCTGGAAAAAGCTCCCGAGCGGCCGATCGGCGCGGCCACCGGTACGAACCTGGATGAGCACGGCCATGCCCGCTTCACGACAATTTCCGGCGTGCCCATTCGCCGACTTTACACTCAGGCCGATCTTCCCGCCGACTGGAGTGAAGACCAATATCTCGGCTATCCCGGGCAACCGCCCTACACGCGCGGCATTCACGCCACGGGGTACCGCGGCAAGCTTTTCACCATGCGCCAATTCTCCGGCTTCGCCTCGCCGGAGGAAACCAACCAGCGCTACAAATATTTGCTCGAACACGGGGGCAGCGGGCTTTCTGTAGCCTTCGATTTGCCCACGCTCATGGGCTACGACTCAGATCATCCGGCCAGCGAAGGCGAAGTTGGCAAGTGCGGCGTGGCCATTGATTCGCTCGAAGACATGGAGATTCTTTTCGGAGGGATCGACCTTGAGAAGACGACGGTCTCGATGACCATCAACTCGCCCGCGTCCGTGTTGTGGGCGATGTATCTGGTGGTCGCCGAGAAGCAGGGCGCGGACTGGAAGAAAATTTCGGGCACGCTGCAGAACGACATTCTCAAGGAATATATCGCGCAGAAGGAATACATCTATCCGCCGGCGCAGTCGATGCGCCTGGTGATTGATACTTTTGAATTCGGATCGAAGTTCACGCCCCGCTTCAACACCGTTTCCATCAGCGGATATCACATTCGCGAGGCTGGTTCCACTGCGCTGCAGGAACTGGCTTTCACGCTCTACGATGGGGTTGAGTACGTGGAGTGGGCGCGGCGGCGCGGGCTCGATGTCGACGAGTTCGGGCCCCGGCTCAGCTTTTTCTTCAACGCGCACAATGATTTCTTCGAAGAGATTGCCAAGTATCGCGCCGCGCGAAAAATCTGGTATCGCATGATGAAAGATCGCTTCGCGGCCAAGAACCAGCGCACCTGGCTGATGCGATTTCATACGCAGACCGCCGGAGTATCTCTGCCCGCGCAGCAACCGATGAATAACATTGCGCGCGTTGCCATACAGGCGCTGGCGGCAGTGCTGGGCGGAACCCAGTCGCTGCACACCGACTCCTACGACGAGGCGCTGGCCTTGCCCACCGAGGAAGCGGCGCGCATCGCGTTGCGCACGCAGCAGATCATCGCCTACGAGACCGGGGTGACTGGAACTGTCGATCCGTTAGGCGGGTCGTATTTCTTGGAAGCCCTGACTCTGCAGATGGAAAAGGGCGCGCTCGATTATTTCGGAAAGCTTGATGCCATGGGCGGCATGGTGAAGGCCATCGACCGCGGCTATCCGCAGAAGGAGATTGCGGAAGCGTCTTACCAGTACCAGCGCGCGGTCGAGGCCCGCGAAAAGGTGATCGTCGGGGCCAACGAATTCATCATCGAGGAAGACGCGCCGCGCACCCTCTATATCGATGAAAGCGTCGCGCAGCAGCAGACGGCGAAGCTCACACGACTGCGGGAGCGACGATCCAATGACGAAGTGCGGCGCGCGCTTGATGCGCTGAAGAAGGCCGCAGCCCAGGAACCGAACGCCGGAACTGACGGCAACGTTTCCCCTGCTAATACGATGCCTTTCATCGTTGACGCGGTTCGCGCCTACGCCACGGTAGGGGAAATTTGCGAAGCCCTGCGGCAGGTTTATGGCACCTACACGGAAGTGAGCATTACTTAGAGCCGGGTTGAGGACAACGACTTACTTTCGCGGCTTGCCTAGTCGCTCCGCCGTCTCAAACATTTTCCTGACTGTATCCATGTCGGTGGGAGCGACTTTGGCTGCAGGAATGCGGAGCTTAGTGATGCGTTCCAGTTCAAAGAGAGTTTCGACCAGCGCGAACGAGTCCACAATCCCGGAAGAAACCAGCGACGTGTCGATGTCGAGCACCAGGTCAGGCTTGCGCAGAACTTTTTCTTTCAAATAACGAATCATCGCCTCGCCTTGCGCGTTATCCACGATTGCTCCCCTGCGACCTGGATTTAAGATCGTCAAACCATTCCCGGCACGCATCATCGAGCTTCGCCGACTTGCGCGAGGAGGAGATCAGAATCATCTTGCCATCCGACGCACGGTTCACGCGGTAGTCGAAGGCCATCAGCAAACGGCTGTCACGCAAAACGGACGCCCTTCCGCTGATCTGAATCTGGAGCTGGTCGGTAACCTGCGCGTTGCCGAAATATCCGATCCTGCGCCAATAAGTTGAGCGTGCATCGATGAGGTCACTGGGGAGTTGATGAGCGCTCAGAAGCGCCCTTTCCGCGATGTCGAGAAAGCATACGAAGTTGGCAAAATAAATCAGACCGGCGCCGTTCGCGTCACGATCGGGATCAATCGGGTATACGACTTCGCGGGTGCCCAGATCGACGCCGCCAAAGTCATCTGCCTGAAACGTGCCCGCAATTTTGGCGGCGCGGCACAGGCCCAGCGAGTCTGGCTGCTCCGGCAACTCCGGCACGCCATCGAAGCTCAGGTTCTCCGGTTCGGCCATTTTGAGTTGCTGCGGGCCAGCCAGCTGGTAGATAAAAACATTCGTGCAACGAATCTCGAAGGGACCAGCGTTCGCCAATGAATATTTTCCATCTAAGTAGACTCGCGAATAATGGTTCAGGTCGCCGCGAGAAAAGTCCAGCAGGTCATTCTCGTCGTACGAGCTGAGAGGCCGATCGGGGGCCAGCGCGAGTTCAACAAAGCAATAAGTCGCGTAAAGACGGTTATCAAACGCGTCGCGAATTTGCGATGTGCGCACGCCTCCCAGCCGCGAAATCATCTGCCAACGGTCGTCCCCGACCAGCTTCAGCAATGCATTTTCATTCAAGCCACTGCGGCCAAGCAGAGGCATGCCTAAGTCTAAAGTGAAATGTTCCGCGGCAACTTGAGTTCCCATAGGTTTCCCGCCCGGTATTCAGGTGGTCAAATGAAGTCCGCTCTGGGGCCGAAGCCCAGATGGTGCCGAACGCATTCGGAGGAGTGTGTAATTCTACCGGCGCGGGGGGGGGGGGACGTCAAGTGGTTTTACCGCGCGCGGTTTCCCCACACGCTGTGCGGTTGCAAACATTTTCTCTACCGTGTCCATGTCTTTCGGCTGTACTTTGCCGGCGGGGATGCGCAGGTGAGTGATATCTTCCAGCTTGGTCAGCAGGTCAACCAGCGCCATCGAATCGATCAGGCCGGAGGAGACCAGCGGGGTATTCTCTTCGACGGTGACGCCTGGTTTGCGGATCATCTCTACGATGTATTGAACCATCTGTTGGGCTTCTGGAGTCATGCGAGTCTAATTCTCCAATCTTTTCGATTCTTTTCTAATTCTCCGCGCTAAGCTCGGGATGTTCCTGCAACAATTTTTCGCGCGTGGTGGAGCGCGCCGGCTTTCCCGCGGTGCTCTTCACGATCCATTTGGGCGGCTTCAGGAAAATCGTGCGCACTGCCACGCCCAGGCCCGAGGTGACGCTGCTGCGAATCTCAGTTTCAATCTCCCCGGCTTTGGCGAGATCCTCTTCGCGTTCGACTTCGGCGACCGCGATAATCTCCTCCGTACCCAGATTTGGATTGTACACACCCATCGCGATCACGCGGCCGTCGTGAATCGCGGGGTGACTGCCAACGATCTCCTCGATATCTTGCGGATAGATATTTTCTCCGCCGATGATGAGCAGGTCTTTCTTTCGGCCGACGACAAAAAGTTCACCGTTGAGGAGAAATCCCAGATCGCCGGTATAGTACCAGCCATCGACAATGGCCTTTGCGGTAAGGTCGGGGCGGTTGTAGTAGCCCTCGAACAGGCAGTCGCCACTGACCAGGATTTCGCCGACAAATCCTTCGCCCAGGGCCACGCCCGAATTCGAAGCGATTCGAACCAACTGGCCGGGCAACAATCGGCCCGACGAGGTGAACGACACTGCTCCCGCCGCACCCTCCGCCACGGGAGCGATGCGATGTGCTCCACGAAATTCCTGACCGTCCGCCCATATCACCGCCGGACCCGACGGCCCGTCAATCTCGGACTGCGTCACGGCAAAAACGTTTTCCGCCATGGCATAAGAGGATTGCAAGGCAGTCTTCTTTAATCCAATGGAAGAAAACGCATTGTGAAACTCCAGCATGCTGCTGGCGCGAACCGGCTCCGAACAGTTGATCAGCGCGCGAACCGACGAGAGATCGTACTGCGCCCATCGCTTCTGCGGCGTGCGCCGGGGAACGAACTGAAAGGCGAAGTTCGGCATCCACGCCAAAGTGCACTTGCACTCAGTGAAAATTTGCAGCGTACTCTCCGGCTGCATCACCCAGTCCAGCGGCGACTGCATCACGACCGGCAGATGGCAGACCAGCGGCAACATGAAGCATGCGATCAGTCCCATGTCATGGTAGAGCGGCAGCCAGTTGTAAATAATGTCGGTCGCATCGTTACTCTTGATTTTCAGCACTCCACGGAGATGTTCGATTTGGCGAAGCACCGCGCCGTGGGTCAGAGCCACGCCTTTTTGAAGTCCGGTGGTTCCGGCTGAATGCTGGATAAAGGCCAAACTTTCGGATGCGATGTCACCCATCGGAAAATCTTTTTCACCGTCCGCTTCCCTTCCCGCTCCCACTCGCAGCAACTTGGCCTCTTCGCCAAGAGCAACGTGGCCGAGCATTTCGTCGGGAAATTCTTCGTCGATAACCACCGCTTTGGCGCGGAGATTGGCGGTCACTCCCGCCAGGCCGAAGCGGTACTTGGAAGGTTCCACCTTGAAGTTGGGATAGGCAAGAAAAGCTGGCACCGCGCCCAGCATCATGGCGCCGACGAATGTGGCCATCGCCGAAATGCCCTGCGGCATGATGATAACCACGCGTTCCCCGACGCTGACGCCGTTATTCCGGAGCACAGCCGCCTGCCGCCGGGCGCGACCGGCGAACTCGCCGAATGTGACGGTCTCGCGCTCGTCTTCGTCGACCCAATAAGTAATGAAGGGACGGTTGGCGGGCGCCGCGTCCAGGGCGGCGATGAGATTGTTCGGTCGAATCACCCCACATAATACAATGAGGGCCAATCCCTCGGTAACTGACGTTGGTCATCAGTTCCGGTCGTTGCAGCCTTGTAACCAAACACCAGTCCCTTTATTCTGGATCGCTGTCTCCGTGCAGATCGTTGGGTGAGGTCCGTGCAGAGAGGCAGAGTTGCCAAAACGGTTTCTTCGGCGCGGTTTCATTTCGACTTGCCGCTTCACGTTTCATCAGCAGGATTTCATTAGCAGATTTCGTATGCCGATTTCGTAAGCAAGGGGGAGCGTTGCTCCAAGCCATACTGTACTGTGCGCTGTTTCTGACTTGCGCGTTGGTGTTTGCCGAGGTTCGCTCGCGGACGGTGCGGCAGGCCGTGCTTCTTATCTCGAGTTACGTGCTGTACCTGACCTGGTGGAGCTGGTTCATTGCCGTTCTGCTTTTTTCTACTGTAATGAACTTTCTGCTGGGGAGGTGGCTTCGGCGCAACCCTTCCGGCGGCGTGCTGGCGACCGCGATCCTGCTCAACCTCGCCTTGTTAGGCAGTTTTAAATATCTCCCCGGAGCCGCCGTCCACTTTTCAATCTCTTCCTTGCACAGGTTCGCGCATCTGGCGCTGCCCCTGGGCATCTCGTTCTGGACCTTCCAGGCGATGAGCTACCTGTTCGATATTTACCGCGGTGAAGAACTCGACCCCACTCCGGTCGAGTTTGCCCTGTACATGGTTTTCTTCCCGGTCACCATTTCCGGGCCGATCTGCCGCATGCCGGACATGCTGCCGCAATTCCGCTCCGACGCGCTGACTCCTCTGAGTGAAATCGGACGCGGATTCCGCCGCATGGCTACTGGCGTCTTCATGCTGCAGGCCGCCAATATGCTGGGCAACGGAATCATGGGCGGCGATGGAATCGCATCTGGCTTCGACCATCTCACGCACTGGAGCGGCGCCGATGTCTGGTGCCTGGCCGTAGGTACGGGCCTGCAACTCTTCCTCAATTTTGCCGGCTACTCGCACATCGCCATCGGCGCGGCTTTGGCCCTGGGCTTTACCGTCCCGGAAAATTTCGACCGCCCGTTTCAATCCAGTAACGTGTCGGTCTTCTGGACCCGCTGGCATATGTCGCTGTCATTCTGGATTCGCGACTATGTATTCCTTCCACTGGCCATGCTGCGCCGGGAAATGTGGTGGCGCAACCTGACGCTCATCATCGCCATGGTCCTGTTCGGACTCTGGCACCAGGCCACCGTGCTCTTCGTGCTGTGGGGTTTCTATCAGGGAGTGCTGCTGGTAGGGCATCGCCAGGTGCAAAAGTTAGTGCGCGCGCTTAACTGGGATCCGCCGCCCGCGCTGTGGATTCCGCTTTCCTGGATCACGACCATTGCCCTTATTAGCCTGGGATGGATCTTCTTCCGCGCCAACTCGCTGGCACAGGCCCGCGAGATGCTGGCCGCGATCGTCTCCCCGACTTATTTTTCGCACTCGATCAGCGGCAGCCTGTATCTGCTGGTGGCAGGGCTTGCGTTAGGCTACGCGATCACATTGCTGGTAATCGACTGGCTTGATCGCGCTGCGGTCGAGCGGCAGGCCTCTGCTAGCGGCCGGCGCCCGGGATTCGCTGCCTTTGCGGATCGCTGGCGCTGGTACTGGGTTACGCCCTTGTACGTGATGGCATTGCTCCTCATCATCTTTGTGAACCTGACGCAAGGGGGGAATGCGGGGCAATTCATGTATCGCACGTTCTAGCAGCGTCGCGGGGGCTAAAGCCCCTACAGAAAAAGATGTCTTTATCGCAGCGCTGAAAGCGCTGCGCCACCCAAAAGCGAGTTGGAGCAGGAATCAGTACAGGTTGATCGGCGAGACCACGCGCGTAATCGTGCCGCTGGGGCTGGGCTGGTCCGGCTTCAGGCCACAGCGCATGGACGCAAATAAGCCGAGCAATTGTCCGAACATCACATCCAGTACCGGGCGATAGTGATCGGGAAAGTCCGCAACGCAGTCCAGTGACAAACAATAATCCGCCAACGCCGCAACATCGCCTTGACCCTGGGCCGTGACCACTGCCCGAACCCGCCCCAGGCGCTTGCGATCAATCTCGCGCAACAGGTCGAGCTCATAACCGCGACGCCGCGCATCACTCGAAATAAAAGCCACGAACAGGGTGTGACCGTCCACGCTCGACATGGGGCCGTGGCGCAAGCCCAGCGGCGCCTCGGACACCGTAGTCACCTGGCCGGCGCTGAGTTCGACCACTTTCAAAGCCGACTCGTCAGCCACCGCCCGCAGCGCTCCTGAACCGACAAAACAAGCCCGCGTACATCCCAGCAGGGTGATGGTCTCCGCCACTTCCGCAGCCGCGGGAAGAAAGCCCGTGCCCGCCTCCGAAATGTGCGAGACCAACTCGCCAAACTGTGTCAGATCTTCGGCGTTCGCGACGCATTGCCCCGCCAGCAGCATATTGCTGAATGAGCTGGTCATGGCCAGACCGCGATCATTCACCGCGTCGTCCAGCACCAGGGCCAGCGCGCGATCTGGATTTTGCCCGCACAGCTCCGCCATCGTACCGCTCCGGTTGCAGGTGATCACGAGATGCCGGATTTCGCGATTCCGGTCCAGCGCCCGCTGCAGCAGAGCTACGCCTTCCGGACTCTCGCCGGAACGCGAAAATGAAATCCACAGGTATTCGCGGCCCGGGCGGTGAAACTCTTCAAACTCGGTCAGCATGGTGGTGCTGGGAATCGCCCAGGCATCGCAGCTCCAGCGCCGACGAAGAAGCGGGGCCAGCGCTCGCCCGCTGTAATCCGACGTGCCGGCGCCAATCAGATATACCGTGGGCGACGAGGTAGTACCGCGGCCAATACCGGCGCGGCGCAGCCCGTCATTCAGCTCTGCGCTGCGATCCCGGCAAAGTTCGTACGTTTTGCGCCAGGTTGCGGGCTGTTGCCAGATTTCACGCGGCGTATGTTCCAGGCCGCGCGCATTCTTCTCCTGCTCCGGCAAATCCAGCAGCTGACGCAAAGGGTTTTCCGGCGTCAAATCTCCTCCGTTCAAAACGAATGTAGTCTATTACAAGCCCGCGGAAATGAAAAGCAATCGAAAGAAAAGGAAATAGTGTTCGCAAGGAAACGTCAGACTGGAAAGAATCGTCCTGAATTGAGGTTGTGCCAAGATTGAAAAGTTTGCCACACCGCGCAACACTTTTCTGAAACCGGAAGCCGCCTTTCTGCAACTAATGAGCCTGAGAAGTGTTTCGTCTCTTTAAGGAGAACAACTTATGAGCCGTGGTTCGCACCCCCTGAGCATGCTGCTGTTAGCGGCTGCGCTGGCTTCTTCGCTGGCAGGTATTGGATGCGCGCATCATCCCTATCGCGTCTACGACCCTTACTACACCGACTATCACGTTTGGAACAACGACGAAGTCGTCTACTACAACCGCTGGTCGGCTGAAACTCACCGCGACCCGCATCGCGACTTCCGCAAGCTTCCTCCCAACGAGCAAAAGGAATATTGGACCTGGCGGCACAACCACGGCGACAATCACTAAAATTAATCTCCACACATTGGAACCAGGCTCTCAGCGGCTGAGATCGCTGAGAGCCTGATTTGTGTTGATGACTCGGGCACCCAGACTGCCCAGCTCGGAGAGCGTCTTCCGTCCCTCGTCCTGATTCAGCGTCTCGATCGCATCCTGCACCACCGCCACGCGACATCCGCGTTCCAGCAGGCCCTTGGCCGCAAAGCTGACGCAGTACTCGGTGACAACCCCGAACACCAGAAACTCCGCCTGACTTCCCAACCGCCGAACCAGCGCGTCGGCATGGCGGCTCTCAAAAATATTCAGGGTCTGTTTTTCCAGGAGAATTTGCTGGTACGCGGATAGATCTTCCGGCAGCTTCGCTGCGGCATCGTTCGGGACTCGCGCGATTTTTTCCGTTAACGCCTCGGCAACGAACTCCGCCCCGTCGGTTCCCATCACGCAATGTGGTGGAAAGATTTTGAACTCGGGATCGTTGGGTATGTGAAAGCA
>Ga0302324_100006777_pt1 | contig 24548 bp, 26 predicted proteins | sample Palsa_T0_1_FD_201949 | JGI IMG/M metagenome (GOLD analysis project Ga0302324, IMG submission 201949) | Peat permafrost microbial communities from Stordalen Mire near Abisko, Sweden - Palsa_T0_1 | ecosystem: Environmental > Terrestrial > Soil > Palsa > Peat permafrost | place: Sweden: Abisko... | reverse complement strand
GCGATGCGTGCAAAGTTGAACTCATGCGACTCGGCTCTCCAGCAGCCAGTCGTAGCCGCGGCGTTCGAGTTCGTGCGCCAATGACCGGTCGCCGGACTTGACGATCCGTCCACCCGACAGCACATGCACTTGATCCGGGACGACATAGTCGAGCAATCGCTGATAGTGCGTTACCAACACGACGGCACGTTTGGCGTCGCGCAGGCTGTTGACACCCGCTGAGACCACTTTGAGCGCATCGATGTCAAGACCCGAATCGGTCTCATCAAGAATCGCGAGTTTCGGTTCGAGGACGAGCATCTGCAGCACTTCATTGCGTTTCTTTTCGCCGCCTGAAAAGCCCTCATTGACGCCGCGCGTCAGAAACGCTTCGCTCATCTGCATGAATTTCATCTTCTGCCGAATCAACGTCAGGAATTCGTAAGCATCGACTTCCGTTTCGCCGGCAGCCTTGCGCTTTGCATTCAGTGCGGCTTTGAGCAGATAGACATTGTTGACGCCCGGAATTTCGACCGGATATTGAAAGCCCAGAAACAATCCGGCGCGCGCGCGCTCCTCGGCCGGGAGCGCCAGCAAGTCACGGCCTTCGAAGCTCACGGAGCCGCGCGTGACCTCGTAGTCCTCGCGGCCCGCCAGCACTTGTGCCAGGGTGCTCTTACCAGATCCATTCGGGCCCATGATGGCATGCACCTCGCCGGCATTGACCTTGAGATTGACGCCTTTGAGTATTTCTTTGCCCGCGACGCGGACGGTCAAATCGGAAATTTCAAGCAAGATTCTTCTCTCTTGGCGCCTAACCGACGGCGCCCTCCAAGCTCACACTGAGCAGATTTTGTGCTTCCACCGCGAATTCCATCGGCAGTTCCTTGAACACGACCTTGCAAAATCCGCTGACGATCATGTTCACCGCATCCTCGGCGGAAATCCCGCGCTGCAGGCAATAGAACAATTGGTCCTCGCCGATTTTCGAGGTGCTCGCCTCGTGCTCGACAGTGGCGGTCGGATTTTTCACCTCCATATAGGGAAAGGTGTGCGCCGCGCACTTCGGACCCATCAGCAGCGAATCGCATTGGGTGAAATTGCGGGCGCCGGCCGCGCTCGGCAGGATTTTGACCAAGCCTCGATAGGTGTTCTCGGCATGCCCGGCGGAGATGCCCTTCGACACGATCGTGCTCTTGGTGTTGCGCCCGATATGGATCATCTTGGTGCCGGTGTCGGCCTGCTGATAATTATTCGCGACCGCGACCGAATAAAACTCGCCGACGGAGTTCTCGCCCTTGAGCACGCAGCTCGGATACTTCCAGGTAATCGCGGAGCCGGTCTCCACTTGGGTCCAGGAAATCTTTGAATTGCGCCCGCGGCACTCACCGCGTTTGGTGACGAAGTTGTAGATGCCGCCGAGCCCGTTCGCGTCGCCCGGATACCAATTCTGCACGGTCGAGTACTTGATCTGCGCATCGTCCAGTGCAACCAATTCGACGACGGCCGCGTGCAGCTGGTTCTCATCGCGCATCGGCGCGGTGCAGCCTTCCAAATAGCTCACCGACGCCCCCTCGGCGGCGATGATCAGGGTGCGCTCGAATTGACCGGTCTTGGCGGCGTTGATGCGAAAGTAAGTCGACAGCTCCATGGGGCAGCGCACGCCGGGCGGCACGTAGACGAACGAGCCATCGGAGAAAACCGCGGAGTTCAGCGCTGCGAAAAAATTATCCGTAGTGGGTACGACGCTGCCCAGGTAACGCTCGATGAGCCGCGGATGGTCGCGCACCGCGTCTGAAAACGAACAAAAGATGACGCCGGCCTTGCCTAATTTGTCCTTGAACGTGGTGGCGACGGACACGCTATCGAAGACCGCATCGACGGCCACACCGGCCAGCCGTGCCCGCTCATGAAGCGGAATTCCCAGCTTTTCATAGGTTGCCAGCAGTTTCGGATCCACCTCAGACAGGCTTTTCGGCGCATTGGCCGGAGCTTTTGGCGCCGAGTAATACGAGATGTCTTGATAATCGATGGGTTTGTAGTGCACATGCGCCCAGGTCGGCTCCCGCATGGTCTGCCAATGCCTGAACGCTTTCAGACGCCAGTCCAATAGGAACTGCGGCTCGTGCTTCTTTTTCGATATCGCGGCCACGACGCCTTCATCGAGGCCCGGCGGCAAGCTGTCGGACTCAATATCGGTGATGAAGCCGTGACGGTATTTCTGACCGACGAGCGCTTCGACATCTTGGGATTTGCTAGACACGGTACTCCAGAATTTCTGACGCAAGATCGGCGACGCGCAGGCCCGCGGCATCCAAACCAGCCAGTTGATGCAAAGTGACGTCTTCCAGTGCCCGGCGGATCGCCGCATTGACGCGCTGCCAAGCGCCGCCGACCCGGCAAAGCCGTTCGATGCCGCACTGACTGGACGCGCCGCTGCATTCGGTGATCGCGATCGGACCTTCGAAGACATCGAGAATCTGCGCCGCTGTGATCTGCTCGGAACCGCGGGCGAGGCGGTAGCCGCCCTGGGCACCGCGAGAAGAAATCACCATGCCCGCTCGCTGCAATCCCTTGAGTACCTTGCTCACGGTGGGTCGGCTGAGACGTGTACGCTCGGCCAACTCGGTGGCAGCGCGATGCACCGTAGGCTCTTGGGCAAGACTCGCGAGCACGACGGTCGCGTAGTCGGTCATTTTTCCCATTCGCAGCATAAAATCGCTCCTCCGGGCCGGGGCTTCATCTGGGACTATTTTAGTCCTCTTTGACTGGAAGTTCCAGCCGGGGCGCGGATCCAGCGTAGGTTTGTTATCCTTGGCAACAACTTACCCGCCAAGATCAAGTGAGACGCCCAAGTCATGAATATCGGAGAGCTGAACGCAACGGCGCGCGCGATGGTCGCGAAAAACAGAGGAATTTTGGCTGCTGATGAGAGCAGCAGCACCATCAAGAAGCGCTTTGACACCATCAAATTGGAGTCCACCGAGGAGAATCGGCGCGCCTATCGCGAGATGCTCTTTACGGCCGCCGCAGCACAGTCATACATCAGCGGCGTCATCCTTTACGACGAGACGCTGCGCCAAAAAACCAAGGACGGGGTGCCGTTTCCGGTCTACCTGGCCAAGTCGGGAATGATCCCAGGTATCAAAGTGGACCTGGGGGCCAAACCGTTGGCCGGCTTCCCCGGCGAGACCATGACGGAGGGTCTGGACGGGCTACGCGAGCGGTTGATCGAGTACTACAAGCTCGGCGCAAAATTTGCCAAGTGGCGCGCGGTGATCAACATCGATTCCGGCATTCCAAGCCGCTACGCCATTGACGCTAACGCCGAAGGATTGGCTCGCTACGCGGCATTGTGCCAGGAGGCCGGCATCGTGCCCATCGTCGAACCCGAAGTGCTGATGGACGGCGGCCACACGCTGGAACGCTGCGAGGAAGTGACCAACCTCGTGCTCGATAGCGTTTTTGAGCATCTATTCGCCGCCCGCGTTGCCTTCGAAGGCATGGTGCTGAAACCGAACATGGTGATTCCGGGCAAGAAGTCGCCCGATCAGGCGAGCCCGGCGCGGATCGCCGAAGCCACCGTGCGAACGCTGAAGCGCCAAGTGCCGCCGGCTGTTCCGGGTATCGCCTTCTTGTCCGGAGGGCAGAGTCCGACCGAAGCCACACTGCACTTGAGTCTGATGCATGCCGCAGGACCTCTGCCGTGGGCGTTGACATTCAGTTTCGGACGGGCGTTGCAGGAAGATGCATTGAAAGCCTGGGGCGGCAAACCCTCGGGGGTCGCGGCAGGCCAACAGGCGATCGCCACGCGGGCGAAGTTCAATGGATTGGCGGCGACGGGCGAGTACAGCGCGGCGATGGAAGCATCCGCCGCTTAAAGACGCGCACTGAAGTGCAACCGCCATCGAGTCGGGCATGCAGTCAAACCATTGAACCAAGCCGCCACCATCGTCGATATTCGAAACCTGGATTACGCGGTCGGCGGCCGTCCCGTACTTGCCGGACTCGAAATTCAGATCCCTCGCGGCCTGGTGAGCGCGGTGATGGGACCGAGCGGAACCGGCAAGACCACGCTGCTGCGCCTGATCACCGGCCAAGTGCAGGCTGACAGCGGCACGATCGAGGTGGCCGGAGAGAATCTAAGAGCCCTGTCGCGGGCAAATCTGTATGTGCTGCGCCGCCGGATGGGCATGCTTTTTCAGAATGGCGCGCTGCTGACCGACCTTAGCGTGTTCGAGAACGTCGCCTTCCCGCTGCGCGAGCACACGGATTTGCCCGAGCGCCTGATTCGCCAATTGGTGCTCACCAAGCTGCAGGCCGTGGGCCTTCGCGGCGCCGCGCTGCTGATGCCCGCCGAGTTGTCGGGTGGAATGAGCCGGCGAGTGGCACTCGCGCGCGCCATCGTCATGGACCCGGAACTGCTGATCTACGATGAACCGTTTGTGGGCCTCGACCCGATCTCCCTGGGAGTGATATTGCGCTTGATTCGGCGATTGAACGATACACTCGGCATCACCAGCATCGTGGTCTCACACGATGTGAAGGAGATCTCATCGGTCGCGGACCGCGTGTTCCTGCTCTCCGGCGGCAAGGTGGTCGCGAGCGGCACGCCGCAGGAACTCAAGTCCTACCCCTCCGAGACCGTAAAGCAATTCATCGATGGGCTGGCGGACGGTCCCGTGCCGTTTCATTTTCCGGCTCCGGATTATTTCGGCGAACTGCTCTCGCGCGGCGAGATTCTTTGAGCATGCTGCGCGAACTGTGGGAAAGCCTGACCGATGCCTTGCAAGGCCTTGGTGCGGTCGTTCACTTCCTATTTCGACTCGTCGCGAACTCGCCGCGCGCTTTGATGAGATTCGATTTGATCTCCCAGCAAATCTTCAACTCCGGCGCGTTGTCCTTGGTCATCATCATGCTCTCCGGTTTGTTCGTCGGCATGGTGCTCGGTCTGCAGGGCTATGAGCTATTGGAGCGCTTCGGATCCGAGGAAGCGCTGGGCACGGCCGCGGCGATCGGGCTGGTGAAAGAGTTGGGGCCGGTGGTCACCGCACTGCTGTTTGCCGGGCGCGCCGGCACCGCATTGGCATCGGAATTGGGGTTGATGCGCGCCACCGATCAGATATCGGCGATGGAAATGATGGCTGTGGATCCGATTCTGCGCGTGGTCGTGCCGCGATTCCTCGGCGGCGTGATTGCGATGCCGCTGTTGGCCGCCATTTTCAGTGTAATCGGCATCTATGGCGCGCAGCTCGTCGGGGTGCAAATCATGGGCGTCGACTCAGGCAGCTTCTGGTCGCAAATGCGCGCCTCGGTGGGGCACGCGGATATCAATGAAGGCATCGTCAAGAGCCTGGTATTCGGCGTCGCATGCAGTCTCATCGCGGTATTCCAAGGATACTATGCGACGCCGACCGCGGAGGGCGTCGGAAGAGCGACCACCCGGACCGTGGTCACCTCGGCGGTCGTGATTCTGTTCTTGGATTATTTGCTCACGGCAGCGTTCTTGTAGGAGTATTGCTATGCAAAAGTCACGCACATTGAATCTCGGGACAGGCACCTTTGTGCTGCTCGGCTTTGCGGCGCTGTTTTTCCTGACGACGCAGACCACCAGCCGCGGATTGTCGTTCTTGAGTCCCCCTCACTATGACGTGACCGCGAAGTTTGACAACATCGGCGATCTCAAAGTGGGCTCTCCGGTGTCGATGTCGGGCGTGGAGATCGGCCGGGTCGTCAAGATCGATTTCGATGAATCGGAGTACAAAGCGGTGGTGCTGCTGCGCTTGAATGCCCGCTACAACATGATTCCCGTCGACAGCGACGCCAGCATTTACACCCAAGGCCTGCTGGGCGGCAAGTTCATTGGTCTTACCGCCGGCGGCGCGGACACCTACTTGAAGGACAAGGATCAGATCGATTTCACGCAGTCGGCCTTCGTATTGGAAAACCTCATCGGCCAGGTCTTGGCGAACTTCACCAAAGCGAAATCCGACTCATCGACGCCCGCGGCCACGGATGCCAAGCCCGCGGATCCCAAAGCTACGGATAAGCCTAAAGCTACGGAGAAAGTGAAATGATCAAACTCGTCATTGCTTCGACCCTGCTGGCAGTCTGCGCCGCCGTACGCGCCGCCGACGCCCCGGCACCCGCACCCGCCGCAGATGCGAAAACGCTGACTCCAGAAGCGCTGGTGGAAAATTCTGCGAAGCGCATGCTGGTGGAATTGGACGCCAATCGCGCGATGTACCGAAGTGATCCGAAGAAGCTTGATGCGCTCGTCGCCAATGTGCTGCTGCCGAACTTCGATACTGAATATTCGGCACGGTTGGTCCTTGGGCAGACCTGGCGCACCGCAACCGCCGATCAGCGCAAGCGCTTTGTCGACGCGTTCTATCATTCACTGCTGCGAAATTACGGTGCGGCGCTCATCGATTTCACGGGCGACCGCTTCGTGGTGCTGCCGTACAAGGGCGATCCCGGCGATACCACCGCTACGGTACGTACCGAGGTGAAACGCGAGTCGGGGGCCAAAATACCGGTGAATTTCAGTTTGCGAAAGACCGCGGACGGGTGGAAAGCCTGGGACGTCGTGATCGATGGTATTTCCTACGTGAAGAGCTTCCGCACCGATTTCGCGTCCGAGATCCAGCAAAAGGGCCTCGACTCGGTCATTACGCGTCTGGAGACCGAAGGCACCGTCGGCCCCAACGGCGCGGCCGTGAGCGGTCATTGATCAGCAACGAGAGGCGCGCTGCGGTATTCGAAGTCGAGGACGGCGATCGATCCCGTGTGAACGGCGCACTGCATTTCACCACCGTTACGGCACTGCTTCGCGCCGGCATGGAGGCGATCGCCAATGGGCGCGCAGCCGTGATCGATCTGGCCGGTGTGAGCGACAGCGACAGTTCCGGCCTCGCGCTGCTGATCGAATGGTTGAGCGTGGCTAAATCCGAGAATCGCAGCCTGCGCTACGAACATATTCCGGCTCAATTAAAGCAACTTGCGCGCTTGAGCGAAGTGGAAGAAATGTTGACCGCCGGGTAGGACGAGGAGGGGGCCAGGGATGGTGATAATAAAAAAACAAATCCCGCCGCGGCTGTGCACGAACCTGGCGGCCGCCGCAGCTGTTGCTGCGTTCGCCATGTCATGGAACTCCGCACGTGCTGAGGAGCCTTCAACGCCTCTTGAGGTCTTTGGTCGGCTCCCGACGCTGGAAGATGTCGCCATATCGCCTGAAGGCACGAAAATCGCGTTTGTCAGGACCGACGGGGATAAACGGGGCCTGCTCGTGGCGATGCTTGGCGAATCGAAGACAATCGCCGCCGTGCGCGTCGCCGACACCAAACTGCGCGAGGTCAAATGGGTTGATGATGACAATCTCCTCATCACCATCTCGGGCACCAGCGCTCCGCCCATGGGATTCACCGGGCCAACCCGGGAGTGGTACGAATTATTTACCTTCAACGTTAGTCAGGCGCGCCTGGCACCTCTGCGTTTCGATGTCCAGGAGGCGATAACCTTTAACGTGGTCACTGGCGGAACGTCGGCGCGCAATATCGGCGGCCAATCGATGCTGTATGCGCCGGGCTATTACCTGTCATCGCCACGGGTTTTGCCGGCACTATTCTCCTTTACCATTCCCGGAGGGCGTACACGGCTTATTGCCAAGGGTTCAGAGCCAGACACCAGCTGGATGATCGACCAGTCAGGTCAGATCGCGGCCCAATTCGTCTACCACGACGAAAGGAAAGTATGGGAAATCAAAGCCCGCAAAGACGATAGGATGACCGTTGTCGCATCCGGCAACGCGTCGATCGACACACCTCATCTTGTCGGATTTAGCGCGGATGGCGCGGCAATCATCGTCAGCATGCCGCGGAACGGAGATTCGTTTTGGAGACCGCTGTACTTGAAGGACGGCAGCTGGGGTCCGCCGCTCGGCCAAGGAGAGACCTTCGCCCAGGTGATCGAAGACCGCAAGACCGGGCGAATCCTCGGCGGAATTCGCGACACCGGCGACACTCAGTGCGTCTTTTTTGACAATGAGTTGCAGGCGCATTGGAGCGCCATTCTGCGAGCCTTCCCCAATGAGCGCGTCAGGCTAGTGTCGATGACGGACGATTATTCCAAGGCCCTTCTCAAGGTCTTCGGAGAGGGGGATGGCTATGTGTATGCGCTGTATAATTGGTATGAACACCGCGCGGCAGTCCTAGGTCAGGTTTACCAAGGTTTGACAGCGGCGGCGGCAGTGAAGGCCATCAGCTATCCGGCTGCTGATGGGCTCACCATTCCTGGCTTTCTGACCTTGCCGCGAGGCCTTCCCGAAAAAGACCTGCCGCTCATCGTGCTACCGCATGGAGGCCCGGCCATCGCCGATACCGCTGACTTCCAGTGGTGGGCGCAGGCATTGGCCGCGCAAGGTTACGCCGTGCTGCAGCCAAATTATCGAGGGTCGCTTTTGAACAGCCGTTTTGTGGAGGCGGGTTTCGGCGAATGGGGCCGCAAGATGCAAACCGATCTGTCCGACGGCGTGCGATACCTCGCACAACAAGGACTGATCGATCCGGAGCGAGTTTGCATCGTCGGAGCCAGCTACGGCGGCTATGCCGCGCTTGCGGGCGTGACCCTGGACCCGGGCGTTTATCGCTGCGCCGTCTCGGTGGCGGGAATTTCGGACCTGAGCCGCCTTCGCAAATGGACGGCTGAAAATCAGCTGGGGAGAGCCCAGCGCTATTGGGATCGGTACATGGGCATCACTGATCAAAAGGATCCTGTGCTCACGGCCATCTCTCCGATCGAACATATTGGCGCCGTGACGGCACCCATCCTGTTGATTCACGGTCGGGACGACACTGTGGTTCCCTACGAGCAGAGCGATGTAATGCTTACCGCCCTGAAACGCGCTGGAAAATCCGTAGAGATGATCACGATGAAAAACGAGGACCATTGGCTCTCCCGCAGCGCCACTCGGCTGCAGATGCTGCAAACCTCAGTGGCTTTCCTCAAGGCAAACAATCCGCCGAACTAGCGGCGCCTGCTAACCGTCTGGAGGCGTCGTAGCAGGCTGCGTCGCCGGCGCGGATTGCGGCGCAGGTGCGGGCTGCGTCGGCGTCGCCGACGGCTTTGCAGGCGCTGCGGTCGGCGTGTTCGCGTCGGGGTCATCGGCACCGGGATCAACCAGCGGCTCCTCGGTGAGCTTTCCGTCGGATATCAGGTAGGCGCGGCGCTGCAGATAGGCATCGCGAACGAAGGCATAGGGATCGAAGACATGTTTCAGGGTCTCGTCCAGCGATAACAGGCCGGCGCGCGTATCGATCAAACTCAGCGCGTACATCGGATATTCGATCCAGTCGTTGCGGATGTAATGAGTCGGACCGGTATATAAATCCACGACGCGGCCCGACCCGTCACGGACGTCCGAAGGCCCCAACAGCGGCAGTTCCACGAAGGGACCGGGATGCACACCCCAATGGCCCAGGGTTTGTCCGAAGTCTTCGTCGTGAAGATCAAGGCCTGCCTGGGTCGCTGGATCCAACAGTCCGCCGACACCCACGGTTGTATTCAAGAGAAAGCGTGCAAGATCGCTGGCCGCCGCGCCGAATTTTCCTTGCAGTGCGTCATTGATCATCACGGTCGTGGTGCGAAGGTTCTGAAAGAAATTGCCCAAGCCGGTGCGAACGGGCGCGGGAACCGCGCGCACGTAGGTTCGGGCAACGGGTTTGGCGACGGCGTTGTCGAGCACCGTATTCACCTTATAGACGCCGCGATTCCAGGATTCCCACGGGTCCTGCGGGACACGCTGACTGTTGGGCGGCAAGGTAACGCAGCCCGATATTCCCAGCGCACATACGATGCCGAGTGCCCCGATGGCGTGATTCATTCTCAGCATTGTCCAAACTCTCCCTTGAGCGCGGCGGACACTACGCTAGTGTCGCCCATTTCCCCTAGTGTCGCCCATTTCCCCTAGTGTCGCCCATTGCCATTGTCGTCGGCGACGGTATTTTTTCGATTCTTGGGCAGGGCGGCGCGCACTTCTTCGAGGCGGGCGCTCAATCGGGCGCGCTGGATCGGATCCAAATCCTGCAACCCCAGCGCCAGCTGCAACTGGTTGTAGGCTTTCATGAGATCGCCGGTCATGAGGTAGAATTCTGCCATATAGCTAAATGAGTCTGCATAATCGCCGGCCGCGTTGGCCGCCTTCGCGATCAGCCGGGCCTGATCCGGTGTCGGCTCGACATTATTGAACAAATCCAACAGCGCCAGGTGCGCACGCCGGTTGTCCCCGGCGTGCATCAGAGTTTCCGCAAGCCGGATGGTGGTCGGCACATTGCGCGGAAATAAGCTCATGGCTCTTTCCAGCACGGCCTCGGATTCCTTGAGCTGATTATTCTCCAGGTATGCTTGGCCGAGCGCGCCGTAGAATTGCGTTACCCGGGGATATTCGTGCACCAGTTCCTGCAGTTCGGGAATAGCGGCCGCCGGGTTTCGGCCGTAGGTCTGCGCAACGGCTTTTCCGTAGCGTTCCTGGATGGTCTTGCCGCCGCCGTTCTTCAGCATGTTGTTGTAGTACTGGAGAGCGGCTTTCGGGTCAGCGGCAACGGACCTCAATCGCTCCTTGATCAACAGGTAGCTCAATGAATCTTCGTGATGAACTCGGCCGATCTGATTGGCGCGATTTTGCGCTTCGGCCACTCGATCCGAAAAAATCGGGTGGTCGATCAGAAATTGCACGGCATTGACGCGGCTCGGCTCCGGGCCCTCATGACTCATGTAATCGAAGAAACTCGCCATTCCCAAAGGATCGTATCCGGCGCTCGCCATCGTACCAATCCCGATTCGGTCGGCTTCGAACTCGCTTGACCGGGTGTAGTTGATCTGATGTTGAATGGCAGCGCTCTCAGCCCCCAGCACGGCGCCTTCCATCGCGCCCGGATTGCCGCGGCCGGCGGTCGATCCCAACAAGATGGCTGCCAACATCGCCGCTGTGGTCAGCAGGCCCGCATGGCTTTGGTCGATGAGCTGCCGGACAATATGCCGCTGCGTAACGTGCGCCGTTTCGTGCGCGAGCACTCCGGCCAATTCGTTTTCGTTGCGGGTAGCCAGTATCAATCCGCTTTGAATGGCAACGAAACCGCCGGGTACGGCAAACGCGTTGACCACGGGATCGCGGATGACGAAGTAGTAGAACTGGTGCTGGCCCTCCTCGGCGTGACTCGATAGGCTGAGGCCGATTTCCTGGGCGTATTGCGCGACTTCGGGGTCGGTGAGAATCACTCCCGCGGTGCGAAGCTCATTGACGAACCCTAAGCCGGCCCGATATTCATCGTCGATCGAAACGGCCGCGTTCGCCGGACTGCCAAGATCGGGCAGATCCTGGTCGGGACCGCTGGAACCCTCTGAACCCGCCGCACCCGCGGCAAATCCCACGCCCACGCTGGCGCTTACCGCGGCAGCGGCCAGGAATGCGGACAGGGATTTCAGCAATGACATTTCATGCCTCCGCCTCTTGGAGTGTCGCTGGATTCCAAAGTTCGCCCAAAACCGCCGTAAAATCAAAGAACTTCGGAAGCGTAGTCCGCCAGACGGGAGCGTTCGCCCCGAACCAGGGTGATATGCCCGGAAAATGCCCATCCGTTGAAACGGTTTACCACATAGGTAAGACCCGACGTAGTTTCCGTCAGATAGGGCGTATCGATCTGCGCAATATTCCCCAAACATACCATTTTGGTGCCGGGTCCGGCGCGGGTGACCAGAGCCTTCATCTGTTTGGGGGTCAGATTTTGCGCCTCATCGATGATGATGAATCGGTTCAAGAATGTGCGGCCCCGCATGAAATTCAAGGAGCGAATCTTGATGCGATGGCGCAGTAAATCGTTGGTCGCGCCGCGTCCCCAAGTCCCGCCGGGTTGGCTTTGAGTCAGGACCTCCAAATTGTCCATCAACGCGCCCATCCACGGCTCCATTTTTTCCTCTTCAGTGCCCGGCAGAAAGCCGATGTCCTCGCCCAAAGGAATCGTGACGCGGGTCATGATGATTTCGCTGAAGCGATTGTGATCCAGCGTTTGTGCCAGACCCGCCGCCAGGGTCAGCAATGTCTTGCCGGTACCGGCGGGTCCCAGGATGGTTACGAAATCAATTTCCGGATCCATCAACAAATTGAGGGCAAGATTTTGCTCGCGGTTTCGCGAGGTGACGCCCCAGACATTGTTGCGTTCGTTGCGATAGTCGAGCGTGAGTTCCAGGATCGCCGATTCGCCCTCGAGCTTTCGCACGATGGCCTCGACGCCGTTCTCGCCGGGGTCATAGACGAATTGATTGGTTTGCCACTCGCGCACCAGCGGTCCGCGAACCCGATAGTACGTGCGGCTCTGGTGTTGCCAGGACTCCATGCCCTTGCCGTGTTTTTCCCAGAAATTCTGCGGCAGCTGCTGCACGCCGCTGGCGAGCAAATCCGCATCTTCGATGGTTTTGTCGCTCGAATAGTCTTCGGCTTGGACGCCGAGGATGGCCGCTTTGATCCGCAAGTTGATGTCTTTGGATACGAGTGTGACGCGGGCGGCGCGGAATTTCTGTTGCAATGCCAGTGTATTTGCCAGGATAGCGTTGTCCGCCCCGTGCCCTGGCAGGCTGTCGGGCAGCACGGATTCGAGCAGCTGCGTCTGAAAGAACAAACGGCCGCCGGGCGGGCGTTTGCCGTGATTGATGGGCACCGCCGTCGGCAACGCGAGCCCGCGATCGATCTGCTTCTTGGTCGCGCCTTGCATCAATTCATCGAGAAAGCGGCTGACCTGGCGGACGTTGCGCGCCGATTCCGAAAGGCCTTTCTTGCCGGCGTCGAGCTCTTCGAGCACGGTCATCGGAATGTAAATGTCGTGTTCTTCGAAGCGAAAGATTGCCGTCGGGTCGTGCATCAAGACGTTCGTGTCCAGCACGAATATGCGGCGCTCTGCTTTGCCTTGGCGGGGTTTTAATACCGCGGCTCCCAGCGGCCGCACGTTGCCGGTCACAGTGATTTTACCGCCGCCAACACAGCCGCGGCATGATCCTTGACCTTGACCTTGCGCCACTCGTGCCGCAGCACGCCTTTGGCGTCGATCAGAAAGGTACTGCGCTCGACGCCCATATACTTCTTGCCATACATGCTCTTTTCCTTGATCACATCGTATAGCCGGCACACTTTCTGATCGGGGTCGCTCAACAGATCGAAGGGAAACGACATCTTCGCCTTGAATTTCTGATGCGAGGCCACGCTGTCGGGCGAGATGCCGAAAATCAGCGCTTTGGACTTCTTGAACTGCGCGTGCAGCGCCGCAAAGTCGAGGCCTTCCTGGGTGCAGCCGGAAGTGTTATCGCGCGGGTAGAAATAAAGCACCAGCGCGCTGCGTTCATTATCCGACAGCGACCAAGTGCCTATTGTTCCCTCGAGGGTGAATTGCGGCGCTTTCTTTCCAATCTCGATCTTGCTCATTCGCTCTAGCTCTTTACAGGTTCAAAAATCGCGTCCAAATTCAGGTGATCGCAGAAATCCATGAACTCCTCGCGCAGCACGCCGATATGCAGGCGGCTGGGCACATTCACGATCATCTGTACGGAGAACATCGGCGCGCCGGTATGCGCGGCGGCGTACGAGCGCGTCGAAAGCTCGGCAATGTCGACGCTGCGCTGCGCGAAAAATCCCGACAGCCCCGCGACGATACCCGTCTGGTCCAGGCAGACGACATCGATGGAGTAGGGCAGCATGTCGCTGCGCACCGCGCGTTCCTCGGTGCGCCGCAGTTGTATGTTCATGCCGGTGGCGTCGGCGAGCTTCTTGAATTCACCCTCGAGCTTGGCCAGCGTATGCCAGTTGCCGTTGACCAGCAGCAGCATCGCAAACTCGTTGCCGAGACAGGTCATTCGACTCTCGCTGATGCTTCCCCCGCAATCAGCGATGGCCTTGGACAGTTCGTGCACCATGCCGACGCGGTCCCCACCGACCGCGGAAATCACGATATGTTGTTTCATCGGTGCAAATTCTACCGGATGGGCGCTTGCCAGGGTGCATGTCCGGCACTTAAGGTAGCGATATGTTTTCAGGAAGCATGGTAGCGATCGTCACGCCAATGACCGCAGATGGCAGCTTGGACTGGCCGGCGTGGGACAGGCTGCTCGATTTTCACATCCGCGAGGGTACCGATGCAATTGTGGTTGCCGGGACGACCGGCGAATCACCCACGCTTTCCGGCGCGGAAATCGAGGAGCTTACCCGCCGGGCCGTGGTCCGCTGTCGCGATAAGGTAAAAGTCGTCGTCGGCGCGGGCACGTACGACACGGAGTCGACCGTGGCTCGAACGCGCAGCTTGTCCCGACTGGGTGTAGATGCGGTGATGCTCGTGACGCCGTACTACAACAAGCCGCCGCAGGAGGGCCTTTATAAGCACTTTTGTGCGGCGGCTGATGCCTCCTCGGCCCCCGTAATTCTGTATAATGTGCCCAGCCGAACCGCGGTGGATCTGTTACCGGGCACCGTTGCCCGTCTCGCGCGGCATCCTCGCATTGTGGCGCTGAAAGAAGCGACGGCATCGTTGAGCCGGGGACGCGAGATTTTGAGCGGTTGCCCCCCGGAGTTCACGCTGTTGTCGGGCGATGATGCCAGCGCGATTGATCTGATGAGCGCCGGCGCGCGGGGCGTGATCTCGGTGACGGCAAACGTCGCTCCGCGAAGAATGCACCAGGCCTGTCAAGCGGCGCTATCCGGCAATATGTCCGAAGCGCGGGCGATTGACTCAAGCTTGCAGGCTTTGCACCGAGACTTATTTGTCGAAGCGAGTCCCATACCCGTCAAGTGGGCGGTGGCGAGAATGGGACTCATGGGGAACGCAATCCGTTTGCCGCTGGTCGAATTGTCGGCGATGCACCATGACACGGTGTTACGCGCGATTCGGGCCGCGGGAGTTAGCCTTGAGGACCAAGCTGCATGAGAGTTGATCGAGTTGTGATGTTGGCCGCTGCGGGCGCCATGATGAGCGGCTGCCATTTGTTCGCCAAGCTGAACCCTGATTGCCATACCCGGCAGGAGTATCAACATGCGCTGTCGGCCCCGCCGCTGAAGGTGCCTGAAGGGATGGATGCACCGAATACCCAAGGGGCCTTGGTCATTCCCACCGTCGAGCTGGCACCCCCGCCGCCGGGTCCGAAGGATGCCTGCTTGGATATCCCCCCTCGCTACCAGCCTGCGCCCTCGAACAAGGCTGCCAGCAGTTAGGCAGGCGGCAGATTTGATCGCCTGAGTCGCCTCCGGTACCCTTGCTGCGCTTCGGAGAGGTGGCCGAGTGGTCGAAGGCGCTCGCCTGGAAAGTGAGTAACATCCCAAAAGGTGTTCGAGGGTTCGAATCCCTCCCTCTCCGCCATCGAGTCGTTTATGGCGGCTCGCGTTTGCATCTTCGCGACGACTGGCCACGAACCCCGTCAGGCCCGGAAGGGAGCAGCGGTAGAGGCTTTAAGTCGGGCGCCGAAGTCCTGCTGACGCGGGTCGCCTCCTATAAACTTCAATACCTATGAGCTACGTCGTACTTGCGCGCAAATGGCGCCCCAAGCGCTTCGCCGAGATGGTCGGCCAGGAGCACGTGCTGCGGGCGCTCAGCAACGCGCTCGACAGCGGCAGGGTGCATCACGCGTTTCTGTTCACCGGAACCCGCGGGGTCGGTAAGACCACGGTTGCGCGAATCTTGGCGAAATCGCTGAATTGCGAGACCGCCGGCGTGAGCTCAAATCCCTGCGGCGTGTGCGCGGCGTGCCGCGAAATCGACGAAGGCCGCTTCGTCGATCTGATCGAAGTCGATGCCGCCTCGCGCACCAAGGTCGACGACACTCGCGAGATGCTCGACAACGTGCAATACGCACCCACTCGCGGCCGCTACAAGGTGTACCTGATCGACGAGGTGCACATGCTGTCAAACCACTCTTTCAATGCGCTTTTGAAAACACTGGAAGAGCCGCCGCCGCACATCAAATTCTTGCTGGCCACCACCGACCCGCAGAAGCTGCCCGTCACCGTGCTGTCGCGCTGTTTGCAGTTCAGTCTCAAACGGCTGCCGGCCGCATTGATCGGTGAACGCTTGAAATTCATCGCGGCCGCGGAAAATCTATCGTTCGAGCCGGCTGCCGTGGCGCTGCTCGCACGCGCAGCTGAGGGCAGCATGCGCGATGCATTGAGCCTGCTGGATCAGCTGATCGCTTTCGGCGGCGGCGCCGTCAGCGAGGTCAACGCGCGCTCCATGCTCGGCACCATCGACCGCGGCCATGTGGGTCGCCTCATCGAGGCCATCGCCCGCGGCGATGGCGCGGCGCTGTTGGCAGAGGTGCAGGAACTCGATCGCGATGCCCCGGATTATGACCGTGCGCTGGTGGAGCTGGCGGCATTCCTGCAGCGTATTGCCATCGTACAAATCGTTCCCGAGGCAGCGCCGCGCGATGAGGAATTCGATTCTGCCGCGTTGAGCAAACTCGCGCTGGCAATATCGCCCGCGGATGCCCAGCTCTACTATCAAATCGCGCTGGGCGGCCGCCGCGATTTGTCCATGGCACCCGAGCCGCGCGTGGGTTTCGAGATGACGCTGCTGCGCATGCTGGCATTTCGGCCGGACAGTGCCGCCCAAGCGTCCAAAGCGGGGCGCGCGCCCACACTGGCCGCGCCGCCGGTGGGCAATGTCCCGGCGAGCACCACATCGGCTGTCGCCGCACTTGGCGCTTTCGCACCCAGCGCCGCCTCACAGATCGCCGAGGCGGCAGGGAGTGCACTCGCGCCCTCGGTCAGACTCACCAGCATCGACTCGAGCAACTGGCCGGCCGTGGTCGAGGCGTCGGGCTTGAGCGGCATGGTGCGCCAACTTGCCTTGAACTGCGTGCCGGCATCCTTCGAGCATGACTTGCTGACGTTGAGACTCGACCAAGTGGCGGCGGATAGGCGCACACGTCCGCTCGAGGAGAAGCTGTTGCAGGGGTTATCGAAGTATTTGGGCCGGGATATTCGCGTGGTGTTCGAATCTACCCAATCGGGCTTGAACTCGCCGGCGCGGCAGCGGTTGGCGCAGGAGCAGGACAAGGCTGCGCGTGCGGCGGCCTCGTTCGAATCCGACCCGGCGGTGAAGGGACTGCGCGAGCGCTTCGGCGCCGATGTGGACGCAGCGTCGGTAAAGCCGGCGAATTAGCACAGGAGATCAAGATGATGAAAGGCGGATTGTCAAATCTGATGCGGCAGGCGCAGCAAATGCAGGAAACCATGCAGAAGGCGCAGGCCGAGCTCGCTGAAATCGAAGTCACGGGAGAATCCGGCGCCGGCATGGTCAAAGTGACCTTGAACGGACGGCACGAAGCGAAGAAGGTGCAGATCGAGCCGAAATTGCTCGGCGAAGACAAGGAAATGCTCGAGGATTTGCTCGTGGCTGCGCTCAACGATGCGGTGCGTAAGATTGCCGCGCGCAGCCAAGAAAAATATTCTGGACTCATGTCCGGTCTCAATCTGCCTCCGGGGATGAAACTGCCGTTTTGAGTACAGCGAACCAATGAAATACACGCCGACGCTTGCCCGCTTGATCGATTCTCTGCGATGTTTGCCCGGCGTGGGCCCGAAGTCGGCGCAGCGCATGGCGTTCTATCTTCTGGAGCGAGACCGCGACGGCGGCCGGACCTTGAGCCAGGCACTCGCTGAGGCGCTGCTGCAGGTAGGTCACTGCCAACGCTGCCGCATGCTGACGGAAAGCGAACTGTGTGCAATATGCGCCTCCAGCCAGCGCGACGGCGCGCAGCTGTGCGTGGTGGAGTCGCCCGCGGATGTGGTCGCCATCGAGCAGTCGGGCGGATTCCGCGGCCGCTACTTCGTGCTGATGGGCCACCTGTCGCCGCTCGATGGCGTCGGACCCGCGGAGCTGGGCCTGGATGAGTTCGAACGATTGCTCAAGGCCGGCGAGATTCGCGAAGTGATTTTGGCCACGAATCCGACGGCCGAAGGGGAGGCCACCGCGCATTATTTGGGAGAACTCGCGCTGCGTCTTGGAATCAAGGCATCGCGAATCGCCCATGGCGTGCCGGTGGGCGGAGAGCTGGAATACGTCGACGGCGGCACGCTGGCGCATGCCTTGGCGGGGCGTACAGTGGTTTCTTAAGACGCCAGCTTCTCGTACAGGCGAAACAGCCGCCGATAACTCTCATAGCGGCGCGGCGAAATTTGTTGGTTCATCACGGCGGTGCGCACGGCGCAGCCGGGTTCTTCCATGTGCCGGCAATCGTTGAATCGACACCCCGCACTGCGCTCATGAATCTCGATGAAGCCGCGCTCGGCCGCGCGCTGCAGGCTTGCGGGCGGAGCAAAGTCGCGGACTCCCGGGGCATCGATGATCGCCGCGGCGGCACCCAATTGATACCAGCGTGCGGTCGTCGTCGTGTGCCGGCCTTCGGCGTCGCGGGTCAGCTCAGCGGTTTGCGCCTCCGCTTCAGGGGCCAGTGCATTGACCAGCGAGGACTTGCCGACGCCTGATTGGCCCACCAGCAAGCTCACGCTGTTGCCGAGCAGACGAACCAGATCGGCGATGCCGGCTCCCGACTGGCAGCTCGCCTCAACGCAGGTCAGGCCCAATTGCCGATACTCCTGCAGCTGCGTTTGGATCGGCGCGCCTTCAAGATCGCTCTTGTTGACGATGATGAGGGCCGCCAGATCCTTGAGTGCCGCCCCGGCCCAATAGCGGTCCACCAAGAACCAGTCCGGCTGCGGCTGCGGCGCAACCACAATGGCGAGTCTGTCGATGTTGGCAGCCACCGGCTCGGCGCGGCCGCGCGCATCGATGCGCTCGATGAGGTTGCGGCGCGGTTCGATCGACTCCACCGACGGGCCATCGGCTGAAGGGGGATACGCCCAGGTAACCCGGTCGCCGCAGACGATGCGCAGTTTGCGGCCGAGCAATCCGCAGCGCACGATGCCCTCGCCGGCTTGCACCAGCACACCCCGGCCATAACTGGCGAGGACGGTACCCGTGCCTCCTGCTACCATGCCGGTTTTCGCCGCTGAAACAATGAAGTCCCCCGAAAATCTAATTTGGATCGACTTGGAGATGACCGGCCTGAAGCCGGAGTCGGATCTCATCATCGAAATCGCGACAATCGTAACCGACAAGCACCTCAACATGCTGGCCGAAGGGCCGGTGCTCGCGGTGCATCAGAGTGAAACCGTGCTGGCCGCCATGGATGACTGGAACCGAAATCAGCACGGGCGGTCCGGACTAGCCGCTCGTGTGCTCGCAAGCGACATCGATGCGGCCACGGCCGAGCGCCGCACGCTCGATTTTCTGGAACAGTGGCTGGAACCGAGACGTTCGCCCATGTGCGGCAACAGCATCTGCCAGGATCGGCGCTTTCTTGCCCGTCTCATGCCCGCGTTGGAGGGATTTTTCCACTATCGCAATCTCGACGTGAGCACTCTGAAAGAGTTAGCCCAGCGCTGGGCGCCGAAGATTGCGGAAGGATTCCGCAAAACCTCGGCACATCTCGCGCTCGATGATGTGCGCGAGTCAATTCGCGAGCTGCAATACTATCGCGAGCGGCTGCTGCGCCCGTTCTAGCGTCACTTCGGCGCGTTGCTCGCGAGAAACATCCACGTTTCCACCACCGTATCCGGATTCAAGGATAGGCTGTCGATGCCTTGTTCAACCAGCCAGAGCGCGAGTTCGGGGTGGTCCGAAGGCCCTTGCCCGCAAATGCCGACGTACTTGCCCTGGGCTTTGCAGGCCTTGATGGCCAGCGCCATGAGGAACTTGACGGCGTCATCGCGCTCGTCGAACGATTTGGCCACGACACTCGAATCGCGGTCCAGCCCCAGCGCAAGCTGAGTCATGTCATTGGAACCGATCGACATGCCGTCGAAGTATTCCAGGTACCTGTCGGCGAGCACCGCGTTGGTCGGCAGCTCGCACATCATAATGTGCTTCAGGCCGTTGTCGCCGCGCTTCAGGCCATTCTCGGCGAGCAGCTGCGTCACGGCTTTCGCTTCAGCCAGCGTGCGCACGAACGGCACCATGACCTGCACATTGGTGAGTCCCATCTCGTCGCGCACGCGCTTCAAGGCGCGGCATTCGAGTTCGAAACAGGGCCTGAATACCTTGTCAATGTAGCGGGACGCGCCGCGGAAGCCCAACATGGGATTTTCCTCGTGCGGCTCGAAGTTCTTTCCGCCGATCAGATTCGCATACTCATTCGACTTGAAGTCCGACAGCCGCACGATCACCGGCTCGGGTGCGAACGCCGCGGCGATCTGCGAGATCCCCTCGCTCAACTTGTCGACATAAAAATTGATCGGGCCGTCATATCCCGCAATTTGTTTCTTGATGGTGTCCTTCAGCTCGGCGCTCTGCTGGTCGAACTCCAGCAGAGCCCGCGGATGGACCCCGATCATGCGATTGATGATGAACTCCAGCCGCGCCAGCCCCACGCCCTTGTGCGGTATACCCGCAAAGTCGAATGCGCGATCGGGATTGCCGACGTTCATGGTGATCTTCACCGGAATTTCGGGCATGGAATCCATCTCGATGCTGCGCTGATCGAACTCCAGCATGCCATCGTAGATATAACCGGTATCGCCCTCGGCACAGGATACGGTGACGGCTTGATCTTCCTTGATCGCGCTGGTGGCGGTGCCGCAGCCGACGACTGCGGGTATTCCCAGCTCGCGGGCAATGATGGCCGCGTGGCAGGTGCGTCCGCCTCGGTTGGTTACAATGGCGGAGGCGCGCTTCATCACCGGCTCCCAATCCGGATCGGTCATGTCGGCGACCAAGACATCACCCGCCCGGACGCGCGACATCTCCTTCACGTCCTTGATGATTCGAGCGTGACCGGCGCCGATGCGCTGGCCGATGCTGCGACCGCTCACCAGGACCTTGGAACGGGATTTCAGCGTAAATCGCAATATCGTACGGCCGGCCCGGCTCTGCACGGTTTCCGGGCGCGCCTGAAGAATATAGATTTTGCCGCTGGACCCATCCTTGCCCCATTCGATGTCCATTGGGGTGCCGTAATGCTTTTCGATGATGAGCGCCTGCCTGGCCAACTCGATGATATCCGCCTCGTTCAGCGAGAAGCGATTCCGATCGGCGCTGTCCACATCGACTGTCCGGACTCGCTCTTTCGAGCCGGGTTCCGCATAGATCATTTTTATCGCTTTGCCACCGAGATTTTTTCGCAAGATCGCCCGGCGCCCGGCGCGCAGCGCCGGCTTGTAGACGTAGAATTCGTCGGGATTGACGGCGCCTTGAACCACCGTTTCGCCCAAGCCATAGGCCGCGGTGATGAACACGACATCGCGAAATCCAGAATCGGTGTCGAGAGTAAACATGACGCCAGCGGAGCCAAGATCGCTGCGCACCATATGCTGCACGCCGACCGACAGCGCCACCGCGCTATGGTCGAATTTATTGTGCACTCGATAGGAGATTGCGCGATCGTTGAACAACGAGGCGTACACTTCGTGCATGGCTTTCAGCAATTGCTCTTCGCCCCGCACATTCAAGAAAGTCTCTTGCTGTCCCGCGAATGATGCTTCAGGCAGGTCCTCGGCGGTGGCCGACGAACGCACTGCGACGGCGAACTCGCCCGCATCGCTGGTGCCGCGCATCGTCCGATAGGCCTGCAGGACTTCTTCCTGCAGCCGCGCCGGGAATCGAGTCGCGAGCATCCAGCCGCGTATTTGCGCGCCCACTACGCTCAAGCGCTCCACGTCATCCACATCGAGAGCCGCCAGCGTTTCGCGAATGCGCTCATCGAGGCCGTCCTGCGCAAGGAAGTCGCGATAGCCATGGGACGTGGTGGCGAATCCGCCGGGCACCGAAACGCCGAGATCGGCGAGACCTGAGATCATTTCGCCGAGGGAGGCATTCTTGCCGCCGACAAGCTCGATGTCCTTATTCTTGAGTTTTTCGAATGGAATGACGTAAGGCTTCATGGTGGGCAGCTTGTCCAACGATAGTTTAAGTGAAACACTTTGCCGTGAGCCGACGTTCAAGAGGTTACCGTGATTAAACGAACCGTATTCTTCGTTTCCGACCAAACGGGTATTACTGCGGAGACCATGGGTCACAGCCTCATGACGCAGTTCGACGGCATCGAGTTTCGCCAAGTGACTGTGCCATTTATCTCCACCGTTGACAAGGCAATTGAAGCCGTTCGAAAGATCGATCTCGTGGCCGCGCAGGAGGGAGTGCGTCCGGTGGTATTCAGCACGCTGGTCCAGGAGGATGTGCGCAACATCGTCCGCGGCAGCACCGGGTTCTTTCTGGATTTTTTCGACCCCTTCCTAGCACCGCTGGCCGGCGAACTCAAGACGCAATCGACCCATACCGCGAGTAGGACACACCGGATGGCAGACACGCATGCCTACGCGATGCGCATCGATGCGACAAATTTCGCTCTGGCAAACGATGATGGATCGGTGGTACGCGACTATGAACGCGCCGATATCATACTGGTGGGCGTTTCCCGTTCGGGCAAGACGCCGACCTGCTTGTACCTGGCGATGCAGTATGGAATATTCGCGGCGAATTACCCATTGACCGACGATGATCTGGAATCCCGCAAATTGCCGCGGGCGCTCGAGCCGTGGCCAAAAAAATTATTCGGTCTCACGATCAAGCCCGACCGCTTGCAGCAGATACGCAATGAGCGGCGCCCCGACAGCCGCTATTCCTCGGCCTCGCAAGTGGCGTTCGAAGTGCGCGCGGCGGAATCCCTGTTCGAGCGGCACGGCATTCCCGTGCTGGATGCTACCGAGGTCTCAATCGAAGAAATATCCAGCAGGATTCTTGACCGCACCGGCATTGAGAGGCGACTGCGGCCCTGAAATTCTTCGGCTGCATGGTATAGTCGAAGCATGATAGCGGATCAGTTGTGCAAGACATCGTGGCGGGCGCAGCCCGGCAGCTTTGTGAGCTTGATGACGCTGTACGAGAGCAATTTCGTGCGGTTGGGCTGGCTTGTCGAAGATCTGCGCAAAGTCACAGAGTGCCGAGTATCCGCGGTGAGTTCGGACTGTGATCTGTATCTCACCCCGCTGGAATTGTGCCGATATACCAGTGTGTTTCGGCTCACATATGAGTTCGAATTTGAGTCCTCGCGCGTCCGCGACCCAGATTTGGAAGTGTGCGTGTATCACGATGCCCGCCTGGCCGAGGTGCGAAGTTTTCGCGGGTTCCAACGCCACCCGCAGCTCTCCAAGCTGCAGTCGGGACTCAAGCGTGAACTGGATCAGCGCTGGGCCCGAAACATGATGTTAAATAAATGGCTGGAATATTGTGCCGAGCGGGGACACCGCTTTTAGCCGCGAAGATTTGCTTCGCCGCCAAGCGTATCTCGCGGTTGCATCATGGGCTGAGGCGGGACTTTGATCGACAAGCTGAGTTTTCTCAAAGGCGGTGCGGAAGGCGGCGCAGTGAGTCCCGAGGAAGAGCGGCTCATGCAGCTGTTCCAAAATCGTGCGGGCCTGAAGAAAGCCTACGCCGACCTCAAAGATGAATTTCATTTGTTGCGCGACAGGCTCAAGCAGCAGGAAGGCGCAACCATTCGAGTCCAGGAACAGTTGGATGCGCTGGGCGACTTGCTGGGCGATCCGAAGACGGGTTTTGGCGCCCTGGTATTCTTCCAGCTGCGCGCGTTGTGGAAGACCTGCCATCAACAGCTCTCGACATTTGCCGCGGATTTGACGCGCCAGCAGGAGGCGCGCGAATTGGCGAAACACAAGGCGGATGTCGACGCGGAGAAAAACGCGCGGCTCGCCGATGTCGATCAACGCATGCGCGCCGCCGGCGCCGCCGCCGATGACCAGCGCCGGCAATTGGCCGATGCGCAGACCGAGATCGAACGATTGACCGCCTTCTGGCACTACTTCAGACGCCGGCGCCGGCAAAAGGCCCTCGAGTTGCTGCGCAGCCAAGTCGTGATCGCGGACGCCGCCGTCGGCGATTTGCATGCCGAGCGCAGCGCCATCGAGGGTGAAACTGCGCCTGAGTTTCCCGGCATCTCATTGGCCGCACGCCGCAACATCAATCTTGCCATCATCAGCTACGCTGAGCTGCTGTGCGAGCAAGCTGATGCCTTTGGGCTTGCGGCGAAAGCCAAGGAGGCAGTCGCGCGCCGGGTTCACGAGATGAACTTCGGAGCGCGTGCGGACTGCGAGAGTTATATGCAGAGAGTGCAAAAGGCGCTGCAGGCAGTGGCCAGCCAAAAAGCGATTGGCAGCGCCGTCAGAAGCAAATTGGACCGCTTGCGCACGGTAGGCGAATACCGCAATGCCGCCGACACGGTACCGACGGCCGATTCACTGGCGCCGCCGTCCCCCGAGCTCGAGTTCGGCAAAGCCAAGCCCCCGCCGGCACCTGCCTGGAACGTGCTCGCCGAGGACTACTGGGACCTTTATACCTTACTGCTTCGCTAGCGGCTCGATGCGGTGAGCCTGCGTCGGAGCCGCATGCCGCGCTGAGACGACCACGAGGTCGGCGGCGATCTGCGAGGCTTCGTCAAGCAGGATTCCGGCGGTCGCATCGTCCTTGATC
>Ga0302324_100006776_pt1 | contig 24554 bp, 20 predicted proteins | sample Palsa_T0_1_FD_201949 | JGI IMG/M metagenome (GOLD analysis project Ga0302324, IMG submission 201949) | Peat permafrost microbial communities from Stordalen Mire near Abisko, Sweden - Palsa_T0_1 | ecosystem: Environmental > Terrestrial > Soil > Palsa > Peat permafrost | place: Sweden: Abisko... | reverse complement strand
CGGCTTTCCCTGCCCCCGACAAGCACCCCGAGCCGGGGCTTTTTTATTTGTTTTGATCGGCAACGCGCCAATGATGCTGTCCATAAGTTCATCTGATAGCCGCCGGGGAAGTACGGCGATGAGGGTTGGATTGTTTGCGGTGGCTGCGTTGATCGCCATGTTGTCAACGGATGCGTCAGCACAAGTGCTGAATCTCTCCGGCCCATATCGATGTATCCAGGGGTGCGGCGAGGGATTGATCGGTCAGCCCGCTTTTATCACGCAAGACGGCTGGAACCTGAGACTTGTTAATGAAGCCAGCATGCCATCCCGAGCGTGGATCGATCGGCCGGGTCACATCTGGGTCGACTCTTGGCATGAAGGCGCGGTTTATTCTGCTGATGGTACGACGATCCAATTCGATCGCGGGACCGTCTGGCAACGCGATCTCGCTGCTCTTGCGCCTGTCGTGCCAGTTCCATCCGCGGCGCCGGCTCCTTCTGTCGTGCTAAGTCCTCCGCGCAGTGCACGCCCGGCCCAAAACGCGAGAGTTGCTCCGGCCCCGATCGAAAGAGCGCCCGCCGCGATCAATGCTTTCGACGGCCAATGGAGCGTGGTCATTCATACGCAAGCTGGCGACTGCGGCCCGGAATATCGCTACGGAGTACAGATCAGCAATGGCAACATCACCACTGATGCTGGCCAATCCGCAGGTCTCAGCGGGCGCGTCTTGCCCAACGGAGCGGTCTCGGTGAGCGTGTCAGCCGGTGGCGCTTACGCTGTTGGCCAAGGGCGGATGTCGCCCTCCAACGGCGGCGGGACGTGGCGCGGTCAGTCCTCTGGCGAGTCCTGCGCCGGCGTCTGGCAAGCTGCCCGGCGCGGATAGCGCTTCTTGCGGACAATCGTCGGCGGCCACAGTCGGCAAGCCTGTGACCGATTTCACGGTGGTCCGACGGCAAAAAGGCTCGTTGTTCTTCTGCACTGCGAAGTGACGCGATTGGCCCGAAACGGTCGCGCCGATCATCCGCCATCGAGTCCGTTGTTGGGGGTCTTTCTGCCGCGTCTGCATCGGTGACGATCGCCTCGCCATCGATGATGCAGGACTTCACCTGTAGCGCGCCGATTGCGTCCGCGACCCGGGGAAAACGGGATGTGAAGTCGTTGCCGTTCCGGGTCCAGAGCCGAACACCGCTTTCGTCACGGTGCGCTACGATCCGAAAGCCGTCATGCTTGATTTCGTGAATCCAGCCGGGTCCCGACGGCGGTGCCTTGGCAGATGAGGGCAAGCACGGTTCGATAAAGCCGGGCGGAATACGCTTACGCAACATGCCACGGGTATAGGGTTTGGAAAGCGCGAAATCTACCTAAAGCAAAAGGCTCCAGGGGCGGACCGGAGCCTTCGCCGCGATCAATCGGGGAGGAGAGAACCCGTCGACCGCTAATAAGGGTATGTCCGGCCCCTTGATTTAGTTCCGGATCATGACCGGCCGTGGCAGGGGACGTCGGTCAGGACCTTTAGGCATGACCGTGAGCGGCAACCGCTTTGAAATCAAGCTGGAAGGCCGTCAACTTGAGGTGGCCTCCACTTGCTGAATTATGCGCGGGTCGGCAACCTTGCACGCCATGAAACGAATTCCCGAGAAGCGAAGCGCAGGCTGCCTATCTGATAGGGACCGAGCCCCGCGCTGCCCGGTTTGGGGCTATCCGCCTCTCGGCAGGTGTATATCAGACTAAAAAGCCCCGGCCTGACAAGGCCGCGTGGCGGCCCGCTTGCTAGGTCTCCACCTAACGCTTTATGGCGAAATGCTCCCGGTGTCAGGACACGTACTGGGTCTGCGAAGACCATCCAGCACGACCCTATGGTGGCGCGGCCGGGTGCAAGTGCGGCGGGGCGCGAATGCCATGCCCGGCCTGCAATGAGCCGGCGCCCGGTGAGCGTCCGCGGATGCCAGCGGACTTCATACCGCAGCATGATGTCGACAAAGGCACAATCAACTAGCGTCGGCAAGCTCGCGTTGCTTAGATTTTTTCTCAAGCTGAGTAATCCGGCATTGCATTTTAGCGGCGTAGGTGAAGATCGCCTCGGCAATATGCTGGCAGTCTTCGATTGAAGCGCCCAGGCGCTTCGGGTTCGGCAATGCAGCAATCGGCCCGAACGATTGCTCTACCACTTCTCGGATCATACGAACGCCAGCAGCCAAGTCCCGATACTGATCGCGCCAACACGCTTCTTGGAGATATTCACTCATACGCACCCCCAACGCCAAGGAAACGACTAGTGCGCGCCCATGTTTCCGTATGCGCGCGGCAAAATTAAGGTGTCCAGGTACTGGCCCCTTTCCATCCCAACTAGTCCCTCTTGAATCTGAGAGTGGTCCCTTTTGAACAGACTGGCCCGTTCGATGCGCGGCAGAGTTTGTAAGGCCGGAAGGAAGGACGGATCATGGCAATTTCGACGAATACCAAACACAAGGATTACGTGCGTTAGGCCGAGCATCGTTTGGACATGATGAATACCGCGGATCAGGAATCCCGCGCTGTTCAACGCGAGATGGCCGCTGAACGGCTGAAGCTCGTAGACTCTGTTTTGCGTGCATTCAACCGAACGCCTCGTTGAAAAGGAGACCACTGTACGAAACCGAACATTAGTCTCGACATGGTACTTGGATAGGGGCAGACTCTGAGTCGGACGACGGGACCAGTTCGCTAGGGAAAGGAACTGACCATGTCACTTCACTTGAATTACCACGACCCGTGCCCGAGATGCGGCAAGCCGACGATGCAGAGTGTGATTGAGCCGCATCCACGCCGAAAAGACGTAGCGCTCCAGAACTTCCGCTGCGCAGACTGCGGCCCTGTTAAAGCTATTGTTCACTCGCTAAAGCCCGGTAAGCCGTCGCCTGACTTGGCGGCGTAGGATTGATAGGCCGCCTCTCAGTTGGCGGCCTCTTTCATTTTCTGTTGTGGCACTCACCGACCATGATCGGTCCGGTCTGCGCGACCATGACCAGACAACCGGATTCCATCCGTTTCAACGAAGCGACCGACTGCACCATTTACGGTCTTAGCCCACTACGTGAATGTAAGAAAAAGCCCCGGCGACGACCGGGGCCTAATCACGCTCCGCGGTGTATGGGCGAAATGGTGAGGCGCGGAGGTTTGACCGGACATCATTAACAAGCTACTGGATCCGGTATCATTCCATTTTAACGACGGCCAAACGCTCCTGACAAGTAGCAAGGGGCCTTCCTTCCAATGATCAGACATCTGGTCCGTTGCGCATCCGAGACCGCAACATTTCGATGAAAGCGAACGGCAGCCTGTATTGCTGCGCCTGTGCCCGGCCTGCTGGTTATGATCAGACGACCGGATTCCATCCGTTCAATGCGGCAAGCGACGAGCCATTGGCAGTCGGCGCGTTCGGCGAATTTTCGAACATATCAACCAAGGCATAGGAGACAGCTTCAGCCAATTGCCGGCGGCTGTCGATATTGAGAGCTGCTTTCAGCACCGTGGTTTTTTGTTCCGGCATCGGTGCCAGAAAGATTTGTTTCTGCGGTGATGCCGATGAATCAACCTTTGTCGGATCAGCACCATCTGGAACAGCGGGCGGACCACCATTGATCGAGATGCCACCAAGCGCGAACTAGCCTTGCGCGCGGGTCGACGGCTGGCACAGACGTTGCTTTAATGACAGTGGCCCCTCGTTACCCTTTGGAGGGGCTGTCATGTCCCTTTGGCCTCGTTGCGCTCGGATGCCCCGCCGCGACGGGGCCATCGGCATTATTGGCTCCCACCCAAATGTGCGCGCTCGCGCTACCGCCGATGCCACGGAAAAATAATTACGCAGCCGAGCGCCCGAGCAGGCGTCCCCGCTAATCTCCGCAATGCCGTGGTGCAACCTGTAACGGGTTAGTGGCCCAGCCCGAAAAGGTGGGTCAAGAAGTTGCCGCTATCGGGAGGCGGATCATCCGACGCTACGTGAGCCGGTCGCTTGCGCGGCAGCGGGACAGGGCCGTCCGCCATGGCGAGGACCTTCGGCCGGTGCGGCGGCAGCGGGATTGGGCCGGTGAGCGGCGCTGAAGCGGGCAGCAGGGCGTCGGAGGAGTCGCCAACCGCAGTTGCGGTTTGCGACTGTGGCCCGCCAACCGCTTTGGACGGATTGGGCCAAGGTGAGTTCGCCGAATTGCCTGGCGAGTTTGCCGCGGTCTGGTCGTTGATTTGAGGCGCAGGCGATGCGGCCGACATCGGAGCGGCAGGAACTGGCCCGATGGAAGCTGTCGTACTTGTTGGCGCAGGCGCGGTACTGTCATTTAACTGACCGCTCTTGCCATCGGCATCCGTAGCCGTCGTTCTTGCTTCAACGACGGGTGCGCCCACCTGTGCCGGCGCGTTGTTATACTTTCCGGGATGATCCGATTCGTCGCCCGTTCGCGTTGGCTCTTGATCTCTGCCGTTGGCCAACGGCGGTCGGGGCTTTGATTTGTCAGTGCTATCGGCTGACAGCGCGGACGCAGCATTTGGGTTAGCAACTGATGCCAAGGGCCGTGCCGATTGGATTACGGGCTGCGCAACATAGGTGCGCATGACGGCGGTGATGCTCCACAACGTCACCGGAACCGCGGTGATGATTACCGCGAGGACCGCGATCCGGCGCAGCACCGGCCCGAACGATTGAGAATTATCGTCATCGTCGTCGTAACGCATGACACCCGCCTCGCTACCCACCACCCCGGCGGAGACGCTTGTTATGAGCTGCTCTTCTTGAGCTTCTCGGCGATCCGCGCCGCGAAGTAGGTCAGCACACCGTCAGCACCGGCGCGCTTGAAAGCGATGAGACTTTCCGTCATCGCCTTGTCCCCGTCGAGCCAGCCTTTCCCCGCGGCGGCCGTGATCATCGCATACTCGCCCGACACTTGGTAGGCGAATGTCGGCATCCCAAATGCGGCTTTGACTCCACAAGCCGAAAATCCGCCGTAATGGAGGCGTGGCGGAGCCCCGACCGGGGGTAGGTACTGACAGCTACCCTTGACGTGTTAAAGTGACAGTGATGCCAGCCGTAGCTCAGTGGTAGAGCATCCGCATTACACGCGGAGGGTCGGATGGTTCGAATCCATTCCGGCGGCACCACCCCCTTCAGGAAGGCCAGCAAACTGACAAAGCCGCGCGCCGATCGGCGATCAAGTTAGCTTGTCAATGCTATGCGGCACGCGTTCGGCCTAGAGCACGATTTGCAGCGCGACGCTGATGTTCACAGGATCATCGCCGGTAGCGCATTCTTGCAGCGTTTTTTCAACGTGCTGCCACGTTGAAAGCTCGCGCCGCTCTTTCGGAATATGGCTGAGAAGCCTCTTGCAGCTCCAATAGGTTCGGGGTGCCCGGCGCAACAACACTCGCGTACCAGCCGTTTATGGGATGATCTTTCATCACGATGATTGCCGCACGCCGGCCGATCCGCTCCTCGATTAGGGCGGCAATTTCCCGCGCTGTCTTTTCTCTTTTTCCATTTAGTCAAAAGCCCCGCGCGGTGAGGGGCGGGGGGCTGGGTTTCAACCGCGCGGAGCCTGACGAATCCTCACAAAGCTCCGCGTTATTATCGTTACCCCCACTACGAAGAATAGGTTATTTGATTTCAACCGTTTTTGCTTCCATCACGCCGCACTTCGGGCACCTAAACATCCGCTCTTCGTAGGCGGGATTACTGGTGGGAGTAATTTGAGCGACCTCCATTGCGAGGCCACAGCTTTGGCACGGCGGAAATACGGCGTTCCGGCCCATCTCGCCGATGATCTTGTCAAACATATCGGGCAGATTTTCCGACCCAATGTCCCGAGCGGTTTCCTTAAGCGGCTCGGATTGTCGTTTGTCCTTCATTTCTTTCGCCCCTTTAGACCGCTTTCAACAGAGTAGGGCACATGGTCAAGTTGCAAGGCAAGCTTCAGCGCGACTGCGGCATCTTCGGGGCTTTCGCTGTCGCCGCCACGTATCTGGCAAATGATCAAGGACGCCACCGCACGCGCGCAATAATGCGCGGCGACTTGCTATCCGACATCGTCGGCGTATTGCGGCGTCTTTTGCCGTGCCGATGGCGGCAGGTCGGCGGCGAGATGATCGCGCAACGTCGGCCCGCTGTATTCCTTGCGGAAAAAGCCGCGCCGCTGCAGTTCAGGCACCACGCGGTCGACGAAAGCGTCGAACGCCCCTGGAAAATAGGCCGGCATAACAACAAACCCGTCGGCCAGCCCACCGACAAACCACTCGTCCATTATATCGGCGATTCGTCGCGGTGTACCATAGATGACCCAGTGCCCCCGCGCGGCTGCCGTAATGTTGTAAAGATCGCGCAGCGTCATCTTTGCGCGGCGCGCCATCTCAAACAGTGCCGTCGAAAACGCCTGGCCGCTGTTGGTCATCGGCAAGTCCGGCACCGGACCGTCGAGGGGATAGCCCGAAATATCGTGGCCGAGACGCTGCGAGACGAGAGTCAGTGCATTGGTCGGGGACAGCCAGTTTTGCAGCCGATCAAGCTGGTCCTTGGCCTCAGCGTCGGTCTCGCCGATGATCGGCATAACGCCCGGCAGGATCGGCACCGCCTCCGGCAGGCGTCCGTGTTGGACGACACGCTGTTTCAGATTGTCATAGGCAGTTTTGGCCGAGGCCTTGTCGCCGTTCACCACGGAAAACACGAGGTCGGCTGTGCGCGCCGACAGTTCTTGTCCCGGCACAGAGCCGCCCGCTTGAATGATGAGTGGATCGCCATAGGGACATCGTTCGATATTGAGCGGCCCTTTAACGTTGAAGAACCGGCCTTTGTGGTTGAGCGTATGCACTTTGGATGCGTCGAGAAAGGTGCCCGTCGACGGATCCGCGACCACTGCTCCTTCATCCCACGTATTCCACAGCCCCTTCACAACATCGACGAACTCGTTGGCGAGTTCATAACGCAGATCGTGTTCGGCCAACCGGTCCCTGCCGAAATTCAACGCTGCGGCGTTGCTCGTGCTGGTGACGATGTTCCAGGCCGCGCGGCCGCCGCTGATGTGCTGCACCGTCGCAAAGCTGCGCGCAACATTGTACGGTTCGCTGAAACTCGTTGACGTGGTGGCGCCAAGACCGACGCGGTCGGTAACTGTGCTCAGCGCCGCAATCAGCGCCGTCGGTTCGAAGCGGGAAACGAATGAGGGATGATCGCCGGGATCCATAACCACGGCATCGGAGATAAAGAACAGGTCGAACTTTCCGCGCTCGGCGGTCCGCGCACCGGCGACCACGATCGGCCAACTGGAATTGCTGGCGGCAGCGCCCTCGTAACGCCAGCCGGCGGAATGGTTGCCGGTGCCGAGCCAGAATACCCCAAGGTGCATCTGTCGCTTCGCGGAAACCATCTCAGCGTACTCTCTAAAGTCGCGTTTGTTCATCCATTACAGCACGGTCGTCGATCAGGGCTCAACGTGAATATTCTTTTCGCGCACCAGGTCGGCCCACTTCTTAATTTCGGCGTCCTCACGCTGGGCGAGCACATCTGGCGTGCCGCCCAGGGCCTCGTAGCCGAGTTTGGCGAAGCTTTCCTTGACCTCGGGCAACGTCAGCACAGAGTTCATCTTGGCGTTGAGGATGTCGACAATCGGCTTGGGCGTGTTCACCGGCGCAAAGAGCCCGAACCAGACTGACGAATCGAAACCCGGCAGCGCAGCTTCAGCAATCGTCGGCGCGTCGGGCAGTACCGGCGTCCGAGTCGAGCTCGCGACGCCGAGCAACCGCAAGGTTCCGGCTCGGACGTAGCCCACGGACGTCGAAACACCATCGAACGTGTAGTCGATATGACTGCCGACCAAATCGGTCAGCGCCGGCGCGGAGCCATGATATGGCACGTGATTTGTTTCCGTATGCGCCATGGCGTTGAACAGCTCGGCGCCGAGATGATTGATGCTGCCGACGCCATACGATCCGTAGCTCAGCTTTCCAGGCTCGGAATGGGCCAGCGCGATAAATTCGGAAACGGTTTTGGCCGGCAGCGATGGCCGCACCACGAGAAGCAACGGCGATTGCGACATCAGGATCACCGGCGCGAAATCACGCACCGGATCGTAGGTCAGCTTGGTGTATACGCTTGAATTCGTCCCGTGCGTGCTGCCGGTGCCGACCAGCAAGGTGTAGCCATCGGGAGTCGCTTGTGCAACATACGACGCGCCCAGCATGCCGCCGGCGCCGCCCCGATCCTCGACAATGACATTGCCGCCAAGCGTCTCAGCAAGCTTCGGCGCGACGATACGGGCCACCACGTCGACGCCGCCGCCGGCAGCGAATGGCACCACAAGCTTGATGACCTGATTGGGAAAATCCTCGGCTGCGGCCGGCAAGATCGACAATATCCATAGGCCCAGACCGATGGTGCAGCGGATGAACGCCTTCATGATTGGCAGCCTCTTTTCCACGATACCCACTCTTGAGATTTGCGTGCGATACGCGAACGTTATGCCCCCCTCCCCGCACTCGTCATTAAGCCTTGGTTCGCATGATCAGCTGCGTCCGATCGACAATACGATAGGAGGTCGTCATCGAAAGACTGGTGCACAAATCAGCGGTGCTCGGGAAGCCACCTAATTGAGGGGATGGGCCATGAGATCGGTTCTAATCGCGACGTTGTTCCCCGTGCTGGTCAAGGTGACAGGCCGCGACGGCCATTTGTCTTGGGCCGCCGCGTCACGTCTTTTGACAGGTGGACCTATCCATTACCAGCCGAATGCCGCGGCCGTGGAATGTCCTTCAAAATCGTCCGCGGTACGCTTGGCAGCTCGGCGATATTGACCGCGATTAGGAACGCCTCATCCCGCGAGACCCGTTGCGTGGTGCGTTGGCGCGTCGGCTCGTCCTCGAAATAGACGTAGGCAAGTGGCTGCCCAGTGGCGTCCTTCACGATGAAGGATTCCGTGCGTTCTTCAATCGACCAGGGCGGCGGGAAACGGCGCGGGGCGACGGCATGAGCTAAAGACAAGCGCTCAGCGGTTCACGCACCTAAAGGTGGACGGTACGCGATACTCCTCTCCATAGTTATCTGTGAAAATCACCTCGGCAATCAGCGGCTCAGTGTCCTTGGTTATCGCGGGATAGAAGAACAGATTGACGTTGACCTGAGCCAATTTCCCAGCGGGAATGGGACTCAGTGCAGGGTAAGGCCGATCGCGGAAACCGCACAAGGGTAGCCAAAGCGACCAAGGCGAGGCGTCGCTAATGGCGATTGAATGGATGACGCGACCGTTGGCCGCTTGCGTCGTAGTTCTTGGCCTGCTCGCGATCGCGCCGGGCTTTTGTTAAACGCGCGGCCACGGATCTTGGCGCAAAGTTGGGTGCTGAGGCAGTTGCCGTGTTTTTGCAAAGGGCGACCGAAGCGTTCGCGCAAGGTGTTGCCGCAAGATTCAGCTATATTGGTAGAGCAGCCGTCGAAGAGCACGAGCAGAACCATTCGTGGCGTGGGCCCGAAAGCTGGTCCGTGAGCGGCTTGCGGGACGCGCTGTTAAGCTGGATTGACGTAGATGTTGAAGCGGCGCGGCCTTTCGTCGAGTCTATGTTCAAAGACGACGCGGAAATTATTCGAAGGGTTGCGATTTATGTCCTCGACGCGAGATTTGAGGCGTTGCGGAATTTGTATTCTGCAAAAGTCGGGCCCGCGCTCTTTACGACCGGACATCTTCACGAACTCTACAACCAGCTGAAAAATCATTTCGCTGAATTCTCGGATGAGCAAAAAGCAGCAACCCTAGGCGCCATCCGCCAGGTACAGGCATCGGCGAAGGTCGAGAATCCGGAACGGACGACGAAGTATCTTCAGGGGCAGTGGCTCTCGGCTATTTCCGACAAAGGTTATCCAGAGGCGGATACGCTAGGCTTGAGCGCCAGCACGTCTTCGCGATATTAGACCCATTTTATACCCGAGCGAGAAAAAGCTTGAGCTATGGGCAATAAGTCATTGATTTAATTGGCGCGCCCTACGGGAATCGAACCCGTGTTACCGCCGTGAAAGTGCTTGCGGTCCGTGACATCCAGGGCGGGCCGCCCTTGGGCCGAAAGAACCCGGAACCCGACGCCAAGGACCCCAGTCGAGCATGAGGTCCGGTGCCGGAAGACGAGTGAGCGTGACGCATAACGTTGCGCGTATCGTTCCGCGCACGGTGGGTCTGAGTTACGCGTAACGCGAGATCGACATGGTTGCCGCTGGTTGGCAGCCGTCCCGTCTTGTTGACGGGTTGCCGCTCCGCCTTTCGTCGGCTGAAGGATCAATCACGCCGCAGCACTGCGGGGCCATAGACGCGTCGAGGCGATACGGGCGCCCTCGATCAGGGCTTCGAGCTTCGCCCAGGCGACCTCAGTGTTGACCTCATCGCCGGCGGCGGAGGTCGCGAATCCGCAATCGTTGCTGGCCACAACGCGATCGCGCCCTGCGATGCCGGCATAGCGCTCGATCCGCTGCGCGACCAGTTCCGGATGCTCGACCAGGTGCACGCAGTGTGACACCACGCCGGGAATGAGAATGATGTCGTCGGGAAGCTTGGTTTCCTTCCATACCGTCCACTCGTGATCATGCCGTGGATTCGCGGCTTCGAATGAGAATGCCTGGGCGTTGATGCGCAACATCAAGTCGATGTAGTGGCGAAGCTCCAGGTCGTACACGCGAGGCGCCACGTTGACGCTATAGCAGGTGTGAAATCGCACGCGGTCGCGCGGAATGCCCGTTAGCGCGAGATTGACCACCTCAACGCGCCGCGCGATGAACTTGCGGCAGTCCTCGATCGAGGCGTCCGGCTCGCGATTGTAGTGCGTGGCCATCCGCGGATCGTCGATCTGCAACACGAAGCCCGCATCGACGATCGCCCGATATTCGACATTCATGGCGTTGGCGATCGCCTCGAGATGTTCGTCGTCGGTCTTGTAGTAGCCGTTACGGTGGTAATATTCGAGGTTGTTCGGCGAGATCGCGGTCATGAACAGATCGGCGGGTGTCTTCCCGGCAGCCTGCACAGCGCTCTTGAGATTGGCGATGTCGCGCGAGACTTCGGCCTGGCCAACATAAGTGACGGGCGCCGTGCTGATGGTATTGACGGCCGGCATCTTGCGCCGGTTCGCCACCTCGGGGCTGCGCGCCGCATTCATCGACGCCATCTCCGCGTAGGTCTGCGGGAACGCGCGTGCGTCGCGTGACGCTCCCATCATCGCCACCGGAGTGGGATTCGGCGACAGGCCGCCTAACCGCGCCCGGCCATAAGCGATGAAGTTGAATTTGGAGTGCTCGCCGTCGTTGATAATGTCGATGCCAAGATCGAGCTGCCGGCGGACGATGTCCGTCACCGACTGCTTGATGTCCCTGGCCAGCGCTTCGCGGTCGTGCTCGCGGCCTGCATCCTGGCTGTAGAGAGGTGCCGCCATGCCAAGCGGCCGGGGCAGGCTGCCGGTGTGGGTGGTGAGAATCCGGTTATCGCTTTTCTTCACGGCAGCATTCCTCTCTTGGGTTAAGGTCTATTGCGGCTCGATGCCGGCGATGCGCGCATGCTCGGTCCAGATCGGGATGTCGGCCTTCACGAAGGCCGCGAACGAGGCGGCCGGAAGGTAGTACGGTTCGGGACCAAGCTCGCGCAGGCTGGCGGTGAACGTTGGGTCCGACAGGAGCTTGCCGACCGTATCGGAGAGCCGCACGACGATGTCCTGCGGCAGGTTCGGCGGCCCGAACAGGCCGAGCCATGGCGCGACTTCGAAGCCCGGCAGCACCGTTTCATCGAGTGTCGGCGTGTCCGGCAGCTTCGAATAACGCGACTTGGTGTACACGGCGAGCGAAACGACGCGGCCGGCTTCCGCCATCGGTACACCGCTAAGGTAGTCGATCGACGTCAACTGGATGCTGTTGCTCAACAGGTCGGTCAGCGCGGTCGGATTGCTGGCGTAAGGTACCCGGATCAGATTGAGGCCGAGCCTGAATTTAAGTGTTTCGCCGACGATCTGGCCGCTCGCATTGCCGTGACCGTAGGACAGCTTCCCTGGATTGGCCCTCGCGAACGCCACCATCTCCTGGATGGTCCGGAACGGCTGCTGCGGGTTGGCAGCCAAAAGTTGGCCGAGCAAGCCGACGCGGGCGATCGGCGTGAAATCCGTCACCGGATCGTAAGGCTCGCTCTTGAACAGCGACGGAACCGACGAGTGCGTGGTGTTGCCGCCCACCAGCAGCGTGTAGCCGTCGGCTGTCGCGCGCGCCACATAGCGAGCGCCGATGGTCGCGCCGGCTCCCGGTTTGTTCTCCACCACGAATGGCTCGCCGAGCGCGTCCTTCAGACGATCGGCAAGCAGGCGGCCGATCGTGTCGGTGATAGTACCGGGGCCGACCGGGACGACCAAAGTGACCGGCCGCGACGGCCATTTATCCTGGGCTGCAGCGCCGCGACCGTCGTGCAAAAACACAGCCGCAGCGATGCTCGCTGCGATGACCGCGCGCAGACTGCGCTGAACCTCGGTCACGGATGCCTCCCGCCGTCTTGCGTCGTCGATGTCGTCGCGTTTAAGCGAGATTGTGCGTGGCGCCTATGGGCCGGTCAATCGCGCGTCTCGCATGGCCGCTTCACGACGGCTGCGCGTCCTGCGACCGATAAGCCAATTCTCGGAGATGCCGAGTCCCTGATCGCTGCGGGGAACGGACACAGTAAAATAGGGAACACCGAAATGTTCTGCTACCAGAGGAGCTACCGGTTTTGAGAGGTAGTCTCGGTCCGTGAGAGGAACCGTTACCTGGAGTTGCTGTGGGCTCAAGGGGCGGGTGGTCCGCCGTGTTGGTATAATGCGTGAAGAGTACGATGATAGGCGTCACGCGTGACGTGGCCGGGGAGGGCATTCGTTACGGCGTCACGAATGGAGATGTGACGCGTAACGGTGCTGCGTCTATCCGCGTCACAAGACGGGTCGCGGCGGTGAGCGTGCCGGTCGGAATGAACGCACCTCAAGTAATCCGCGTGACGGTGTCACAAGGGGTCGTCCGTCGTAGGCTTCTCCTGAGCCACAAACGTGACGTCGTCACGCCGTTGGACGGAGCGTTACGCTGTAATTCTTGGAGTAGACGAACGGTCCAAAACGACTGAAATTCGCTCCATTGAACATCAACGTCCGATCGGTTCCACCGATTTGGCATCATTAACAGGGCAATATCCTACTGTGTTAGCCGGCTTGCTCCTCGAGCTTGGAGCGCTGCAAGCTTCAGGTGGTATCGGCAGAGCCAGGGTCCACAGTCGATGCTATCCGCTTAGCCCGGGTCGCTCCTCGTCCTTGGAGCGCTGGAAGCTCCCGGTGGTACAACAGAGCCACGGTCCACAGGTGGGGCAGTTACGACGTCACTTCAGCCGCGGTTGACCGGCGTTACGGTGTCATCAACTGGTCGGATAGGAACGGCGAGAAGTTACGACGTCACTTCGGCCACGGGTTATTGCCGTTCCGGGGCCATCAACTGATCCGATAGGAACGCGCGAACTGCCAGCTGGATCGCGCTCCAGTCGTCTCGCTTCTCTGCCTCGAGATAGCGCCACTTTACTAACGCCTCGACCTCACAGGGGGCTATATCGACCGTCATGGGTCGCTCTCTAAGGCGTTGACGCCGACGATACAGACGCATGCGTTTAGCGGCGGGGGCGGTCGACAGCATCATTGAGCGACACTCCATTTTTGTGCGCGATGAATCGGTGGATATAACCAGCGTTACTTCGTCACTGCTTAAGAAAAGTTAGCCACGTATTCCTGAGCGCGGGAAAGTTTAGCCGGTCGAGAGCGGGGCAGGGTGACCGCTAAAAAAGCCTTTGCGTCCCATTGCGCACCATGTGCAGGTGAGGGCTGCTAAGGCATTGCACGCGAAAGGTCTGGGACCTCTCTCGGCCGCACCATTATTTATTTGAAGAGCTTTGGCTCGACGAGCCAAAAAATAGGTCGCTCTAAGGCTTGTCGTTATTTAGCCGGCGTGAGCAGCGCCGCCAGCTTGTCGCCGAGGCTGGCGCGCTTGGCGGCGCCTGCTGGCGCACGGGCAGGGTGATGCGCGACGGTGTGGGCGCTGACCTTCGGTTCGCCGCCCTTTGGCTGGGCGTGTTTGATGTCGCGCACAAAGCGATGGCGGCCATGCGATGCCGCGGCATTAGCGCGAGACTGTAAAACAATGGCCGGCGTTTCAATCGCACGCGGCTGCAGGTTCAGTGGCCAGCCGATGTCGGCAACATCCGGCGTCGGTAATTGCGAGTCACTGTTCGCAAGCGCGGCATTTTCTTGCGGTTCGGGCCACAGGCTGGCATGCATCGGAACCGGCGTTTCCTCGCTCGACATTGCCGCCGTTTGGACCTTTCCGAGCGTCATCGATTCAACCTGATAATTGGCGTTGAACGCGGTTGCATCGGGAGCATCAAGCGCGCCAGTTTCGGGCGTAACGAGCGGCGTAAGCGCGGGCCAGATGGGCGCATCGGCAGCGTTGTCGATGAAGTCCTGCTGCGCGGCCGTCCAGGCGACCGTTGTTTCGCTTGCCGCAGCGACGGCCGCGGCCACAGAAGCCGGCGTCGGCACGACTTGCACGATACGGAAGCCGTTATCCTTCAGCTGTTTCAAGATCTCGGGCAACGCCGTCGCCGTCCACGGATGGATATCGTGCAACAACAACATGCCACGGCCGCGTTTCTCGAGCCGGCTCAACGCCAGTGAAACGATCTGCTTTGCCGAAATATGGCGGTGCCAATCGTCCTCGACAGTGTCGGTACTGAACACTGCAAGCTTGCGATCCGCGAGCTCCGCCTCCAATACATCGGAACGGGCGAAACCCGGAATGCGGAAGAACGGCGCGACTTTCGTATGATCGCCCGCCGCCGCACTGACATCGGCGATGCCCCGATCGATCTCCCAGCGGATCTTTTCGATCGGCATTTGACCGAAGCGCAGCGGGTGATCCTCGCTGTGCGTGCCGATGACGTGGCCGTCCTGATAAATGCGTTTTACCACTGCCGGGAAATTATGCGCCATTTCGCCGACCAGGAAGAAGTTCGCCTTGACGCATTGGGCCGCAAGAACGTCGAGCACGTGCGTGGTGCTGGGCGGCAGCGGGCCATCATCGAAGGTCAGGACGACCTCATGATCTTCAAGCGGGAGCGGGAGCGATTGCGAATAATTAAGCGACCCGACGCGGGGGTATTCAGCGGGGTCGATCTCGATCACCCTGCTGGTTCCAATGGCGTCTGGATTACCCGGGCAGTCTGCGGCAAGGGATGGCGTCGCGATGGAGATCGCGCCGGCCAGCCCAACGGCTGCGGCCAGTGCGGCATTGAATGGGGGAAGCCCAGCGAAACGCATTGCACCTGCTTGGAACCTCGCGGTTCCCCGTACCGTAAAGAGTGCCCAATTGCACCTTACGCAGCTTCAAGATTAACCGGACATTAACGGGGCGGGCGCTGTTGATAAATCAACGCGATGCGGGCTTTTCCTCGCCGTTAACTACGGCGCTCTATGCTCAAGACTGGGGAACCGAAGTACGGGGCGTCTGAGTATGAAGGCCGCTGCGGCAGCCCGAGCCTGGTGGGCGGCACTCCGGCGGCATTTCCATGCGCCGGCACGTGAATTAGCGCCCAACACGGCTACCTCGCAGATTTCGTCCTACGTGCTGATGGGTTTAGCACTAACGATGCTGTCCGGCGCGATTGTCGGACTCGTCGTGACGCTGCACGAAGACAGCTGGCTTGCTACTGAGCGGCATGCCGCGTTGCAACTCGTTATCGACGAACTGCAAGGCACCACGATAATCCAAACCGGCCGCTTCGATGCCGGCCAGCTTCAGGCTATTGCGCGCCGTACCGGCCTCAACGATCTGCGCTTTGACTCGGATGATGGAGGAGTTGCCGGCCGCGAAATGCAATCGCTGCACGACCCGCAAGGCCGCATCCTTGGCTGGTTCAGTTGGGCGCCTGATCGGACATTGATCCTTTCCTTGATCTGGCTGTGGAGCATGATGAGCGCGCTCGGTATCGCGATCGGCGCATGCGCATTCCTGGCCGGAGGATTGATCTTGCGGCTTGCGCGCGCGCTCGCCATCAGTCTGCGTACAATCCGCAAGCTCACCAGTGAGGATATGCTGACCGGATTACCCAATCACCGGGTGATGCTGGAAAAGCTGAATGCGGCTCTTGAGAAGCGCCGGTTCGGCAGTGTCGTGCTGGCGTTGATCGATCTCGACGGCTTTCGCGATGTCAACGATACCCATGGACGGTCCGGTGGCGATGCGCTGATGAGACAAATCGCCGAGCGGTTGCAGGCTGCGCTGCCGCCGGGCGCGCAGTTTGGACGGTTCGAAGACGACGAATTCGCCGTCATCATGGAAATCGATGATATTCGCGGTGCGACCACGCTTGCGGAATCGCTGCGCGGTTCGCTGTTGCTGCCGATTTTCATGGAGCAGAACTGGCAGGTCACGGCGGGCGTCGGTGTCGCGCAAGCGCCGACCGACGGCAACACCGCGGAAGAATTGAGCCGCCGTGCCAATCTTGCACTCCGCGCCGCCAAGCACGAAGGCCGCGGCGCGGTTAAAGCGTTCGAGCCCTCCATTGAGATGGAATATTCCGAGCGGAATTTCATTCGGCGCGAACTTGAAGCCGCCATCGCGGCGCGTGCGCTTGAGGTCCACTACCAGCCCGTCGTGGCGGCCGCGGGCGCCGGCATGATCGGCGTCGAGGCGCTATGCCGCTGGCATCATCCAATCCGCGGCCCGATTGCGCCATCGGTATTCATTCCGCTCGCCGAGCAGAGCGGTCTGATGCCTCAGCTCGGCGAATTTGTGTTGCGGCGCGCGCTGACGGATGGCGCGCGCTGGCCGAACCTGACCGTTGCGGTCAATCTTTCGCCGCTGCAAATCCGCGATCCGAAGCTCGTGGACCTGATCGTCGCCATCATGCAGGAGAGCGGAGTCGCGCCGTCCCGCGTTATCCTTGAAATGACCGAAAGCGTCTTGATCGAGGATCCGCAAGCCACGCAGCAACGGCTCGAAGCGCTTCGCGCTCTTGGCGTGGGGCTTGCGCTCGACGATTTTGGCACCGGTTATTCAAGCCTGAGCTATTTGCAGAAGTTTCCTTTCAGCCAGATCAAGATCGACCGGGCGTTCGTTGCTTCTCTCGGCACGACCGCTACTGCCGGTGCCGTCATTCAGTCGATCGTCACGCTGGGTCACGCGCTCGGCATGAAGGTGCTGGCTGAAGGCATCGAGACCGACGAGCAACGCGTACTGCTGCGACTGGCCGGCTGCGACGAGATGCAGGGGTTTCTGTTCGGCAAGCCGCGGCCTGCGGAAATTGTTGACAAGGCCATGGCAAAACTGGCGGCGGGACCCGAAGCCCCGCGGGCAAGCCGCTCGGCACGCTGACACGCTCATTTCCAAGGGCTATTTATTACCGACGCCATTTATTAGTCTGTAACCCGGGGCCACCGGGTCGTGGGTGTGGGAGCGCGCCATGGTGCAGAACAGTTTTCCCGGCCTCGATTTCGGCCTCGGCAGCGACATCGACATGCTGCGCGACACGGTGAGGGCGTTTGCCCAGAACAAGATCGCCCCGCACGCCGACGAGATCGACCGATCCAACAAATTTCCCCGCGAGTTGTGGCCGCTGCTTGGCGAGCTCGGACTTCTCGGCGTCACAGTCGAGGAAGAACTCGGCGGAGCAGGGCTCGGTTATCTCGCGCACTGCGTGGCGATGGAAGAGATTTCGCGCGCATCGGCGTCAGTCGGTCTGTCCTACGGCGCACACTCCAACCTGTGCGTCAATCAGATCAGACGCAACGGCAGCGATGAGCAACGAACGCGTTATCTGCCGAAGCTGATTTCTGGCGAGCACGTGGGCGCACTGGCCATGTCGGAGCCTGGCGCCGGATCGGATGTGGTGTCGATGCGTACCCGAGCCGATCGCAAGGGCGACCGCTTCATCCTCAACGGCTCTAAAATGTGGATCACCAACGGGCCAGTCGCCGATACGCTCGTGGTCTATGCCAAGACCGACCGCACTGCCGGCGCGCGCGGCATCACCGCATTCATTATTGAGAAAAGCTTCAAGGGATTTTCCGCCGGACAGAAGCTCGACAAGCTTGGCATGCGCGGCTCCGACACCAGCGAGATCGTGTTTGCGGACTGCGAAGTGCCTGTGGAGAACGTGCTTGGCGTCGTCGGCAACGGCGTCAATGTTTTGATGTCGGGTCTCGATCACGAACGTACCGTGCTCGCCGCTGGGCCGCTGGGCGTTATGCAGGCCTGCCTCGACCTGGTTCTCCCTTACGTGCACGACCGCTCGCAATTCGGCCAGCCGATCGGAAAGTTTCAGCTCATTCAGGCCAAACTGGCGGATATGTATGTGACGCTGAATGCGTCAAAGTCGTACGTCTATGCTGTGGCGCGTGCCTGCGACCGCGGCGAGACAACGCGTGAAGACGCCGCCGGTGCAATTTTGTACGCCGCAGAGCGCGCTACCTGGATGGCGCTTGAGACCATCCAGTGCCTCGGCGGTAACGGCTACATCAACGATTTCCCGGCCGGGCGGCTGTTGCGCGATGCCAAGCTCTATGAGATCGGCGCCGGCACCAGCGAAATCCGCCGCATGCTGATTGGCCGGGAGATTTTCGAAAAGACGAGATAATAGATATTTGACAAGTATAATTGATAGTATCATATAATGTACTCCTTGATCAGGAGTCCTATATGCATTTTGATCATTCGCAGATGAATGAACTGAGTAAAGGGCTTAGTTCGAAATCTGAGAAGATGCGGGTATTAGCCAAGGCCGGCTACGAGCGGGCTGATATCGCGCGATTCCTGGGCACTCGATATCAGTTCGTGCGTAACGTCCTGGTCAACGAGGAGGAGCGAAATGCCAAACTGGCGGCGGATAGTTCGGAGGTGGCTAAGGAGAAGGTCGGACCGACCAAGGTAAGGCTTGGTCCAGAAGGCCGCGTTCTTATTCCAGCACCGTTCCGTGAGGCGCTCGGACTTTCTGAAGGCGACACGTTGGTCGCATCGCTGGAAAATGGCGAACTCAGTCTTCTCACCCTGCCGGCAGCGGTCCGCAAGGCACAAGCGATTATCCGCAAATTTGTCCCGGCAGGAGTGAGTTTGGTGGATGAATTGATCGACGATCGTCGCAAGGAAGCTGAAAGCGAGAAAAGGAATGGCTAGTGCCGTTCTTGACTCCTCTGCCGTGCTCGCCGTGCTGAATGCCGAGCGAGGCGCTGATACGATTATCGTCATTCTCAACGATGCCGTTTTGTGTAGTGTCAATTACGCTGAGGTGGTTACGAAGCTTGTCGAGCGCGGCGTCAATCTCGATGACATCGAAACCGCGATGCGGCTAATTACGTCGACGGTGGTTGATTTCGACATCAGCCTCGCAAGGCGGACCGGTACGTTGCGAGCCGAAACCAGCAAGCATGGTCTGTCCCTTGGCGATCGAGCGTGTTTGGCACTCGCGGAACGTGAAAGCCTGCCTGCCATCACCGGTGATCGTAATTTGATCGGATCAGTCAAGAGTATTGAGATTCAGTTGTTTCGTTAGACGTCAAATGCTGCTCAGCGGATCCGCCGGTCATATTCCAGCACCGCGTTGAGCAACACCTGCGCGCCAGCCGCGCATTCGCCGAAGCTGGTCGACTCCGCCTCATTGTGCGAGACGCCGCCGGCACAGGGCACGAAGATCATCGTTGTCGGCGCAACGCGGGCGATATAGGCCGCATCGTGGCCGGCGCCCGAGATCATGTCGCGCGATGTGAAGCCGGCTTTGGCGGTGCCGACGCGGACGCACTCGATCAGCTCCGGAGCGAACTTGACCGCCGGCGAATGCCAGATGCGCGTCTCGGTATAACCGAGCATCAGCGGCTCCAAGATCGCGGGCAGCGACGCACGGAATTTCGCTTCCATGGCGTCCAGCACTTTTTCGTCCGGATGGCGGAAATCGACGCTGAAGAACACTTCACCGGGCACAACGTTGCGGCTGTTCGGCTTGTTTTCGATCAGGCCAACGGTGCCCACTGCGTCGGGCGTGTGTTCACGCGCAATAGCGTCGATGCGCTCGATCATGCGGGCTGTGCCAAGGAGTGCGTTCTTGCGTAGCCGCATCGGCGTTGCGCCGGTGTGCGCTTCCTGACCCGTCACCGTCACTTCATACCAGCGCATCCCTTGCACGCCCTGGACGACGCCGATCATGCGGCTTTCGTCTTCGAGGATCGGACCTTGTTCGATGTGCAGTTCGAACATGGCGCTGAATTGGCGCGCGCCGGCCTTTTCGCCGCCTTTGTAGTCGATCCGGGAAAGCTCCTCGCCGAAAGTCTTTCCGTCGCGGTCGGTGCGCGCGTAGGCGTAATCGGGGGTGAACACGCCGGCAAAGACGCCCGAGGCCAGCATCGCCGGGGCGAACCGCGAGCCTTCCTCGTTGGTCCAGTTCACGATCTCGATCGGCGCGTTGGTCTCGTAGCCGGTCTCGTGCAGAGTCCGCATGGCTTCGAGCGCGCCGAGCACGCCAAGGGTGCCGTCGAATTTGCCACCGGTCGGTTGGGTATCGAGATGCGAACCCATCGCGATCGGCGGCAGATCGTTGTTCTTGCCGGGCCGCCGCGCGAACATGTTGCCGACTTCGTCGACCGTGATGGTGCAGCCGAGCGCCTCGCATTGCGCCCTGAACCAATCGCGCACCTGGCGGTCGAGATCGGTCAACGTCAGCCTGCAGATGCCACCTTTCGGCGTGCCGCCGATCTGCGCGGTCTGCATCAGCGTATCCCATAGCCGCTGGGGATTAATTTGCAGATTCTGCAAGGCTAAATCTCCGCATGGCGGCATAATCTCCGGAATTACCGTTTGAACCAAGCGCTTTGGCAGCGCGACTGGAGTAGGACGATGGCATGCCGAATTGCTTTGGCGGTATTCGCACTTTTGTTCGCCAGTTTGGCGTCGACGGGTGCGCTTGCGCAAAGCCGCAAGCCGACCAGCGTTGAAGTCGCGGCGGTCCGCAATTGCGCGGAGAGGAACAAGGACGACATCGACAAAGGCGAGCAGGATTGCCTGTTCAAGCTAGTCGCCGACCGGTGCATCGGCTCTCCCGGAAGCGCTTCCGACGCCACGCTTGCCGATTGCTATCAGATTGAAGGCCTTGCCTGGGACGCCTTGCTCAACGAGAACTATAAGGCCCTGCTTGCCGACCTCGATGACGAGCAGACGGCAAAAGCGCGGGCGATGCAGCGGGCATGGATCGGCTATCGCGATACGACATGCGAATTTTATTACCACAAGATCCGCGGCACGATGGCGGGATTTATGGGTGCCGCGTGTGAAACTCGCGAAACAGCCCGGCGCGCCATGCTGCTTGGATTTTTTGGCAGGCTTTAGTAGGCGGCGGTCAGGGCGTCACGTCGAGCCGTTCGACCCGGCGCGGCGCCGTCAATTCGCGCCACGTGGCATTGGCGACATGCACCGCCGGGAAGGGCGGGCGCGGCACATACTGGCCCGCGCCGGCTTCGGCGCGCAGATCGTTGTCGAGCCAGGCGATCTCGCCGTGTGTCAGCGTCGCACGCGGCAAACCAGTGCAGCAAAAGCCTTCGAACACATTGTAGTCGATCCGGCTGACCTGCCTTTTTGCCGAGATGGTTTTGGTCGCGGCGGGATCCCAGATCACGAGATCAGCATCCGAGCCGGCTGCGACGGCGCCTTTCTTTGGAAATATGTTGAGAATGCGCGCGGCATTGGCGGAGGTCACGGCGACGAACTCCTCCTTGGTGATGCGTCCGGTATTGACGCCGGCGGTCCACAGGACCGGCATGCGATCCTCTATGCCGCCGGTGCCGTTTGGGATTTTCGTGAAGTCGCCGCGGCCGAGCCGTTTCTGCTCCGATGTGAAGGCGCAATGATCGGTGGCGACGACATGCAGCGATCCCGCTTGCAGGCCGGCCCATAGATTCGCCTGATGGTCCTTTGGCCGAAATGGCGGCGACATCACGCGCTGCGCCGCATAATCCCAATCCTTGTTGAGATACTCGCCGTCGTCGAGAACGAGATGCTGGATCAGCGGTTCGCCGAACACGCGCTTGCCCGCAGCGCGCGCCCGCGCAATGGCGTCATGGGAGTCGCGACAGGAGGTATGGACGACGTAGAGCGGACACCCGGCCATGTCCGCGATCATGATCGCCCGGTTAGTCGCCTCACCTTCGACGGCAGGAGGGCGCGAAAAGGCGTGTCCTTCGGGTCCGGTCACGCCGGAGCCGAGATAGTGCTGTTGCAGGTGCCACACCACGTCGCCGTTTTCGGCGTGCACCAGCGGCATCGCCCCAAGTCCGGCGCAACGCAGAAAAGAATTGTAGAGTTCATCGTCATTGACCATCAACGCGTTCTTGTAGGCCATGAAATGCTTGAACGTGTTGATGCCGTAGGTTTTGACGCAGACCTCCATCTCCTCGAACACCAGTTTGTCCCACCAGGTGATTGCCATGTGGAAGCCATAGTCGCTTGCGGCGCCTTCGGCTTTGCGGCGCCAATCTTGGTAGGCCGCCAGTAGCGACTGCCCGGAATTGGGGATGCAGAAGTCGACCACCATGGTGGTACCGCCCGAGAGCGCGGCTTTGGTGCCCCATTCGAAATCGTCGGCCGACACCGTGCCCATGAAGGCGAGTTCGAGATGGGTATGCGGATCGATGCCGCCCGGCAGGACGTAACAGCCGCCGGCTTCGATAATCTCGGTACCTGACGGCGTTTCCAGGTTTCGTCCGATAGCGGCGACGAGGCCGTCACGAACGAGAACATCGGCCCGCAGCGAATGATCGTGATTGATGACCGTGCCGCCGCGGATGACCTTTGTCGTCATGGTTTTCACCGTTAATGCCGCTGCCCTGTGTCATGCAAGTCTTGTGCAGTTGCCCCGGACACAATGGCCGATCAAGTCTAACTCATTGAATCAGCGACGAATCGACGAATCAGCTATGATGGCGCTGCCGGTCAACCGGGATGGCGCCATGCTGCGGGTGCGATTGAAAGCTGATGGCCGTTTAGTCGAAATACTGCCAGACGGTAGTGAGCGTGACATAGCCCCGGATCCGCGGTCGATTGCGACGGCGGCACATAATGCGGCTCGCGCTGCGGCCGCCGCTGGCCGTCTCGACGATGCTGCCTATGCCCGCAACGTGCGGAGCCGTACTGGACTGACGCAGACGGTATTCGCCGCGCGCATTGGCGTGCCGGTCGAGACGGTGCGAAACTGGGAACAGGGCAAGCGCTCGCCGCGCGGCCCAGCCCGTGCCCTGCTCAAGGTGATCGAAGAAGCGCCGGTGACGGCCTTCGCGGTGCTCGCTAAAGCGCGCTGATTTTGCGCCGCGTTTGAAACCTATTGCGGCCCCTGCATTGGGCTGGAATTGACCGGTACGATAGCCGATCTTTGTCCTCGATCATTGCCGCAACGCCGGAGCGTGCTGAATGAACGTTGTTGAAAGCCATATTGTTGAAAGTCATGGTGCCCGAATCCCGTTGCTCGGCCTTGGCACCTGGGACCTGCGCGGGCGGGTTTGTGCGCGCGTGGTCGAACAGGCGCTGCGGCTTGGCTACCGTCACATCGATACAGCGCAGATGTACGAGAACGAGCGCGAGGTGGGTGAGGGGCTGCGTGCCTCGGGCGTCAAGCGCGACGACGTGTTCGTGACCACAAAAATCTGGCCGAGCCATTTTGCTCCGCTCGAGCTTGAGCGGTCGGCGCGCGAACGGCTGGCGCAGCTTCGGCTCAATGAGGTTGATCTATTACTGCTGCACTGGCCCAATCCGCAAATTCCGCTTGCCGAGACGCTCGGCGCATTGGCGAGGGTCAAGCGAGACGGGCTGGCTCGCCATATCGGCATTTCCAACTTCACCGTGGCGCTGATCGAGGAGGCTTTGAAGGTGACCACTGAGCCCCTGGTCTGCGACCAGTTCGAATGCCATCCGTTTCTCGATCAGTCGAAATTGATCGCCGCTTGCCGCAAGCATGGTCTGGCTGTTGTCGCCTATAGCCCGATCGCACGCGGCGACGCGCGCAAGAATGACGTGCTCAAGCGGATCGGTGCGGCGCATAAAAAGACGGCGACGCAGGTTTGCCTGCGGTTTCTGGTGCAGCAAGACATCGTCGTCATCCCGCGCACCAGCAAGGTCGAACGGCTTTCGGAAAATGCCGCGATCTTCGATTTTACCCTGAGCGATGACGAAATGAACGAGATCGCGAAGCTTGGCAGCCGCGACGGCCGGCTCGTCGATTGGGCCTATTCCGGCCGCATGAAGTGGGATTGAGCCCGGTTAGAACTCGACGTCGAGTTCTTCCAGTTCGTCAGGCTCGACCTTCGCGGCTTCGAGCCACTCCTGCATGTATGGCAGTGCCATGATGGTCTTGCAGTACTGCGCCGAAGCTGAATCCAGCACAACATCGTAGGTGAGGAATCGGGTGCAGACCGGGGCATACATCGCGTCGGCGGCGCAGGGCTTATCGCCAAACAGATAAGGGCCTTTGTATTGGCCGAAGCAGTCCTTCCAGATCGTCAGGATGCGATCGATA
>Ga0302324_100006775_pt1 | contig 24554 bp, 21 predicted proteins | sample Palsa_T0_1_FD_201949 | JGI IMG/M metagenome (GOLD analysis project Ga0302324, IMG submission 201949) | Peat permafrost microbial communities from Stordalen Mire near Abisko, Sweden - Palsa_T0_1 | ecosystem: Environmental > Terrestrial > Soil > Palsa > Peat permafrost | place: Sweden: Abisko... | reverse complement strand
TGGCGTCGCCGAGCACGCCATCGAAACCGGTCAGCGCCGCCACGTGGGCTGCCGCCAGGTCGGAGACGTGCACGTAGTCCCGGATGCCGGTGCCGTCCCTGGTCGGGTAGTCCGTGCCGGTCACCGGGAACGGCTGCCCCGCCTCGTGCGCCTGGATCAGCTTGCCGAGCGCATGCGTCGGGTACGGCGTCTGCAGCCCGGTGCGCAGCGCCGGGTCCGCGCCGACGGGGTTGAAGTACCGCAGCGACACGACCCGCAGCGGCGTGCCAGCGGCGATGTCAGCGAACATTCCCTCGCACAGTGCCTTGGTGCGCGCGTACGGGCTGTCCGGCACGATCGGCGAGTCCTCATCCACGCTGCCGTCGGGCCCTGGCTGGTAGAAGCAGCCGGTCGAGCTGAACAGCAGCCGGTGACAGCCGTTGCGGAGCAGGTGCCGGGCAAGCTCCAGGCTCTTGACCACGTTGGCCTGGTAGTAGCCGACCGGGTCGCTGACCGATTCCGGCACCACGATCAGCGCCGCGCAGTGATGCCGGCATCCCGGCAGGCCAGCGCGATGGTGCTGCCGATATAGCCGGCCCCGCCCGTGATCAGAACCTTCACTGCCGCCCCTTCGTCGCGGTGGTCATGGGGCGTGATGCTAGTTCACGCCAGTGAGGCCTGCACCGACGGGCGGCTGGCCAGCCACGGCTGCTCGGCCACGCCGATCGGCGTCGTCGGCGGCGCCTGCATGAACGGCCAGATCTCCTCGGCGATGGCCCGCCAGTTCGCGGTCGCCTTCATCTCGCCGAGCAGGGCGAACAGGCCGAGATTAATGCGCTGCAGCACGACGTAGGACCGCGGGATTCCGGCGTACTGGGCCACCGGGCTGCGCACGTCGAAGAACCGGCGCACCACCGCGGAGGCGTACTCGCCGGTGACGGTCACGGTTCTCGACTCACGGATCAGCTGGTAGAAGAGCGCGAGGTGATCAACGATCTGGTCGTCGGACAGCGGCGCGCCCGGCACCAGGAACCCGGCTTCCTCCAGGCTGGCGCGAAACTGCGACGGGTCGCTGTCGACGCACAGGTTCCTGGCCATCTGCATCAGCGGCAGGAGGTCGGTGTCAGTGAAGTGCTTGACCATCCCGAAGTCCAGGAAGGTGACCTTGCCGCCGCCGTGGAACAGGTAGTTGCCGGGATGCGGGTCGCCGTTGAACGCGTGCACCTCATACAGGCTGCGGAAGACGAACCGGTAAAGGGTCTCCCCGGCCAGGTCCCGCTCCTCCTGCGACCAGCCGACGACGTCGGCGAACCGCGCGCCCGTGACCAGCTCACTGGTCACCACCCGCCGGGAGGACAGCTCGCCGACGATCCGCGGCACGCTGATCGTCGGATGTCCGTCGTAGTAGTCGTGCAGCAGCTGCTGGTTCACCGCCTCCCTGCGGTAGTCCAGCTCTTCCAGGATCCGCTCCCTGAGCTCGGCGATCAGGCCGTCAACGTCCTGGTTCGGCGCGGTCACCCGCAGCATCCGGCGCAGCAGCGACACGTTGTCCAGGTCGGCCGCCATCATCTCGGCGATCCGCGGGTACTGGACCTTGACCGCGACGGCGAGCCCGTCGCTGGTGATCGCGCGGTGCACCTGCCCGATCGAGGCGGCCGCGATGGGCTCGGGATCCCAGCGGGCGAACAGCTGCTCTGGCGGCTCGCCCAGCTCCTCTTCGATGACGCTGGCGGCGAGCTCCGCGCTCATCGGGGGGACGCTGTCCTGCAGGCGGCTGAGCGTCCGGCGCACCGACGGCGCCAGTCCCTCGTCGACATAGCTGGCCATCTGGCCGAGCTTGACCATGACGCCCTTCATCGTGCCGAGCGTGGCGGTCACGTCGTCGGCCGTCTGCATGGCCAGGTCCGTGCGGAGGCGCTCCCGGCTCTCGCCCGCGGCCATGAACAGCCTCGGGGCGCTGCCGGCGTAACGCAGTCCGCCGCGGACGGCGAGCTGGGCAGTAGCCAGTCCGCGCTCGAAGCGCAGCGAGCCCACCCGCCGGCGGACCAGCGCGACACCGAGCGCGGCGGCCGCCGAGCCTGCCGACAGGACGGCGAAAGCGCGCCACGGGCCGGCCAGTCCGCGCCGGGAGCGTCGCGTACTTGTCCGGACCGGCCTCATGCCCGCGCCGCGGCGCGCATCCGCAGCGTGATGCGCTGCCTGGCCTCCAGCACTCCGGGCTCGCCCAGGAAGACCGCGTCCAGGACGCCGAGCGCCTGCCGGATCTCGGCCCGGCGGGAGTCGGTCAGCTGCGGCACGGCGTAGCCGTACATCTCGCGGGCCCAGTCCGGCAGCGAGATCAGCGTGGCCTCCCTGATGTCCTGCCAGATCTCGCCAATCTCCTCGTCCAGGCCGGGCGGGTCGAGCAGGTAGGCCATCGACTCCCGGGCGGCGGTCGTGCACAGCAGCTGAGGCTGAGCCCAGCTCAGGTACCTGGCCAGCGCGGCCCGGCTGTCAGGGACCAGCTCCGGCGGGACGCCGACCAGCTGAGCCGCCACCACCATCTCCTCGATGTACCGGTCGGCGTCGTCATCTGCCAGCGGCGTCCCGAACAGGTTGCGGGCGGCAATGCCGGAATCCACGAGCGCCGCGTGCACCCACAGCAGCAGGGCCGGGTCGCTCGCCGCGTACGGCCTGCTGGTCTCGCCATCAACGCCGGTCACGTGCTCGTGCACCCGGCGTACCCGAGCTGCGGCGCGCTCGGCAACAGCCCGTTCCCCGAAAGTAATGTTTGCCAGGTACGCCGACGTCGCCGCGAGCCGCCCAACCGGGTCGGCACGCCAGTCGCTGTGCTGGTCGACGCCCGCCATCGCGAGCGGATGCAGCGCCTGGATCATGAGCGCGCGCAGGCCGGCGACAGGCGAGGAGAGGTCGCCGCTGATACGCCACGTGATGCTGGCGGGCCCGAAGAAGCCATCGTCGGCCGGCTGCTCGGGGATGCCGCTCACCAGTGCCGCTGCGGACCGCTCGACCAGGCCGGCTGCGTCTGCTTGCTCGCTCATGACCTCACGCTACCCTGCGTATCCTGCCGTCCTGACGCCCGTCAGCGGCGCGTCAGGTGCTCGCGCCCGGCCGGCGCATTCCAGTCAAGTACCGGGCCGTCCGGCACGATCCGGGACGGGTTCAGGTGCGGGTGAGTCGTGTAGTAGTGGCGCTTGATCTGGTCGAACCTCGTCGTGTCGCGGAAGGCCGGCAGCGCGTACAGGTCGCGGGCGTAGGCCCACAGGCTCGGGTAGTCGCTGATGCGCCGCAGATTGCACTTGAAGTGCGAGTAGTAGACCGCGTCGAACCTGGCCAGCGTCACCCACAGCCGCACGTCCGCCTCGGTCAGCTGATCGCCCAGCAGGTACCGCTGGCCGGCCAGCCGCTGCTCAAGCTCACCGAGCGTCTGGAAGAGCCGGGTAACCGCCTCGTGGTAGCTCTCCTGCGTGGTGGCAAACCCAGACCGGTACACGCCGTTGTTGACCGTCGCGTAGACGAGCTCGTTCACCTCGTCGATCTGCGGTCGCAGCGCGGCGGGGTACAGGTCGTACGCCGGATCAGCCCAGGCACTGAACTGCGTGTCCAGATCCAGGGTGATGTCGGGGAAATTGTTGCTGACGATCCGGTGCGCCTGCTTGTCCCACAGGACCGGCACCGAGACGTGCCCGTCGTAGCCGGGCTCGGTGGCCTCGTAGGCCTCGCGGAGCAGCGCGAACCCGTTCACCGGGTCGGGGCCGTAGCCGTCGCCCTCGCGGAAGGCCCAGCCCCGCCCGTCGCGCACCGGGTCGACCGCGGACAGCGAGATGACGTCCTGCAGGCCGAGCAGCTGGCGCACGATGGCCGAGCGGTGCGCCCACGGGCAGGCCCAGCTGATGTACAGGTGATAGCGGCCCGGCTCGGCCGGGTAGCCGCTGGAGCCGTCGGCAGTGATGCGGCCGCGGAACGGGTACGCGGCCCGGATGAACTCGCCCTGCTTCTCCGGCCGCGCAGCGGCGGCAGCCTCTGACTTCCTGGGCCGGAAGTCGCCATAGTCACCAAATGTCGCGAAGTCGACCGGGCTCGCGCCGCTGGCCTGACTAGTGCTCGTCATCGTGCCTCCCGGGGTTGCCGCACGTCCGCGCGCCTGTCCGCAGCAACCACGGGTCCGGCGGCACCATTCCGGCCGGCCAGCGGGAAACACGGCGCGCGCATGGGGAAGGATGGTCGCGTGAGCACTGATGCGTCGGCCGCCGCGGTCGAGCCGGTTCAGCCGGCCGAGCCCGCGCAGGCCGCAGAGCCGCAGGCGGTCGCAGCGACTCTGACGAAGGCCGCGATCTTCCTGGTCGCCGTCATCAGCCCGGGTGCCGGCAGCGAGAGCGCCGCGCGGCAGCTGTGCGCCGATCTGGCCGGGCTCGTCCGGGCGGTCGGCTTCCGTGACCTGAGCGGCCGGCTGACCTGCGTCACCGGCCTCGGAGCCAGCGCGTTCGACCGGCTGACCGGGCTGGCGCGGCCGGCCGGGCTGCACCCCTTCCGTGAGCTGCGGGCCGGGGGCCGGCACGCCGTGAGCACGCCCGGTGACCTGCTGTTCCACATCCGCGCCACCCGGATGGACCTGTGCTTCGAGCTCGCCAGCCTGATCACGCAGCGGCTGGACGGCGTCGGCAGCATCGTCGACGAGGTGCACGGCTTCAGTTACTTCGACGAGCGGGATCTGCTCGGCTTCGTGGACGGGACCGAGAACCCGACGGGAGCGGGCGCGGTGCGCGCCACCATCATCGGCGACGAGGAGCCCGCTTACGCGGGCGGCAGCTACGTGATCGTGCAGAAGTACCTGCACGACCTGGCCGGCTGGAACGCGCTGCCGGTTGAGGAGCAGGAAAAGATCATCGGCCGGACCAAGCTATCCGACGTCGAGCTGGACGACGCGGTCAAGCCCTCGAGCGCGCACAATGCGCTCACCACCATCGTGGTGGACGGCGAGGAAGTCGACATCGTCCGCGACAACATGCCGTTCGGCCAGGTCGGCAGCGGCGAGTACGGCACCTACTTCATCGGCTACGCACGCTCGCCGGCGACCACGGAGCAGATGCTGGAAAACATGTTCATCGGCTCACCGCCGGGTAACTACGACAGGATCCTGGACTTCAGCACGGCGGTGACCGGCACCCTGTTCTTCGTCCCGTCGCAGACCCTGCTCGACAGCCTGGCGGATGACGACGATGACGACGATGACGCAGCTAACGACACCACCACCACCAGCGGCGCGACGGCCCCTGCCGGGGCCGCCGGCGACGGCTCACTGAACATCGGCAGCCTCCGAGGAGACGCATCACGATGAACAACCTGCACCGCGAGCTAGCCCCGATCTCCGACGAGGCCTGGACCGAGATCGAGGACGAGACCAAGCGCACGCTGCGGCGCTATCTGGCCGGGCGCCGCATCGTCGACGTCGAGGGGCCGGCCGGCTCCACGCTTTCGGCCGTCGGCACCGGCCATCTTGCCGGCATCGACCCGCCGGCCGACGGCGTCCAGGCCCGGCAGCGCGAGGTGCTGCCGCTGGTCGAGCTGCGGGTGCCGTTCGCGCTGAACCGCGAGCAGATCGACGACGTGGCGCGCGGGTCGCAGGACTCCGACTGGCAGCCGGCCAGGGACGCAGCCAGGCAGATCGCTTTCGCCGAGGACCAGGCGATCTTCGCCGGCTACCCGGCCGCGGGCATCGGCGGCATCGTGCCTGGCGCCAGCAACCCGCCGGTGATCCTGCCCGCCGACATCGCGGACTACCCGATGGCCTTCGCGCAGGCCGCGAACCAGCTGCGGTCAGCCGGCGTGGACGGCCCGTACACGGCGGTTCTCTCGGCCGAGGCCTATACCGCGGTCAGTGAGGCGAGCGACCACGGTTACCCGGTCATCCGGCACCTGCGCAACGTCCTGGACGGCGAGCTCGTCTGGGCGCCCGCGATCAGCGGCGCGGTCCTGGTGACCGCGCGCGGCGGCGACTTCACCCTGCACCTGGGCCAGGACCTGTCGATCGGCTACCTGTCGCACACCGAGACCGACGTCACCCTGTACCTGCAGGAGACCTTCACGTTCCAGCTGATCACGCAGGAGGCGGCGGTCTCGCTGACGGCATCGGGCCGCGGCCCGGCGGCCTAGTTCTGGCTGTAGGGCGAGTACCGCAGGTCGGTCGCCGGCGTCGCGGGCAGTGATCTGAGCAGCTGCAGTTCCCTGGTCAGCAGGGCACGCTCGGCAACCAGCCGCCGGTGCGCGTCCGGCTGCTCCAGCAGGCCCTGCTTCACCGGCAGGTCGACCACGACCGCGGCCGCGACCAGGTAGGACAGCAGGAGCGGCTCATCCGGCAGGTCCGGGATCGTGATCTGGGCGCCGCCCCGCTCAGCGATCAGGTCCAGGTAGGACCGGAACGCCCGCTGCACCGCGGGCACGGTGACCGCGGCCTCGTCGTCATCGCCGACGTCGTCGGGCAGCAACTCCACGTCTCCGGTGAAATACGGCTGGGCGTCGCCGAGGCCGAGCAGCCTGAAGCGCTGCCCGCCGACGGTGACCAGGTCGTAGCGGCCGTCGTCGTAGCGCTCCGCGCGCTGCAGGACCGCGGTGCAGCCGGCGTCGTAGAGCGAGGACACGCCGTCGATGCCGGTCTCGCGGCCGTGCCGGATGGCGATCACCCCGAACTCCCGCGGCTCGGGCCCGTCCAGCAGGTCGGCGACTAGCTGCCGGTAGCGCTCCTCGAAAATGTGGAGCGGCAGTACCAGGCCCGGGTACAGCACGCTCCCGAGCGGGAACAGCGGCAGTGTCGTGCTCATCCCACGAGACTATTGCGGCCCGGCGAATTGTCAGAGGCCCGGGGCAGGCTGGCAGCGTGGTGACGATTGACGATGTGCGCGCGGTTGCGGGCGACCTGCCGCGCGCTTACGAGGTGCTCGTCAGGGACCGGGTGAAGTTCCGGGTCGGCCGGATCGTGTTCCTGGCGTTCTCCCGCGACGAGCAGATCATGGGATTCGGCTTCCCGAAGGAAGAGCGCGAGGCCCTGGTGACGGCCGAGCCGGGCAAGTTCCTCATGCCTGGCCAGTCCGACCTTCGCTACCACTGGGTGCAGGTCAGGCTCAGCACGATCGACCGGGCCGAGATGACCGAGCTGGTCACCGACGCCTGGCGGATGTGCGTGCCGAAGCGGGTAGCGGCCGATGTCACAGTGAGGCGCCATCTCTCGTCGTGAGCTACTGACGGCCGCAGCCGGAAGGAGTTCACATGACCACCGACCTGACGCCGATACGTACGGCCGGCACGATCCTGCTGACCAGTTACAAGCGCGACGGATCGCCCGTCGGCACGCCGGTGAGCGTGGCCTTCGACGGCGACCGGGCGTTCTTCCGCACCTACGACAAGGCCTGGAAGGTCGGCCGGCTGCGCCGGAACCCGGAGGTGGAGCTGGTGCCATGCACCTTCCGCGGCCGGGCGCTCGGCCAGCCGGTCCGCGCCCGCGCGACTCTGCTGGACGAGGACCAGGCAGGCGTCGCGGCCGCCGCCCTGGCCCGCAGGCACCCGGTCCTGCAGGGCGTTCTCGTTCCGCTAGCGCACCGCCTGAGAAAGTACCAGACCCTCCACTACGAGCTCACCGGGCTCGCCTGACCGGCTAAACTGAGTGCCACAAGGCGATGATCCGGCTATCACCGGGGAGCCTCCGGAAGAAAGGGCCTGCTCAGCGGCACCGAACGGCGCCAGGGCGGGCCTGATTAGACCCGGGCGGGTCCGGCCCGTCACAGCCGGCCAGAGCGGTCGCAGGCCGGGCCAGCAGCACGATCCGGTCCCGCGGCAAGCGAGGTGGTACCGCGGTACGCCCGCGCGGGAGCGGGCGCGTCGTCCTCGCGCTGACTGTGCACAACGCAGCGCCGCGAGGATGAACCACCAGATGAGCGTTTACCCACGGGCCGAGACCGCCAAGGCTGCCGGCCAGACCGAGAGCGGCGTTCCGGCCCAGCCCGGCTTTCCCGAGCTTGAGGAAGGCGTGCTGGCCTACTGGGCCGCGAACGACACCTTCCGGAAGTCGGTCGAGCAGCGGCCGGCCGACAGCGAGTTCGTGTTCTACGACGGGCCGCCGTTCGCCAACGGCCTGCCGCACTACGGCCACCTGATCACCGGCTACGTCAAGGACCTGGTGCCGCGCTTCCGCACCATGCAGGGGCGCCGGGTGGAGCGCCGGTTCGGCTGGGACTGCCACGGCCTGCCCGCCGAGGTCGAGGCCGAGCGCATCCTCGGCATCTCCGGCAAGGCCGAGATCATCGAGATGGGGCTGGAGAAGTTCAACCAGGCCTGCCGCGAGTCCGTGCTGCGCTACACCAGGGAGTGGCGCGACTACGTCACCCGCCAGGCCCGCTGGGTTGACTTCGACAACGACTACAAGACGCTCGAGACGCCGTACATGGAAAGCGTCATGTGGGCGTTCAGGCAGCTGTGGGATAAGGGCCTGGTGTATCAGGGCTTCAAGGTCCTGCCCTACTGCTGGCGGTGCGAGACCCCGCTGTCCAACCACGAGCTGCGGATGGACGAGGACACCTACCGGGACCGGCAGGACCCGTCGGTCACCGTCCGGTTCAGGCTGGAGACCGGAGAGTGGCTGCTGGCCTGGACCACCACGCCGTGGACGCTGCCGTCGAACCTGGCCGCCGCGGTCGGCCCCGACATCACCTACACGGTCCTGGAGAAAGACGGCGAGCGCTACATCCTGGCCCGCGACCGGCAGGCCGCCTACGAGCGGGAGCTCGAGGGCGCAGCGGTCGTGGGCGAGCTCACCGGGGCCGAGCTGGCCGGGCGGAGGTACGAGCCGCTGTTCGACTATCTGACCGACGACGCGACGTTCGGCACCGCCGACGCGTTCCGGGTGATCCTGTCCGGTGACGTCACCACCGAGGACGGCACCGGCGTGGTGCACATGGCGCCCGCCTACGGCGAGGCCGACGCGCTGGCCTGCAACGAGGCCGGGATCCCGACGGTGCTGACCGTCGACGAGCACGCCCAGTTCACCCCAGTCGTGCCCGATTTCGAGGGGCAGCACGTCTTCGACGCCAACGCCGGTATCACCGCGAAGCTGCGCGAGCAGGGCAGCCTGGTGCGCCGCGAGGCCTACACCCACTCCTACCCGCACTGCTGGCGCTGCCGGAACCCGCTGATCTACAAGGCCGTGTCCAGCTGGTTCGTCGAGGTGACGAAGTTCAGGGACCGGATGGTCGAGCTCAACCAGGACATCACCTGGGTGCCGGGGCACGTGAAGGACGGCCAGTTCGGCAAGTGGCTGTCGAACGCGCGGGACTGGTCGATCAGCCGGAACCGGTTCTGGGGCTCCCCCATCCCGGTCTGGCAGAGCGACGATCCGAACTACCCGCGCACCGACGTGTACGGGTCACTGGACGAGCTGGAGCGCGACTTCGGTGTCCGGCCCGCCGACCTGCACCGGCCCGGCATCGACAACCTGACCCGGCCGAACCCGGACGACCCGACCGGCAAGTCGGTCATGCGCCGGGTACCGGAGGTGCTGGACTGCTGGTTCGAGTCCGGGTCGATGCCGTTCGCCCAGGTGCACTACCCGTTCGAGAACGCGGACTGGTTCGACAGCCACTACCCCGGCGACTTCATCGTGGAGTACACGCCGCAGACCCGCGGCTGGTTCTACACGCTGCACGTGCTGGCGACGGCGCTGTTCGACCGCCCGGCCTTCCGCGACTGCGTGTGCCACGGCATCGTGCTCGGCAGCGACGGGCTGAAGATGTCCAAGAGCCTGCGCAACTACCCGGACGTCAACGAGGTCTTCGACGGCTACGGGTCAGACGCCATGCGCTGGCTGCTGATGGCCAGCCCGATCCTGCGCGGCGGCGACATCGCGGTGTCGCTGCCCGGCGTCAGGGACGCGGTGCGGCAGGCGATCCTGCCGCTGTGGAACTCGTACTATTTCTTCGCCCTGTACGCGAACGCGGAGTCGTATGAGGCCAGGTCGTCGACCGCAAGCCCGCACGTGCTTGACCGCTACATCCTGGCCAAGACCCGCTCCGCGGTCACCCAGATGGAGCAGCTGCTCGACGTGTACAACGTCGGCGGCGCCTGCCAGGAGCTGCGCGAGTTCCTCGAGGTGCTGACCAACTGGTACATCCGCCGCTCGCGGGACCGGTTCTGGGCCGGGGACGCCGGCGCGCTGGACACGCTGTGGACGGTGCTCGAGGCAGTCTGCCGGGCGGCCGCGCCGCTGCTGCCGCTGACCACCGAGGCGATCTGGCGCGGGCTGACCGGCGGCGAAAGCGTGCACCTGGCCGACTGGCCGGTGCTGTCGTCCTGGCCGCAGGACGCGGAGCTGGCCAGTGCGATGGACCTGGTTCGCTCGGTCTGCAGCACCGCGCTCGGCCTGCGCAAGGCCCGCCAGCTCCGGGTCCGGCTGCCGCTGGCTCGCCTCACCGTGGCCCACCCGGACGCCGAGTCCCTGGCCCCGTACGCCGAGCTGATCGCCGACGAGGTGAACGTCAAGGAGGTCACGCTGTCAGCCGACCCGGCCAGCCTCGGCACGTTCGAGCTGGCCGTGAACCCGCGCGTGCTCGGGCCCCGCGTCGGCGCCAGGGTGCAGGAGGTCATCAAGGCGATCAAGGCCGGGAACGTGGTCGTATCAGGTGACCGCGTTACCGCAGCCGGTGTCGACCTTGCGGAAGGCGAGTACGAGGTTCGGCTGGCCGCCGCGCACCCGGAGTCGACGTCCGCCCTGCCCGGCAATACCGGACTGGTCGAGCTCGACACGGTGGTGACGCCGGCGCTGGCCGCTGAGGGCACCGCGCGCGACGTCGTGCGCATCGTGCAGCAGGCGCGCCGGGACGCCGGGCTGGCCGTATCGGACCGGATCACGCTGACGATCGGCGCCGACGGCGCGGTGGCCGACGCCGTGCGCGCTCATGCGGATTTCCTGGCCGGCGAGACACTCGCGGTCGGCGTCACGATCCTGCCCGCGGCTGAGGTCACCGCCGCTGAGCAGGCCGTCGGCGATGGCGGCCGGATCCGGGTCCTACTCGCGGTGGCGGCCGCCTGACTCTTCCCGCTTCATGATCGATGCCTCGTTAGTGGTGCTCTGGCACCACTAACGAGGCTTCCACGATGGCGGGGCAGCCGCCCCGGAGCGGCTCGGCCACGATTCCGTCAAATTCAGTTACCCTCCGTGGTGTAGACGACTACTTTGTGTCACGCCCGGTCACTCAAGGTGATCGACTGACTCGACGGGAGCACCATGACGGACAGCGGCAGCAGGGCCGGCCAGCCTGAGCGGCCGGCCGCGGCGAACATTCCGGCACCACGACTCCCGGCCGAGGCCGGCGGACCGCTCCCGGCAGCCAGTCCGGGCGGACAGGCCAGTTCGCACGGCTCGGCCCGGTTAGGTCAGGGCTTCTTCCTGCCGCCCGAGCCGGTGCGCGGAGTTGCCGGCCCGGACGCGCGCCTGGCTGGCCCCGGCCGCCGCGAGTTCCTGTTCGGCTCAGGCGCGATCGGCGCTGCGCTGCTGGCAGGCGGGCTGCTCGGGCCGGCCCACAGCGCGAGCACGCTGCGACGGACCTGGCTGGCCGCGACCGACGCGACGCCGTCGAAGGCCGACTGGGACGCGCTGCGCAAGCAGCTGTCCACCGGCAAGCTGTACCTGCCAGGCCAGCCCGGCTACAACTTCGCCAAAGAGCTCTTCAGCCCGCAGTGGGACTCGCTGAAGCCGTCTGGCGTTGCCTACTGCAAGCGCGACTCCGACGTCGCGGCCTGCATCGCGTTCGTGGTCAAGTTCAAGCTGCCCGTCCGGGTGCGCTCCGGCGGCCACAGCTACGGCGGCTGGTCCAGCGTCAACAACGGGCTCATCCTCGACATCTCGGAAATGAGCTCGATGAAGTTCGGGACCGACACGGTCACCGTCGGCACCGGCATCGACCTCATCAACTTCTACGGCGGCCTGGCCGCGAAGGGCAAGGCGGTGCCAGGCGGCACCTGCCCGACGGTGGGAATCGCCGGGCTCACCCTCGGCGGCGGGGTCGGCGCCCTGGGCCGGCTCTACGGCCTGACCTGTGACAATCTCCGGTCCCTTGATGTCGTGACGGCCGACGGCGTCACGAGGACCTGCACGCCGAGCAGCAACCCCAACCTGTACTGGGCCAGCCGCGGGGGCGGCGGCGGCAGCTTCGGCGTCGCCACATCGTTCACCTTCGCTACTCATAACCTGCGCAGCCTCGTGCTCTTCTTCGCGCCCTGGCCGTGGTCGCACGCGGCGAGGGTCATCAAGGGCTGGCAGTCCTGGGCACCGCACGGCCCGGACCACCTGTGGTCCGAGCTCTTCCTCGGCGGCGGCTTCGGCGACTCGCCCGAGGTCTTCGTGGCCGGGAGCTACGTCGGCTCCGTCGCCGGCGCCCGGTCGGAGCTGGACAAGCTGTACCACCTGGTCGGAACGTCGTCGACGGCCACCGTCACGCCGTACAGCTACCTCGGCGCGATGCTGCACTATGCCGGCTGCTCGAACGTCCCGGTGCACGCCTGCAACACCCCTCCGCAGGGGAATCTGCCCAGGGTGCCGTTCTACGCCAAGTCCGACATCTTCACCAAGCCGCTCGACAACGCCGCCATCACGGCGCTGCTGCACGGCGCGGAGCGGCTGCGCGGGATCCGGGGGGCAGCCGGCGGTTCCGGGAGCATCGCGTTCGACGCCCTCGGCGGGGCCATCAACCGGCCGAAGCCGGATGCCACGGCCTTCGTGCATCGCACTGCCCTGTTCCAGGCCCAGTACTACACCAGCTGGACGTGGCCGGGATCGAGCAGCGGCGTTACCAACCAGCGCAACTGGCTCGACTCGTACTACAAGGCCGTGCACCCGCACGCCAGCGGTCAGGCGTACCAGAACTATGCCGACCCCACTCTGACGAACTGGCAGACGGCGTACTACGGCTCGAACTACGGCCGGCTGTCGCAGACGAAGGCCCAGTACGACCCGAACCAGGTCTTCACGTTCCCGCAGGCCATCAGGCCCCCGGCGAAGGTGGCGTGTGACAGCCCGGACTGCTGACCCGCCTGCGGGCGGCACGCCGCAGGTGACTTGACCCGGATGGCGGTCTCTTACTAAGCTCACTGGTTGTACAACCACTTAGTTGATAAGAGGCCGCCATGATGGATCTCATTGCCGCGCACCGGCTGGCGCTGGCAGATGCTCTGGACCAGCTGACCGACGAGCAGTGGCACGGGGAGTCGCTGTGTGCCGGGTGGACGCCTGCCCACGTGCTGGCACACCAGACCATGCCGTTCCGGATCCCCGAGGACGAGTTCATGACCGGCATGCAGCGGTGCAGAGGTGACTTCACCCGCCTGTCGAACGAAATCGCCGAGCGGGACAGCCACCTGCCGCCGGCCGAGCTGGTCGCCATACTCAGGGACAATGCCGAGACGCCGTGGAGTCCGCCCGGCGGCGGCCTGACTGGCTCGCTCAGTCACGACGTCATCCACGGCATCGACGTCGGCTGGCCGCTCGGGCTGGCCTACGAGATTCCGGACCGCGCCATGACGCTGGTGCTCGACTCGATCACCACCCCGCTGGATCTCGGTCCGCACGCGGTTCGCGGTGAGGAGGTCCGGCCTGACGCAGGCCCCACGACAATCTTCGGCTTCCCGCTCGCTGGCATCAGAGCGACAGCCACCGATCTCGGCTGGTCGGCGGGCGACGGCGCCGAACTCGCCGGCAGCAGCCGTGATCTGCTTCCGCTCCTGGCCGGCCGGCGGATTCCCCGCGACCGGTTCAGCGGCGACGGCGCCGCTCGCGCATGGTCACTGGCCGGGCGATGACAGCGCTCGCGACTGACGAGCTGAGCCTCAGCTTCGCCGCCCTGGCCGACCCCACCCGGCGCGCCATTCTCACCCGGCTGTCAGCCGGCGAGGCGACAGTCGGCCAGCTGGCCGAGCCGTTCGCGCTCACCCAGCAGGCCATCTCCAAGCACCTGAAGGTGCTCGAGCGAGCCGGCCTCATCTCCAGGTCCCGCGCCGCTCAGGCCAGGCCGTGCCGGATCGAGCCCGCCGGCCTTGAGCTCGCGGCAGACTGGGTGGACCGCCACCGCCAGCTGTGGCACGAGCGGTACAACCGGCTTGATCAGCATCTGGCGGCACTGCAGGCAGACGATTCGCCGACCTGATCGCGAGAGGCAGGACATGACTCAGCCGGGCGAGTTCACCTATTGCCGCACTCACCACGCCAGCAGGGAGGTGCTGTTCGACTGCATGACGCAGCCCGAGCATCTCACCCGCTTCTGGGGCCCGGACGGCACAACCACTCCGCTGGACGGAATCACGGTCGACCTGCGGCCTGGCGGGGCGTTCGAGACCGTCATGGTCAGCCTCTCGGACGGAAGTCAGTTCACCATGCGCGCAGTGTTCCTCGAGGTTTCCAGACCGGAACGGCTGGTCTGGACCGAACCCGACGTCGAGGGCGGCATGGTCACCACGATCACCTTCACTGACCTTGGCGACGGCCGCACGGAAGTGGTCACACACCAGACGAACGTGCCCTTCATGTACGCCGGCCCGGAGACACGGAAGGGATTTGAGACAAGCCTTCGGCGTTTCGGCGACTACATCGCCGGGCTGACAGCCGGCTAATTGCCATCTCCCAGCCATGTGGTCGCGCGCAGTAAGAACGCGGCCGCACGCTGCGATAGATCGCAGGTAATGGGCCGTTTCGGTTGAACACCTACGCAAGCTGTGCTCCGCTGGTGTTTCTGGTATAGGCGTCTAGAGCGAGCGCCGGGGGTGTCAGCCACGTGGCAGAGGAGGAGCGTCAGCCGCAGGAGCGGTCCGGCAAGCTGCCACGGCGCGTGCCGGGGGTCAATGGCCGCACGCCCGGCCAGATAAGGCGCGGCTTTCTGCCAGTACCCGGCGATGATTTCGCCACCGCATCGCCCCGCTCGCCCGCCTGGCCAGCCACACAGCCACCCGAACCGTCAGGCGCGGAGCCGGACCAGACCGCCCAGCCAGCCAGGCGCGCACCCGGCGCGGACGAGGCGGCTGCCGCACGCTCGTTCCCCCACGGCGCAGCTGCCCCCGAGCAGTCGGCTGCCGGAGGGTCGCTCCCCCGCCGTGCACCTGGCAGCAGCGCCATCCAGGCCCCGCCCCGGCGGCGACCCGGGCGCTTCCTGCCCAGAGGGCAAGCACCGCCAGGCGCGCCCCCGCAGGAGGTCCCAGCGCGACCTTCGCCGGCGCCTTCAGGATCGGCCACTGTGCCCACCCCGGGGTCAGTGCCAGGGCCGCCGCCCGGCAGCCGCGCGGCTCGTGTGCCAGTGTTCTCGTCCGGTGCACTGCCGCCCACGCCATCGCCTGCAGCCATGGCAGCTTCGGCAGCCAAGCTGCTGGCACCTGCGGACACCGCCAGAACCGCTGCCGCCATCGCGCCAGTAGCGCCGCCAGAAGCGCCGTCGGCGGCAGCAGCGCCGCTCGTTTCGCCGGGGACAAAGGTGCCACCGTCCGCATTCCCGCCCGTAGTGACAACCGCACCCACCACATCCCCGCCCGCAGCAACGACCGCATCCCCCGCATCCGCGCCGGTCACGACCGCGCCCCCCGCAATCCCGCCGACGGCAACGACGACACCGCCGGCCACTGCGGAGCCGTCAATCGCTGGGCGGCCAGCGACACCCCCGGCCGAGGCTGCGCCGCACGAGCCTGCACCGCCCGGAGCTACACCGCCCGGAGCTACACCGCCCGGAGCTACACCGCACGCGCCGGATGAGAGTGTGCCGGCCGCCGAGCAAGCCCCAGCCGAACCGGCCGCGCTCGTGGTAGTCCCGGCGGACGCGGTCCAGGCGGACACGGTCCCGGCGGACACGGACGCTGCACGGCTAGCCACAACGGACCATGCCGCAGCCACAGCAAGCCCGGAAACTGCGGGCCCGGAATCAGGGAGCCCGGACACGGCGAGCCCGGCCACCCCAGGCCCGGCGACCACGCAGGCGGAGTCCGACAGTGCGGACTCGCAATCGGCCGTGCGGCGCGCTGCCGCGGCGTCCGGGTCCCCGGCGCCGTCGCGCACCGCAACTCCGCCCCCGGATGAGCCGCCTGGCCGCGGTCGGTCCGCCGCCGCGGGTAACTCCCCCTCGCCGTCCGGCCTCGTGCCGCCGCCGGTCACCGGTACAGCCCGGCCGCGGAAGACAGCCATCCAGGACCGGCGCCGGATCGCTCCGCCCGCCCGCCGCTGGCGGATCACCGGTGTGCTGATCGCGGTGGTCGTGGTACTGGCCGCGGTCCTGGCAACGGTGGTCTTCCACGTCGGCTCGGGAGCGACCGGCGGGCAGAAGGCTGCCGCCGGTAACGGCAGCCAGCGCATCGCGGGCGAGTCCGCAATCCGCGGCCAGGCGGTGGCGTGGGTCCTCAGCCAGGTTGGCCGCAGCACCGTGGTGACGTGCGACGCAGTGGTATGCAATGATCTGGCCCAGAGCGGCTTCCCGGCCGGCGACCTGAACGTGCTCCAGCCAACCGCGCCCGACCCCTATGGCTCGGAGCTTCTGATCGCGACCGCTGACGTGCGCAGCCAGTTCGGCAGCAAGCTGGCCTTGGTGTACGCGCCTGAGCTCATCGCGAGGTTCGGGTCAGGGACGAACCAGATCGACATCCGCGTTATCGCGCAGGACGGGCCAGCGGCCTTCCGCTCGGCGCTGGCCCAGGATCTGCAGGCCAGGCAGCACGCCGGAGCCGACCTGCTGGCGAACAAGAACATCACTGTGACGGCTGGCGCGGCAGCGCTGCTGCGGTCCGGGCAGGTGGATCTGCGCCTGCTCACTGCGATCGCGTTCCTGTCGGTCAAGGTGCCGCTGAGCATCGTGAGCTTCAGCACCTCCGCGCCGGGCGCGGCGCCGGGAGTTCCGCTGCGCTTCGCCAGCCTTGCCACCAGCGATGCTGCGGCGCGGCCGACCAGCGCCGCGTACGCTCAGTCGCTGCTTGCTGGCCTGCGAGGGCTGCGGCCGCCGTACGTGCCGCTCAGTGTGACCTCAGTCCGGCTGCCCACCGGCCAGACCGTCATCAGGGTGGAGTTCGGCGCGCCAAGCCCCGCCGGGCTGATCTCGTACTGAGCGCGGCCGGGCCGCGAGGCCTACTCGATCCGGGTCGCGACCGGCGTCGGCAGCTCCACTGTCCGGCTGACCGTGCACAGCCGGTCGTGCGACTTCCTGACAGCCTCCGGCAGGACGGCGCGCGCGTTGTCGCCATCGGGCCCCGGCGGGAACGTGATCCGGTAGGTGACCTCGATATTGGCCAGGTGGTTGCCGTCCTGATCGCGCACCTTGTCCGCGCCGACCTCGATCTCGAACGAGTCAGGCTCAGCGCGGCGCGAGGCGAGGATGTCGATGTCGATCGCCGTGCAGCCGCCGATCGCGACCAGCAGCAGCTCCGTCGGGGTGAACTCCTCGCTGTTCCCGGTGCCGAACATGATCCGGCCGCCGCGGGAGTTCACCGCCGCGAACCGCCCGCCGGCAACGCGCTCGACGCTCAGACTCCGGTGCACAGATTCAGTCGACATACCCTCACCCTTCCTGGCAGCTGGCAGCTGGCGTCAGCTGACGTTCCGTCCCCTGTCCGCGCCCTGCGACGGTACGTGCAGCGCGGGCGGCTGCAGGTCCGCCACGATCCGCCGGGCCTGCCGCAGCCCGGCCGGGTCTACCGAGTAGCAGATCTGCGTGCCGCGGCGGCGCGTGCTGACCAGGCCCGCGTCGCGCAGCACCTTCAGATGCTGGCTCGCGGTGGGCTGGGCGACGCCGAACATCTCGGCGAAGTCGCAGGCGCACGTCTCGGGGCGGGCCGCGATCGCGCGCATGATGCCGAGGCGAACCGGGTGCGCCAGTGCGCGCAGCAGGGCCGCCTCGGCTGCGAGCGTGCTGGTCATCGTCCCCACGCATCAAATATAGCCGCAGGACAATATTCGTCCTAGCCTATACAGGCGATGGATTCGGATCAGAGGCGCGCCCGCGGGCGGGCAGCACGCGACCGGCTGGGACTTCCGGACGTAGCCGGGCAGGGCCAGCTGACAGCGTCGCTCGTGGTCGACAGCCTCGGAGACGGCCTGTTCGTGCCGGCTGCCCGCGGCGGCTTCGGCGCAGCGCTGACAGACGGCGCGTTCATGCTGATCGTGGCGACCAACTTGCTGTTCGTGCTCTGCGCACTGGTACTCGACGTGCTGCTCGCGGTCTACCTGATCCGGGCCCTGCACGAGCCGGCCTGGCTGGCCGGGCTGCTGTTCGCGCTGAACACCGCGGTCGTCGCAGCGGGCCAGACGATGATGTCCAGCGCGGCCGGGCGACTGCGACCGGGCCGCATGCTCCAGCTGAGCGCGGCGATCTGGGCCATCTCCTTCGGGGTCTTCTGGGCGACCGGCATACTGCCGCGCGGCGCGGTGATTCCGGTGCTTTTCCTCGCGGTGCTGATCTTCACGGCAGCCGAGATGGTCCAGGGGCCGGCGCTGAACGACCTGGTAGTTGCCATCGCGCCGGAGCCGGTGCGCGGCCGCTATCTCGGCGTGTACCAGCTGTCCTGGGGAGCGGGATCAGCGCTGGCGCCAGCTCTGTTCAGCTGGCTGTTCTCGGTCGGCACCGTGCTGCCCTGGACCGTTCTCGGTCTGGCCTGTGCCGTCTGGGTGATCCTGCTCGGCGCGCTGGCCCGGCGGCTCCCGCAGTTCTGACGACCAGTCAGGGCCGCAGTCAGTGGCAGCTGCCAGGCCGGCTCAGCGCACGGCCAGCGAGGTGACGAAGTCGGCGATCTGGCGCAGCGTGCTGCACTCGCGGACCTGCGAGCACAGCGGCGCGTAGGTGGCCATGACCGAGTCACCCTGATTCCAGTAGCGCCGTGGCTCGGGGTTGAGCCAGTACAGCTTGCCCACCCGGTCACTGACCTCGGCCAGCGCCTCGGCGGCCGGATTCAGGTAGTTCGTGCGCGCGTCGCCGACGACCAGCACGACGGTCCGCCGGGAGAACTGCCGTGAGTAGTCGCGGGCGAAGTCGCGCAGTACGTGACCGTAATCGGAGCTGCCGTTCCACCGGATCGCGCCGCGGGCCGCCTCGGCCTGAGCAAGCTGCCGGCCGGCCGAGCGCGCTTCGCTGACTAGCTCGGTGATCTCGGACAGGCCGTCCACGAACGAGAACGCCCGCAGCCTGCTGAGCCGGCTGTCCAGCGCGATCAGCAGGTTGAGAGTGAAGCGGGAGAACGTCGCCACCGACCCGGACACGTCGCACAGCACCACGATCTCGGGCTTGGGCGGCGGCGCGGGCTCGGTCGCGATCCGGAACGGCACTCCCCCGGTGCCCATCGCCAGGTGCAGCGTCCGCCTGATCGACAGCCGCCGCTTGCGGTACTCCTGCTGCGCCAGGATCTTGCTGAGCTGATGCGCCAGCGGCCCGATCGAGCTCACCATGGAGTCCAGTTCGGCCGCGGAGGCGGTCGCGATATCGATGTCCTCCGCCAGCCGGACCCGCATGGTCTTGCTGACCGCGCGCGGACCCCGGTCGGCGACCAGCGCCCGGCGGATCGCGGCCTGCAGCTCGTCCCTGAAGCGGTCCACCGCGCGGTCCGCGGCCCCGCGGTCGAGCCGTTCCCGCAGCGCCGCTGACCCGCGCGCGCTCCAGCCGCCGCCGGATCCGCCACCGCCGCCGGAGCCTTCGCCCTCCCCGCCGCCCTGCTGCCCGGCCATCGACGCGAGCAGCTCAGCGCGGATGCCGTCCAGGTCGGCGGCCTCGCTTGCCGCGATCATCGCGAACACGCCGGCGACCGGAGCGCCCGGCTCCAGCGCCGCGAAGCGGCGGACGTACTCATCGGCGAGCTGCCGCAGCGCGACCGGGTCCCCCGACCTGATCGCCGCGCGGAGCGCGGCGGCAAGCTCAGCGTCCGCCAGCCCGGCGAACGGCCCGGGGTCGGACGGCCTCGTTCCCGCGAAGTGAAGGTTGAACAGGACGTTGAACGCATCGAGATGCTCGGCCCGCTTGACCATGACGCACTGCAGGCTCGCCCGCACGACGTCCAGGTCCGCAAGCGGGATGCTGGCCAGGGCGCGCGCCGCGTCCAGGTGCTCGCCGACAGACACGCCGACGCCGACGGCCCGAAGCTCGTCGACCAGCGCGGTGAGCGTGCTCTCGGCGTCCGGCATGGCTCAGGCCAGGGACAGCTCAGCCAGCGCCGTCGAGATGTCCCGCTCGTACTTCAGCAGCACCGAGAGCGTCTGGCGGGTCATCTCATCGGTCAGCTCAGCGGCGCCGAGCGCGAGGAGAGTGCGAGCCCAGTCCACCGTCTCGGAGATGGACGGCGGTTTCTTCAGGTCGGCTGACCGCAGCACCGCGACCAGGGCAGCGATCTCCTGCGCCAGATGAACATTCAGTTCGGGAACGTGCAGTTGCACGATCTCGGCCTCCCGCTCCACGCTGGGATAGCCCAGGTGCAGGTAGAGGCAGCGGCGCTTGAGCGCCTCGGATAGGTCCCTGGTGTTGTTCGAGGTCAGGAAGACCTGCGGGATGTGCCGCGCGGTGACGGTCCCGAGTTCGGGGATCGAGACCTGGTACTCCGACAGGACCTCGAGCAGCAGCGCCTCGGCTTCCATGTCGAGCCGGTCGACCTCGTCGATAAGCAGCACGACCGGGTGGTCCGACCGGATGGCCGCGAGCAGCGGGCGGCTCAGCAGGAAGTCCTCGCCGAAGATGCCGGCCACGCCGAGGTCCGTGCTGTCCCCGCCCTGATACAGCTGCAGCTGAAGCAGCTGGCGCCGGTAATCCCACTCGTAAATGGCCTTGGACTCATCCAGTCCCTCGTAGCACTGCAGGCGGATGAGCGGCTTGCCGGTCATGACGGCCACGCTCTTGGCCAGCTGCGTCTTGCCGGTTCCGGCCGGGCCCTCGATCAGAACGGGCTTGCTCAGCGCAGCAGCGAGGTGGACGACCGTCCCCGTCGCCGCATCGGCCAGATAACCGGCCTCGCGGAGCTGTTCTTGCATGTCATCAATGAGCGATGCGGCGTTGACCATAGCGTCAATAATCGCGAAAGCGTGATCAACTGGATAGACCGGGGTTACCCAGAGGTAGTTCCGGGTCCTCGGCGCTGTGCTGAGGGCTCTGCCCGGAGCTGTGCCCGGAGCTGTGCTCGGCGGCGGCCTCGGCCGCCTCCGCGTCGGCCACCGTCCCGGCGATCCGCGGCCTGATCCGGCGGCTCGCCGCCACGACGCAGGCCGCCGCGGGGGCCAGCGCTGCCGCGCCGGCCAGCAGCGCGATCCTGATGGACGCGAGAGTGCCGATGACGCCGATGACCGGGCCGCCGGCGATCTGGCCGGCGCTGTCGAACATGTCCTTGGCCGACAGGGCGGTGGCACGGACGGCTGGCTCGATCCGGGTGATCATCCAGCCCGACAGCAGCGGGTCGAGCACCGGCCGGAAAACCGTCACCGCGATATACGCCCCGACGACGAGGGCGAAGGTGTGCGCCACGGCCATGGCAACGGCGGCCGCGCCGATCGCCAGCGTGAGGATCAGCAGTCCGCCGGCGACGGAGTCAGGTCCGAGGCGTTCGGTGCGCCGCCTGGCCACCTCCGTCGCGCCGAGTCCGAGCACGGCAGCTGCGCAGGCGAACAGGCTGAACCACATTGCCGGATGCAGGCCGCCCAGCTGCGGGAACCTGATATCGCGCAGCAGGAAGGCACCCCAGAGCCGGTCGAAGCTCTCGCTCCACATGCCGACGAACAGCGTCATGCCGAACAGCAGCACGAGGCCCGGTACCGCCACTACAGCCCGGTGAGTGGACCGCGTCTGGCGCAGGAGCAGCGCGCGCGACTGCCGGAGGATCTCGCTGGCCCGCGCCGGGACCGCTGCCTTGGACTGCGCCGGAAGCCGGGCGGGCCGGAAGTTGCTCTCCGGCATCACGACCGCCGACCCGAGTGCCAGCAGGCAGATCAGGCTGCCGCCGGTGAGCAGCGGGGCGTTGAGCCCGGCCAGGGCGATGACGCCGGACAGCAGGCTCCCGGCGACAGTCGCGATGAGCCCGAACTGGGTGGCCCGCAGGTACACGCTGGTCATCCGCTCGTCGCCGAGTTCGCCGGCCAGCTCGTCCGCGACCCAGGCCTCCTGGGCGCCGTTGTTGAGCGCCGCGCCGAGGCCGAGCACGACCTGGGCGCCCATCAGGCTGGCGAACGACGGTGACAGGCCCTGCATGATCAGTGCGAGGCCGACGATGAACAGCCCGGCCAGCGTGCACAGCCGCCGGCTGACCAGGTCCGCGAGCACCCCGGTGGGCAGCTGCAGGAGGAAGTAGCTCAGCTCCAGCGCGGTGCCGAGCAGGAGCAGCTGCAGCGGGTTCAGCCGCCCGGAAATGACCCAGTACACCGTGATCGTGGCGTAGCTGATCCCGAGCAGGAAGCTCATGCCGCACTCGAGGACCAGGTAGAGCCGGTACGGCCGGATCGGGTGCCTGCCCAGTCGCATCCGGCCCCCCGGGAGTCGGCGGGCAGCTTCGCCGCACGAGCCCGCGCCTGCGGGCGACGCTAGAGTGCGCGGGCCGGCCGCGGCAAGGCGTTTAGCCGGTCACGGAGCTCCTCCCGGCGCCCGAGACAGTCCTGGCCGCGCCGTCAGGGCGCGGCCAGGACCTTACCTGCCTAACTTGCGGTCGATCCCCGGTCAGCGGCCGCCTAGTGCGCGTAGTCCGCTGCCAGCTGACTCAGGTTCGGATAGCCAAGACCGCTTCCCTCGTTGTATGGCTGGCCGGGATTACCGGTGTAGTAGATGTTGTCGCTGCCGGTGCCGCTGTCCTCGAGCGGGGTAAAGGGCGAGCTCGGCCCGATGGCATCGGCGTAGATGGCCGGGTTCCAGAAGCCGACCCGGTGTCCCAGGTAAGAGTCGATCACTGCTGTGGAACCGTTGAGCTGTGGCGCCACGAAACTGGTGCCGCCCCAGCCACCTTGCAGCTCGGGGTCACCGGCGGCGACGGCTGACGGCTCGTACAGCAGGTAGCCGGAATACGGATCCGCGTCCGCGGACACGTCCGGAAGGGCACGCCCGAAGCCACGGCCCTGGGTCACGCCGGGAGTCGGGTTGAAGCTCCACTCGGTCGGCTCCGTCAGCCCGGGAACGATGGTCTGGTAGTCGGTGGGGGTCAGGTACTGGACGGCATGATAATCGCTGGTCCCTGGCACATCCTGCTGGTAGGAGGGGGTTCGCTCGATCGTGCTGAAGCCGCCGCCGCTGCCGATGACCATTGACTCGGCAGCGTCGGCGAGGGATTCGCCGGTGATCGATGCAACCGGCTGCCACAGGTAGTCCCAGCCCCACGTGCGCTGCGCGGGCACCGTCACGGTAGCGGTCCCGTCCGGGCCAGTGAGCTGGCCCGACCACGGCAGGGTGGTGCCGCCCGCGGCCGTGATGTACGGGCTGTCGGGTGATACGCCGACCGACAGGTTGGTGGTGCCGAGATCGACCGTCGCGGTGTAAGCGCCCCAGTCACCGGCGGCGATGAACCCGGACTGCCCCTGTGCGGCCATCTCCAGGAACGCCTCGTCGAACGCGGCCTCGTAAGCGGGCGATTCCTCACCCGCGGCAATCGCTGCCTGGAGGTAAGTCTCGGATTCCAGCCAGCTCGCCGAGACGGTGCTGGCGATGTTCTGGCTAGCTGCGTCGAAGAACGCGTCAGCAAAGCCGTAGTCAGTATTGGGCGCCTGGTAGACGATGACGTTGGCATCGGGAGCCAGGCCCCCTGACTGTTCCACGTCGATGTCAGTCTCGCCGGTACCGGAGGCGTCACTGGGCGCACCAGGGCCGCCATCGACGTTGACCACGCTGACGGTGCGGTTGCTACTGGGAACGTGCGCGATGTGCTGCCAGAAGTACTGCGGCGCGCCCGGGTCCAGGGCAGCGAGGGTGACGATCGCAATGGTCTGGCCGCTTCCGGCGGCACCCTTCCGGTACAGCGGGTCGAGGCCGTAGTTGGCGGCGAAGTTGGACGGGAGGTTGCAGGCGTCGGCCAGGCCGGTCAGGGCCAGGCAGCTGTTCGAGCTGCTCCGCTCCGGCTTCAGCAGGCTGGTGTCGGTATGGATCGCCTGGCTGCCGAACGGGCCGTAGTTGGTCAGCCCGAGAACCGCCAGCACGTACTGCGCGATGCGGTAAGGGAGCATCGGCGACTGCGCGCTGCCGTGCACGTTCTGGGCCGGGATCGGCCGCAGCCCGTCACGCCCCGGCAGCCGGGGCACGTGGTACTGCTGCTGCTTAACCGAGAGCGCCTTGTCGAACTCACCTGCCGTCCCGGTTGCCACCACGTCGACATTGTCTGCGTAGACCTGCGTGCTGATCCCGTAGTGCGCGAGATAAGCCTGCAGCTGAGCGACGTTGGCCTGACTCTGGCCGTACTCACTGGCGAACTGCCGCACCGACAGGAACCTGGTGATGCCCGCCTGAACGGCAGCCTCAAGCTGGGGCAGCTTCTGCTCGCGCAGAACAAAGGACACGGTCTCCGGGGTGCTCGGCGGAGTGTTCCCGAATGGGCTCGCTCCCGGCAGCGCGGCGGCGCTGATTCCCGGCTGAACCGGG